>OOCP01001588.1_pt1 | contig 22355 bp, 19 predicted proteins | sample 1671511 | NCBI WGS metagenome assembly OOCP01 (sample SAMN06348164, study PRJEB24527) | human gut metagenome | biome: human gut; feature: ankylosing spondylitis patient; material: feces | host: Homo sapiens | place: China | collected 2015-10 | reverse complement strand
GAAAAATCTATGCTGTTGAATACCTTGATTTTGTACCCGCGTTTTTGCAGGAAAGCTCCGACCTGTCCCAGCACACCGCCTTTGGGATCGACCACCACATAAGAGGAATGAGCCTGTAAAAGCTGGGGCGTGAGCCAAAAGCGGGTTTTGCCGGAGCCGGACGAGCCGATAATGCAGCAATTCAGGTTTCGGGCATTTGCGGGGATTTTCGGGCGGGTGTTCATCGTGAGAAACTCCGTCCCGGTCAAAATCACGTTGTTTTCAAACCTTGGATCAACAAACGGTTTGATGTCTTTTTCCGTTCCCCACCGGGCGCTGCCGTATTCTGCATCCCGCCGAAACTTCTTAGCGTTCTTGCTTTTGAAATAGATCAGCAGCCGGAAACCAACTGCGCCTACAATACCAACAAGCCAATCCAGCGGGGCAAGACCGGGTGCAAAGTCAGCAAAGGCCGGGCCAATCGTCTGGCCCAGCCCGATGAGCTTATGTGCAAAATCGTTCCCCGCCGCCAGCCGGTAGGCCGTTCCCAGCTTGAGGAACGCCCACAGGATGAACAGATAGGGAATGTTCGGAATGAGATATTTTCTGATCTTATCTGTCCTCATGGGCCACCTCCTTTGCACGTTCTTTCTGCTTCGGCTTTTCTTTGGAAAGCTGATCTGCCGCCTGTTGCAGTTGTTCCCGGATGGGAACACGGTTCGATTTTGCTTTGCTTAACACCTTCCGGGAATACTCAGAAAAGCAGGCGGTCATTGCGTCTGCCTGTCCAGCCTTGAAAAACAGCAGGTATTTGTCCGGCCCGGTTTTATAGAACGCATAGTCTACATTCCATTTCCGGGCCACGCGGTCAAAGGACTTGGCATCCCCGGATAGCTCAATGCTGTTTGTGGCTGTGCCGTGGGCCATGAGCTTTCGCACACTTTGTTTGCCATGCGGTACTTGCCGCCCACGGTATGCCTTGCGGATCTTCCGGCCCACCATGCCCAGCACATACGCCAGTCCCCGCGCCGTCAGCTTGGTTGTTTTTACGGATATGGCTATCGTGCGCCGGGAAATATCTTCATCAATCAGTTACACCGCCTCCTTCCTTGGGACAATTTGTCTCGAAGTGCCATCACCGATCCCCACGGTCTTTTTTCTGCATTTGACGGTAGCCCTCCAAAGAAGAACCGTCTATGATTTCCTGATAAGCGGCCATTTGCTCCCGGATAGAGAGCTTCGGGAAAGAGAATACCTTATGCTCCTTGGGAATATCCTGCAAGCCGTGATACACTTCCACGAAATGATCGCTTTCTTTGACAACATAGCCGCCCGGGGCAAAATGGCCGTTTTCGTGGATGCAGGCATCCCGGCCATACGCCTCATAATCGAAATACGGTTTTACCTGATCCGGCACATCCAACATTTCCAGATCGTCCACATAAATACGCCCCAGCGTTTCCTCATCGGATACGCCGGGGTAAAAGCCGTAACAGTCCAGATTTTGTGTCAGATTGATGATGTCCCGCACCGAAGAACAGTGATCGCCGCTGTCGAGGACGGCCTCCAGTGTTTCCAGCTCCGATGAGGTAAGCTCGGAAAGCAGGCAGGCCAGATGATTAAGCTCGTCCAGATTTTCATACTCGCTCAAATGGTCATAGAGCCCCAGCACATCCCCATCGAAAGAGGTAATAAAAATTTCCTGATAGCGGACGCCATCCACGCCGATCCGTTTCAAGAGAGCCTCCACCTCCTGGGCGGTTGTGGGAAATTTCAGTGTTTCACCCACAAGCTGGCCCTCGCTGTACTTTCCGGCGTTGGTAACGTAGGCTTCAAACAGGGTTGCCATTAGCGGCGGCCCTGTCCCTTGACGGTCAGGATGCCCTCAAGGGTTGTTGCCGTAATTCCCAGCCGCTGGGCCACGGCAATATCATTTTTCATGGCTTCGGTCATACTGTGCCCGCAAACAACCAGCACATGAGAACGGCGGAGCAGGTCACGGCTCATGTCGATGCCGCTTTTATGCTCCTCGGGAACAGCATCATTGAGAAACAGGGGCAAGTACAGGGGCGGGCAAATAGGAGAAAAGCCTGCCTCATACACGGTGCGGCAATACTGCGCCGCCAGTTCTGCGTTTTCGCTATCGCCGCCGAGCCATGCAGCGGTGATATAAGCAAGGGGTCGTTTCATCGTTCATACCTCCGATATTTTAATAAGAAAGTTCAACCCAAACCCCACGCCCTTTCCCAGTCTTGGGAAAGGGGGCGGCTCTGGAGGATATACCCCCGCCGCTTGCCGGGGAAATAGCACAGCCGGGGCAGACCGTCAAGGGCGAGCCGCCGAAAACGGCGGTGCGCTGCACCCTTGACGGCCCACTCCCGGCTGTACTAAAAAACAGGCGGCGACGGGGGATATATACCACCAGAGCCTCTGCGCGAGGGCGGGGCCCTCGGGACAAAGTGTCTCGAAGTTGTTACTTGTCAAGTTCCTGCTTTTTCGGGGCTTTTGCCAGCTCCGGCGGCTGTTTTTCTTTCCAGTCATCCAGCAGGGACATAATCTGTTCTTTCATTTTGGCGGGAGTGACCTCCTTGCCAAAATACTTTTCCAGTTCCGCAGTAGAAATAATCACGCCTCGATCCTCCTTTTTCTGTTCTGATAAGATACCGTCAATGACATCGCCGTTGAGCTTGCCTTCCTTATCCAGCTCCCGGAGCCGTTTAGCCTGGGCCAGCGAGGGCGAAGCCTGCTCCCCGTCAATGGAAACAGCAATAAGCCTCTGATTTTTCGGTTTGATGTAGGAAAGCTCCACGGCAGGCATGAAGCCCATCTTTTTATCGTCTACCTTATCCAGAAGCTCCGGCACAAGGGAGTTGAGCCGCAAGTAGCGCATGACCTTTTTATAGTTCATTTCATGCGCCTCGCCTACAATCTCAACCGAGCGTTTCCCGACATCGCCTTCCGCAACACCTTTCAGCCGCCCGCCCTGATGCTTGATGTCCTCAACCTCGAGTTCCAGCAGCGCGGCCAATTCGCTGGGGAGCATCCCGTCACGCTGCTTGTTGCTGTCCTTCATGGCCTGTACCGCTTCGTGGTCGGTCATTTCACGGACGATAAAGGGCATTTCCTCCAGTCCAGCCAGCTCACTGCCGTGGGTACGGCGATGGCCCGCTACAATTTCATAGCCGTTTCCATCTTTCTCCGGGCGGGCAAGACCGGGAACCATTACACCGTTTACGCGGATAGAAGCAACGATTTCCTGCATCTTCGCATCGTCCCGTACCTTAAAGGGGTGCGGACGGAATGTGTGAAACGGATGAACCTCGGAAAGTTTCAGATAAACCAGCTTGCCTTCCTCAACCGGGCGGGGCGGTGTAGTCGGCTCGGGAGCCGTCTGTTCCACAGCAGCAGTTTCCTTCAGTGCCGTATCCTGTGCGGGCTTAATGGGCTCCTTGGCATCCGGGGCCTTTCCATCGCTTCGGGACACTTTGTCTCGTTTGGACGGCTTGGGCTTGTCAGGGGCCGCCTTATCCGCCTTGGGTGGGCGGCCCTTGCGGGCCCCAGCCGATTTCTCCGCTTTCTGATTTTCAGTCGCAGCCTTTTCCGCTTTCGGCGGACGGCCACGGCGCGGCTTTTTCGGTTCCTCCGTATTGGCGGGCTGCGGTGTTTCTCCGGGGGCTGCCGCCTCCGGCGTTTCGGGGGTTTCCGCCTTTTCGACTTCGGCGCGGGCGTTCTGCCTCTTTTCCGCCATAAGTTCATTGATTTTGTCAAAGGACACAACCACATCGCCGGACTCAGGTATGGCAGGCCCGGTCTGTTCCTGCTGGGGCTCAGACGCTGCGGCCTGTTCGGGTGTAATGATAGGCTCGGCGGCCTCCGGGGAAATATTCTCCGCAGGGCCAGTATTCAATTTTTCATCGGCCATTTACGATCCTCCTTTTCGTTAAAGTTGCACAAATTTGAACGCTAAAATTTTGTAGTTATTTTTGTGCCTCCTTTCCGTCTATCCACGCAAAAAAGCCGCCCGTTTTTCATGCCGGACGGCTTTTTGCGTAATGTGATAGATCAAATATTATTTTTTCTGGTTTGTAGGCTCCGAAAAGCCTTGTATTTACAGTGTTCCTAATAGGAAGTAATCATATGCTTCATTGCGCCAAAAGCGCTGTGATGAAAAAACTTTGGTAAAATTTGCTGCATCGTTTTCATCAATTTTATACCGAAGTTTATTGAAAAGTTTCCGAATGTCGGCTTTCTATAAGGAGGTGATTATTTGAAAGGCTATTTTGTAGGTACAATTTCAGCGAAAAAAGTTAGAAGAAAACAGATCATCAATTGACAGCACAAGCTATGTTTATGCATCTCCTGACGGTCATGGGGTACGGTATCGGAAATGTGCTCCAGCTCGTCACGGTATTCCCCGGTCAGCTGCTCCACAGCCTGCTGCACTGTGATCGAGCTTTCGTCCGGGGCTTCGGCGGCAAAAAAGATACCATAGGCCGAGCCGGCGATGAAAGCCACAAGGCAAATGATAACAACGACTGCGGTAGCCGCGCTCATGCCCGCTATGATTGCCACCGTCAGCGTGTGCAGCGCCGCCAAGAAATGCCGAATTGCCGCGCGCACGGCCTTAACTGCCTTGCGTGTCTGCTTGGAAGCGTTCTTGGCAGCCTGCCGTGTCCGTTGGGCCATCTGCTGGGCTTTTTGTTGGGCGACCTGCTCTGCCTGCACGGTGCTGGCGGCGGTTCGAATTTGCTTTCGGTCGCGGCTCACGCCGCGGATTTCATGCGGAGCAGTTTTTATATCGTGCGGTTTTTCTTTGACGGACAGCCGATTCGATTTTATGTTGCGGTCAGATGTTTGTTTTGCAGAATCACTTATGCGAGAATGATTCGCGCTTGGATTTTCTTTGCCAGACGGTACGCTACACTCCCGTGGCTCTGTAAGGTTGCTGCTTACTTGGCCGCCGTCCGGTGCCTGTAGCTCAGAAAAAGACTGCTGGCCCGTCTGCTCCTGCCGTTCAACGCTCTGCTCCATATGCCGCTGCCCGGCGCGTTTCTTGGCCAGTTCACGGCCTTTGTGAACAGCTACTTTTGCAGAGCTTTTGCCCACGCTCTGCAAAGCGTCGGAAACTTTTTCGCCAGTTTGATTGGCTTCGGAATATTGTCCTCCCTGCTGCCCGTCGGCTGTACTCTCTATTTCAGTTCGACCTTTTTCTTTGCTTCGCAGCCACAGCTGGCGCATGGCCTCTTTCGGTATCTGCGCTGCCGCCCGCTGGCGCGGGGTAGTGTTTTCTGATTTTGTCCTTATATCTTCCATTTTCACCACCGTCACAAAAGATTCAAAAAATGTTGTGCGTTTGTTCAAATTGCTTTTATGCCTTTGACACAAGCGCGGTGTATCCTATCAGGTCGCGGTCAAGGTCGCATAGCTCTGACACAAAGCTGTCTTTCAGATAACTGGCGAAATCCTGCAAATAGAGCACACGCCCAAATCGGCCGTCGATTTTGAAATGGTCGGCGGCAAATTCCATGCTGTCGGGGCAGAGCCAGTCCTTGAAATGCTGCCCGCGCTTGGCATTTTCCGCAATGTTAAACTCAAAAGCTGGTTCCTGCCCGACTTTGAAAAAGTCACGGAAAATGCGCAGGCGGTCGTTCACGGGCAGTTCTGCTGCCACCGAGGACAGCGCGGCAAAATGCGTGACGAGATCGGTGCCGACCCGCGCAAAATAAGCGCGAGCCTCATCAATGCTGCGCTTCACCACGCTCACGGTCAGGTAGCGTTCCCGCACAATGCTGTTGCTGCCCGCCGTCTGTGCGAGCAGCATTTCATTAAACTCGCGGCGGTATTCGTCCAAGGTATCGCCTTTCATCGGCAACAGCACCGAGCGCTCAAACTCCGCCTTGTTGACGCGGCGATTGCACAGCGTGATTTTGGCTGATGCGCCGGAGTCCAAAGCGTTGAGCAGCTCGGAGTAATCCAGGAACATCGCTGTTTTGTCGTCCTTGCCTGCAATGGCATAGTTGATGTCGGTAAACGACCACGTCTTTGAATATTGATTTCCGCACAAAAAAATCCCATCCGACCAGATACGGCGGATGGGAATGGCGTCCTGCACCGAGCGCGGCACGCGAAACTTCACGCGCTCCTGCTGCTGTGCCTTGGCAAGCGTTTTAATCATGCGCGGCGCTCCTGTTTTTTATCTTGCTTCATGCGTTTCCCTCGCTTTCGCTTTTGATGCAGCCCTGCCTGTATGGCGGGCTGCATGGCGGCGTAATAGTAACTATCCGAGCGGAACACCAGCCGTTTGGGGCACAGCAGTTCTGATTTGCACCATGCCCACAGCAGTTGCTCCGGCGTCATGCCGTGGTAGGTAAAAAATCCGCAGACGGCAAACGGTGCGGCGGCCAAAATACACACCCAGCCGATTTCTTCCGTGTCCAACATCGGCTGCAGCAGAAAGTACACCGCAACAGCTACACCCACTGCTAACAGGGAGCAGACAAACTGCCGCGTGTTCAGCCCAAAGAAAATCGTTTCGTGGTATTCGCGGACTTCTTTTGGTATTTTGATCTCCATAACGGCACCTCACAATCCCATAATTTCTTTTACGATCCTGTCGCAGCCCTTGATCGCACCGACCAACACCAACAGGTTGAACGTCAGCTCGGCCACATAGGTCCAGACGGCAGTCACGACCGATGCGGAGGTATCCACGCTCGGCGGACTGGCGGCCAGCGCCGAAAAGATCACGCACGACAGCGCGATCACCAAGCCCTGCAAGCACACCCCGGCATAGCTGCGGATGAAGTTTTTGCCGACGTTGGCTGTCGGTTCGCCCGCAAAGGCGGCTAGTGGGATCGGTGCGATGGCCGCATACATCCACAAGCTGAACATCCGGCCGTAGACGGTCAGGATCATAACGAAAGACAAAACCGTAATGAGCAGCCCGCCGATCAGTGTGACGGCCCACAGCGGGATCGAATCCCAGAAGCCCACATCATTGATGGCGTCCACCAGCTCCTGCGGCAGCGTGGTGCTGTTCATGCCCGATGTTCCCGACTGCGTAATTACCGTGGACACCGTGCCCTGCACGATGGAAAACACTGCCTGCATGAGCTCCAGCCCATAGGTCACAGCGGCCTTGGCCAGCGCGAAGCGGATAAACAGCTTGAGAGCGTGTTCGGGGCGTTTCACTTCCACAAAGCTGCCGCAGGTCTTTACCACACCGATGGCGAAAAACAGCACGAGCAGCCCGTACCCGATGGCCTGCAGCGCGCCGTGGATACCGACCATGACCGACCACACCTGCCCGCCGCGAAAGGTCTGTGGGCTTTCGGTCAACAGCTGCCAGATCTCGGCCAGTTTGCCGTTCCAGGTGTTGAGGGCGGCGTTGAGGTTGTCTACGATCCAGCTATCGCCCACATGGCATCACCCCCTTGGTTTTGGTTTTACAATGCGTTGGCGCGATTTTATGCCCCCGTGCCCATGATCAAGTCCAAGATTTCTTTTGCAAACGTAATGACCAGCCCGCCCGCAAGCGTGAGAAATCCCTGACTGCGCTGGCTGGGGTCGTGGCTTTGCAGAGAAAGACCAACCTGCACAATGCCCCAGCCGAGCAAAATCAGCCCGATGGCGCGGATCAGGGAAAAGATAAAGGTTGACAGGTTGTTCACGACCGTCAGCGGGTCGCCGTCTGCAAAAGCAGGCAGGGCAAAACAAACGCCGCAGACGAGGGCGGCGTATAGGCAAAAGAAATGCCGCGCACGATTGGGTGCGCGGCGGGTGGCATTGATGCAATTTTTTTCATTCTTTTTGCAAAGCATTGGCATTTACCTCCGGTTTCTGTAAATCAAATTTGTTTGTAAATTCTGTTGGGCGGACACTTTTGGCTTATCCTCAAAATCATCCATGTCCAGCAGTTCATATTGCTCCGGCTGACCGGGCAGGTCGTTCGCGGCTCCGGCAGCGGCGGTGTAATCATACGGCGATGCACCGCCGTCCTCGGTGAAGCGGATGTTCGGGTGCCGCAGCAGATCGTATTTGTCATCCAGAATCGGGCGCTCCCCGCGCACAAACAAAATTGCCTTGTCATCCCCCAGCAGCCGCACCTCATCCGGCTTGAGCAGTTCGCGTCCGCTTGTCTGCCGGTTCACGCTGTAGCTGCCGTTGCGGCCGCGGCTTCGGTTGTAGGACGCGATCGAGATCGTTTCCTTGCCGATCAGCTCCGAAACATACTTGTGCGTGCCCTGCTCGTTGCCGCCCAAGTACAAAAATTCGTCGCACAGACCGACCAGCGACTCCCAGTCGTTTTTGTACATGGCCTTGAGCTGCGCCATGTTCTGCGCGATGATCGAGCAGAAAATACCGCGCGAACGCATGGTCGCCAGCGCAGACAAAAAACTGTCCTTGGGCAGAGAAATGTTCGGGAATTCGTCGATCAGCAGATGCACCGGCACGGGCAGCCGTCCCCTGTGGACGCGGTCAGCCTGACGGTAGAGCGTCTGAATGAGCTGGCTGTAAATCATGCCGACCAGATAGTTGAGCGATTTGTCCGAATCAGGGATGCAGCAGAACAGCGCAATCTTGCGTTCTCCGAGTTCTTCCAGATGCAGTTCGTCGGCCATAGTCAGCCGTGCGATCTGCGGCAGATTGAATGCCGCCAGCCGAACGCCAACGCTGACCAGAATCGAACGCGCCGTCTTGCCCGCTGCCTGCTTGAAAATACGGTACTGTTTGCAGGCAATGCTGTCCGGCTCGCGCATTTCCAGGCGTTCAAACAAAATGTCCAACGGTGATTGGTAGTCGGCGTCATCCTCACGCACCTCGGCGGCTGCGATCATCTCCATGACCATGGCGAAGTTTTGCTCGTCGGCGGGCGCTTCGTGGATCAGGTAGAGCATAAGTGCCTGCAGCAGAGCGGTTTCGGCCTTCGACCAAAACGGGTCGTTTTCATGCGCGTTCGGCGGCGTGGTGTTCTGGATGAGGTCAGCAATAAGCTGCAAAACGTCCTTATCGCTCTGCACATAGCAGAACGGGTTGTAGCAGAACGAGGCGGACGGGTCGATCAGGTCAAACACACGCACCTCATAACCTTGGGCAAGCAAGAACGCGCCTGTCTTTCGCAGGATCTCGGCTTTCGGGTCTGTGATGACCATGGAGCAGCCCGCCTGCAGCACATTCGGCACGGCATAGGTGCGGGTCTTGCCAGCACCACTGCCGCCGATGACCAGCACGTTGGTGTTATGCTTATGCTTGTAGCCGTCCACGCCGATTTGGAAGTGCTTGGTCAGCAGCAGGTTGGTGCCGTGCTTGTCTCTATATTTTCGATTCAGCGCGGACACATCGCCCCAGCAGGCGGAGCCATGCTCCGCGCCGGGGCGTGTGTTGCACTTGTCGGAGACAAGCACGACTGCGGCAACTGCATAAGTCAGCGTAAAAAGCAGCAAGAACCGTGCGCTGTGCTCTGTCCATCGCAAAGCAAAAGGCGCGGCCAGCGCGGCGTTCAGTGCGGCCAGCACCGAGTTTAAGCCGCCTGTCTGCCAGTGGCTGGCCACAGCCACCGCCGCCCACCAGACCAACGGCAGGGGCAGCAGGCAGAACCACCAAGGATAGTTTCTTTTCAGCTTTCCACCTCCTGAAACATAAAATGCCCTGCGCGGCAGATACCGCACAGGGCATAGGGTTTATTTGTCGTTTTATAGCATTCGAGGAATATCCTGCGCGCTGTACAAGAACCGACGCACTTCCATCACGCCATCGATCACCACATAGAACACCGTGCAATTGTGGACGTAAATGCGATAGTACGGATATTCGCGCTGTTTCGTGGATGGATCGATGTTGGTGCCGGGCACGGTGATCCACGCGCCGGTTTCCGTGTTGTCCTCCTGCGCCAGACGCGGCTCCGGCTGGGACACCGTGACGGACAGCGCCCTTTCCACACGCTGTTCTGCCAGCGCTGTGCGGTTGTGCCAAAGGCAAAACAAAACGGCGCACAGGACAATGCCTGCCGCCGCACACCAAAGGAAAATTTTCCGCTTGTCTACGTTCTTCCTTTTGCTTTGCATCTGCTCACCTTCCCGATCACCTTTCCGGGATGCCCGTCTGCGGGAAGTATCTGACCAGCACCGTGGGCGCGCTTTCCTGCGCGGCGGTCAGCGTCCAGTCCACATAGCCGAGCAACCCCTGCAATTCCTCCGGCATATTCTGGTCAAGCGTCAGCGTCAGGTTCAGGTGGGCCGTGCCGGTTCCGCTGTAACGTCCCAGCGGCAAATCATTGCGCATGGTGTTGGTGTCGGTGTCCAGATTGCCCCACACGGGGCCGCTGTATAGGGTTTCGTTGTCCGGGCCAGTCACCGTAATCACAGCATATTGTTTGAGCAGCTTCCAGATTTTTTCCTCAGTTTCTGCACCCAGTTTGTTGTTGTCCGCCAATGCGGCGCGAAGCCACAGCGAACACGCGGCATCGGAATCGTTGCGGGCTGTATAGTCGATGGCAACCAACTGGCTGCGGGTCTCACCGGGGCAAAGATTCTGGAAATCCAAAAACAGCTGCCCGTCCGGGTATTCGATCAGCCCACCATTCTCATCGTAGGTAAAGCGAATATGCGCCGTCTGCGTCTTGGCCGCCACTGCGTCCGGTGTACGGCGGTAGGCCGACCAGGTGCGTCCCCACAGCGTGGGGCTGTCGCCGCTGGCCTGCAACAGCTCCATCGTCACCCCAATGTGCCCGGTGCGGCCCGCCAACTCGTTTGTCAGATTCGGGGAAACCGTGAAAGATTCAAACAGCGCCGTACTGCATTGGTTCGGTTCCACAATGTCGTTGTAGTACCAGTAGCCGTCCTCGCCCTGCGTCCAGTCGGCGGTGTTATAGGCGGGGAACACGCAATCGGTGGCGTCCATGTCTGCCGCTGTTTCGTCATCCCAATCAATCACCACTTTGGCCCGCACAAGGGAGCTGGCTGTGCCGGTATTTTTCACCCAGACGCACTTTTCGACCGTCTGCCCCGGCGTGATCGTCTGCCCCTGCTCGTATTTTTCCTCGACGATGCCCTGCACTGTGGCAGTGGAAATGTGGTTGGTCACGGTGCTTGACGTGCGCCAGCCCGCCAGCGTTCCGCCCGCGCACAGCGCCGCCGCCAGGGCCAGTGCTGCCGCGCCAAGCCCGATTTTTACCTGTTTTTTCAAATTATCGTCCTCCCATTCTTTATGAATTATCCTGCTTCGGGGTAATTTCATTCACGATCAGCGCGCAGTCGCGGTCCTCCGCCCAGCTTTGGCGCACATTCCGCGCCGTCACGCTGGCCGATGCGCGGCAGCCGGTCAGTTCCAGCACCGCACAGTCGGCTTTCGCCGTGCCGTTCTCGGCATCCTCAAACTGCACCAGTGCATGGCAGGCGGTCTGGCTCTCGATGACGGTGTAAACGCCGCCCGAAAGCCCCGTGAAGGTCACACTGGCGCAGACATCGCCGTTCTCGTCCGGCTCGGCATCGAGCGAAAGCTGCACACTCTGCCGCTGCACCCGGCCCTTGGCGTCCGTCAGCGTGAACGTAAACACCGGCGCGCCGTGCGCGGCCAGCAGATCGGATGCGGGCAGCTTCTTGGTCACGGTGATCTTGCCCGGCTCGACGTTCGTTGTCACTTCATCGGTCGGCAGAGTAATTTTATCCTCGCGGTACTGCACCGACGCCCTGTTGCTCACGGAGTTGCCCATGACAACCGATTGCACCCGCACCGTGAAGGAAACTCTTGCTTCCGACTGCGTGGGAATTTCCAGCGTCCATACAATCTTTCCGTTGTTTTCCGCGCCGTTCTCCGTGATGGAATTTTCCACCAACTCGGTTCCTTCGGGGATTGCATCGGTGATCGTCACGGTCTTTGCCACGTCGGCCGGATTGCAGCACGTCACGGTGTACACCAGCGTATCCCCGGCCCGCACCGTGCCGCCATTCAGGTCGTTTCCCGCTTCATCCGTCACGGTCTTGGTCGGCGCGTCTACCGGCACATACACCGCCTTGACGGTGTGGTCAGCGTCGATGTCCGCAAACTCAATATTCTGCGGGTATTTTTTCGCCAGATTGTTCTGCATTTTTTCGGCATCCTCGTCCAGATAGATGCCACTCAAAAGGTAATTGCCGCTTGCCAGCGGGGCATATGTCACTGCTCGGCTCTCTCCCAAAGGTACTTCGCTTTCCGTTTTGGTCTGGGTCGTCCCGTCGCTTTCGCTCGTTATGTTGTCGGATACCGCCTGCCCAATGTCCGGCGTCCCGTTCACCGCAATGGCCTTCAGGGTAAAATTGATCCTCTTCCACTGTGCGGTAAAGGTCGTGTCATAGTCGTTGGCGTAGGAAGTTCCCGCAGCCAGCAGACCGTCTGTCAGGGCGGTTTCGCCGTTCCAACTCTGCGTGGCCTTCCAGCCAAGGAAGCGGTAGCCCTCCTTCTGCGGTTCGGCCTGCACGGTGTAACCCTGGCCGTTGTGCTTGGTTTCGGAAAAGCCGTTCTGCGCGCCGTTCAGCGTTCCGCCGTCCAGATCGTAGGTCATGGCAGCCTGCCAGCCCGCATAATACGAAAGAACGGCAGGCTCCGCTGTTACGGTTTTGTGGTTGCCATAGCTGCCCAAAATGCTGCCGCCGTCGTCGTTTATCGTAATATCCTGCAAGGCTGCGCCGCCTTGCAGTGTCGTCACGCCGTCCGCGTAGGTTTTGGCGTCCAGCAGCCAATCCGCAAAGCAGTGGGTCTGCACGGCGGCGCTGTGCCCGGCATTCGCTGAACAAATGTAGTAGGGCGCGGTATCGTCCACATCGGTCGGTGCCGTCACATCCGCCGTGATGCCGTAGAACTTGCGCACTGTGCCCAGCAGTTCCCCGCTGTCGATGCCGTCCACGGTCAGCGCGGTGCCCGCCGCAGCGTCGTGATTGTAATAATAGCGATAATTCGATTTGTAGGACAACCAAACATCATGCGCGTCGGAGTTTTTCATGCCGAAATAGGCGTCCTCAATAGCGGTATAGTATACGTTGGTGTCAATTCCGTTCTCCGGGTGCTGCTCCGCCGTCTGGGCGTTGTTGGATTCCCGGCTATTTTCCCAATCCAGCACCGCCGTGTCCGACTGGATGATCGTCCGCCCCAGCCACGGGTTCTCGCAGGTCACGCCAAGCTGTTCCCGTGTTCCGCCGTTCCAGGTGACAACGTCCGCATCCTGTTTCAGATGGATGCTGTCACCGGCGGGAATCTGCAATGTTGAATCGGTGCGGAACACATCGACGCCGTCCAGCATCACCGCGATGCGCAGGCCGGAATTTTGCAGGGTTTTGTCGGCGGAAGTTTTCACTTCGACGCCGTCCTTGAGTGTCGTGTCTGTTCCGCTTCCCGCGTAGATTTCCGCGTGTTCCGCGCCGTTTTCGGTAAAACTGCCGCCGGATACCGTTGCCTTGGTTCCACCTTTCAGGTACAGCCCGCTGTGGCCGTTTTCGTGCGATGTGACCGGCGCGGTCAGTTCAAGCGTTGCCGTCTGGTCCAGCGATTCATTTTTCATCGCGCTGATGCCGGAATAGCTGTTGCCGTAGCAGTTCAGGTGATCGCCCTGCACAGTGCCGCCGTCCGTGTGGACGCCGTCCGCGGCGTTATTGTACACGGCGGTCGTTTCGTCGCCGTTCGCGGAATCCGCGGCCTTGCCGATCCACAGTTGCCCCTGGGTGTAAACGCCGTTGATCCCGTTTGCGTAGATATGGTTCCAGCCGTACAAATAAGTCTTGCTGTCAGGGTAGCACTGCACGCCGTTGCCCGCATTGTTCAAAATACCGCAATGGCTGATTTTCATCGTGCCTGCGCCTTGTACGTCCAAGCCGGGGAAGGTGTTGGAAGCGGTGTCCCCGTCTGTCGTCAGGAGATTGGCGGTGTTGTAGCCGTTGTTCTCCACCTGGCAGCCGGTCAGGGTCATAACGCTGTTCGAGCGCACATTTGCGCCCGTCCAGCCGTTGCCCCAGAAGAAGCAGTTTTCCGCGCTGGCGGAGCTGTCGGCTTCGGGGATGTCAAAGCCGGAGGTTTTGTTCCACACAAAAGAGCTGGCCGCTGCCTGCACATGGGAACCGGCGGCACAGGTCAGCCCACCGCCGCCAAGGCCCTGTGAGCGCACATTGCCGGAAAGAACAGCCGAACCGTTCTCAAAGCGATACAGCGCGGTTCCGTCGCCCGCATATTCGCCATTGTTGAACACCAGCGAGCCATTGATCTCGGCCTGGCCGGGGTTCAGCAGAATACCGTTGTCGTTTCCGTAACCCACGGTACAGTTTTGCAGGCTGATTTTGCTGTCTGTGCCTTCGGTGTAAACGACGTTCTCGCAGTTGTTATTGCCATTGAGGAAGACGTTCTCAATTTCCAGCGTCGTGCCGCCGGAAATATAAATCATAACGTTGTCATGGTCGGTCTGTACACCGCTGGCGTCGCCCATCCGCAGGCTGGCGTTTTGGGTGTAGGTGTAGCCCTGCGCAACGGTTTCACTGCCCACGCCGACGGTGTTGGTGTATTGGGCACTCCCGGTGCCGACCAGACGCAGATTTTTGCTGACGGACAGCACCTCGTCCAGTGGGATGGTGATCTCGCCGGAAAGATAGATCGTAGCGCCATTTGCGGCAGAGGCGACAGCGGATTTCAGCTCTGTCCAGCTTGTGACGGCATCTTGGGCGGAGGTACCGGATGCGTCGTAGAGAGAGACTTCCTCAACGGCGAGATCATTGGAAAAGGCGCTTACTTCAGCGGGAATTTCCGCGTTGGAATCGCTGTCGGTTTCTTTATTTTCCGTCAGTTCGCTTGATTCGGCACTTTCCGGCGTTGCGTCGGAAAGCGCCGTGCTTTCATCCTGTGTCGATACAGGCGTTGGTGTCGGGGTAGTTGATGCTTGGTTTTCCGCCTGATCCTTTGTGCTGTCACCTTCCGCAATATCCGCTTCAGCGATGCCGCTCCACTCGTCAGCAACAAATTTTCCCTGCGTTCCTTGTGCCAGCACGGCAGTCGCCATACCGAACAACAGCAAAGCGGCCAGCCCTGCTGCCGCCAAAGACAGCAGCGGTTTGTTCTTTTCTTTCGCTTTTCTCATGCAAAACTCCTTTTTGTGTCATTCAGAATTTTGACCGGATATCCCATCCAGGGCAGGCACAACTGCACCCTCCCAACGATGTTCTCCGCCGTGACAGGTGTATCTGCCACGTTGTTTGTCAGTCCCTGCGTCGTGACCGTCCGAGCCGCCTGGTCGATGGCGACGATTCTGTGCGTTACCGTGCCGCCCGCTGTCTTGTAGGTAATGTCCTGCCCGACTTTCAGTTCGTCAAACGACATCGGCACAACGACAAGCAAGCTGCCCACGGGCAATACAGGCTCCATGGAGCCTGTCAGCACGGCGTAACAGCGGATACCGCTGACGGAAATCAGCACGGCGGCAGCAATCGCGGCGGCAAAGATCAGCGGCCCTGCCGCTTTCATCGGTTTTTTCACCACGTTCCGCCCTCCTGAACCGCTTCAAAGTAGACGCTGAGGGTGTAATGATTCAGCGCCGTAGCGTCCGCGCTCTCGCTGTATGTCACAGTATCGAACAGCGCGTCATTGCGGCAATCTTCTCCCGGCTGCAAAGTTTTGGCGTAATACCAGAAATCCTCCGTTTCGTCGTAGCGCCAGTTTTCGGTGTTGTAGTTGAGGGTACAGGCATCCTGTGCCGCGCTATCTGAGAAAATCACGCGGGCGCGAAGACGCAGCGGAAGGTTGCCGGTGTTCACCACATACGGGCGCTTCATGAACGAATTGCCCGGCTGCACCGGAACATCCGGGTTCTGAATGTCCTCTTTCGGGTCAAATGTCACCTCACCGACCGTGAGGGTGTTGGTGCGCGATGCTTGGGCAATAAAATAAGCGCCTGTGACGCCGACCAGACAAACTGTCAGGGCCAGCGCCGCAAGCGCGGCGAACAAGATATTCTTTTTTGCTTTGCTCAAGATTCAGCAACCTCCTTTCCCATGACGGCGGCCCACACATCCTGCGGGGTGTTGGCGTCGGCCACATAGTCGCTTTGGATGGCGGTCAAGCGGCAAATAATATCTACCGCCGTGCCCTGCGGCAAATCGCCCTCCACCACGTTCGCATAGGTCACGCAGTCAAACAGCGGCGGCGTCTGTGCGCCGGGCGCAATGGCGGATTCATACGCATAGATGAATGTGTGGGTTTCCTCCGTTTCAGTTTCTTCCAGCAGGCTCCAGCCGTCGTTGGGCTGAAAACTGACCAGATCGACCGTGTGCGGTTCGCCGCCATTGTCCAGAACGCCCGCCCCGCTGGTCGGCTCCTGATTTGTTTCGTCGCTTCCGTCTGCTTTGGCGGTTTCTGCAATCGTATAAGTTCTCACGCTGGCGCGGGGAATCTCGACTTGCAGGTACATATAGGCTGCGGTCGTGCTTTCCGCCGCGTTGCAGGCCGTGGGGTCTTTGGCTACCGTCTTGCCGGGGTACAGCACCTTCGCTTCATCCGGCAGCTTGTCCCACTCTGGCTCGGTCAGTTCTGCCTCCAGCTGACCGACCGCGAACGTGTTGACGGTTTGCGGCGTCTGGTGCGTCAGGTAAGCCCCCGTCCCGGCCACTGCGCCCAAAACGGCAATCGTTGTGACAGCGCATAGGGCAATGATGTGTTTTTGTTTCATGGCATTCTCCTTTTTGGCTTGATTGTATGGCGAAAAACATAAAATCGTTTTATACGGCAAGCAAAGGCATCACCCCCCAAAAAAAATGAAGTAAAGAAAAAGGCGAGCGGCTTCCCTTACGAGAGCTTGGCGCTAGCCTTCGACTTTCTGGCACGGTATAATCAACTTGATTTTGTCGCTTTTTGAGTTATAATTAAAAATAAAGAGCTAGGGAGGCTCTGATTAAATCTGGTGTGCGGCACGGCGGATGGCGTGCGATAGACGGCGTGATATGCGCCAAGCCCTCAGGGCACGATTTATTCAGAGGTTTCCTAGTAGTCGTAAAAGTGCAATGAAGGGAGTCCAAATGGCAAATCGCCCAAAATTAACAATAGAGGATCAAGTGGCGTATATGAAAAACAAAGGGATTACCTTTGACCACTGTTCTGAAAAAGATGCCGTGCGTTTTTTGCAGGAAAGCACATACTTCTTTAAGGTTAAAGCGTTCGATAAAAATTACATTGCTCATCCAAAGACCGGGCATTATTATAATTTGGACTTTTCTTATCTCATGGAGCTTTCAACCTTAGATATGCGCTTGCGAAGGCTTATTTTACACGCAACTTTAGATATTGAACATTTCCTAAAAGTACAACTGATTCGAGATGTAAGTTCAAATCCGGTTGAGGATGGCTATCAAATTGTCGAAAAGTTCTTTTCTGAAAATTCCAGCGTAAAAAATTCCATCAGTGAAAAATCGAAGAATTCCATGTGCAAGGATCTTGTGGAAAAGCTGGAAAGTGAAAATTATGCGATTTGGAATTTGATTGAAGTCCTCTCCTTTGGTGACTTTGTGCGGCTCTATACCTTGTATGATAGGGAGTATGGGAATCACAATAAAGGGCTCATTCAATGCCTTTATGCCGTAAGGTGCCTCCGGAATGCAGCTGCCCATAACAACTGCTTATTAAATAGTTTAAGGTTGCCCTATACGCGTAAGATTCACTCCTCCTATTCCATCAGCCGCGCTGTGAGTCAAATTCCCAACGGACCAAAGACAACATCCCGCGAAAAAAAGCTGGCCAATCCGGTGATTCATGATTTTGTCGCAATGCTGTATGTATACAAGAAAATTGTATCTTCGCCCCGCACAGCAGAGCATTTCACAAAGGAATTGCACGATTTATTCGACATTCGTATGAAACGGCATAGCAACTATTTCGAATCAAATGAGTGCATATCATCTGCCTATCACTTTATGAAAACTGTGATTAATGATTGGTTTCCATCAGGCCAGGAGTTATGAGTCTATATTTGTGGTTGAAAAATCCATTGACATCCCGATTGGAATTGAGGTATCCTATTAAGGATGAACAAAAACAGGTCACTGTTTTTAGAGGGCTGGTGCACGCACCAGCCCTTATTTTTATCCTTATCTAAGCATAGCTGAGTCCCTTGGTAAAATATTATAAAGGCAGCGCCGCAATAAGCGTATTGTTACCCTTATAAAAAGGCGGATTTCCATAGCTTCGTTGGCTGGTCAAACATTAACCTCATATCGTTGGCCTGCAGGGATATTTGCAAAGCAGGGAAGTGTCGCAAATTGGCCTTCAGGACTCCTTTGCCGAAAGAACCGCATTGGAATATATCGTATCAACAAATTATTTTGACGGATACTTTGCCTTAACCTGATACACTACGCTAGAGCACCTGACTGTTAATCAGGGTGTCGTCCGTTCAAGTCGGACTGGGGCAGCCAAATAAACCTTGAAGCTTCTGCTTCAAGGTTTTTCTTTTATGGCAATACCGCATAATTCTAAGTGCCGATACGGCGAGCGAGGTGCGGCAGATGCTAAGCCAAAAGCGCAGATAATACTGGATGCTGCAAAGGTGAGCGCCGCCAGTGGCGGAAACAGCGAACCGAAGCAGGGGCAGCGGTCGCAGAGTGCGAGGGGCTTTTGCCCCCGAAGCACGATGCGGGTACCGCAACCCGACATTATCGAGCATTTTGGCAACGCAGATGCCGTGCCGCAGCTGCCGGAGCGGTGCTTAAGCCGCAAGGCGGGAATTGTGCGGTGTTGCCTTATGTTTTTTATCCTCTTCAGTAAAGAACTCAGAATATTCGGGTTTTCTATCATGAATTTCTTTTTTTGTAATGCGATATATGTTTTCTTTAGAAAAATCGTCAAAATGAATAAACTTGTCAATGCGGTAAAAAATTGGCAACCCTAGAGCTGTTTTCATTTCTTCCATACTTGTATAGTTCGCTGTTAGTATAATCAACACCCCACTTATATCAACATCATAGGTGTAATCCTTAAAAACAGTGTTATCAAACAATGTATAGAATGCAGAATAAAACATTTCCGGGCACTTATCTATCTCATCTAAGAAAACCAAATTGGATTCTCTTTCTAGCAGTTCAAAGCCTATGCTACTTCTATTAGGTTCGTTTCCAAAAAAATACTCTGCATAATTTCCATTTTTAAACATTGACAAATGCTTTTCCATATACTTGGATTTAAAGAAGCTTTTGGCTATTTCTCTAACCAGTTGCGTTTTACCCAAACTACTATTTCCATAAAGCATAACCACATATGGTTTTTTTCTGTTTACCTTTGTAAGATACCATATGCTTTTCGAAATATCTTTTATAGCCGTTTCCTGACCAATTATCTTCTTTTGAATTTCACTAATTCCTGCTGCGAATGCCTTCGGGTCTCGGTTTATGTCGTATTCTTCATTTTTCTTTTTTACAACAATGTCGCCCAATTCGTATTGCGCCATTAATTGACGTACTAATGCAGCTGGTGGATTATGTATATATATATACGCATCTTCTGTAGTAAACTCCTTTATTAGCTCACCAAGTCTATCATGAGCAGACGCGACTAATCCATGATAATCAGAATTTCGAACCACTAAATTTGGTGACGGATCCCAAGTAATAACTCCTCCTTTTCGTTGAGTATCATCTTGGCGGACTAATTCGATAAATGAATCTTTTTCTACGTCTATCTTGCTGAGATAATCATCAAAATAAGAAGTTGATCCAATAATTAAAAAGTAATTTCTCACTTTCTTATACCATCCGTTCTTCCGCAATACATGCATATACTACATCATACAAAGTAACTGGCTGCCCATTTTCAATTTTGTCGCTTTTAGGTAGCCCTCTCACATCACATGGTCGTCCCTCTGGGAAAGCCTCTGCAAGCGTTTGCCCACTATTTGCATTGGTAACCAAATGTTGCATTTTGTTTATTTGAATCAAAAAGTTAAAGTCATCAGATACAAATTTACCTACAGGAACACAATAAGCCGTTATTTTTGTGGTCAGTAAATCATTTCTCTTATAGTTACTTACAAATGCGGCATTATTAAAACGGATATATGTTTCTTTATCAATCTTATAAACATCATATCCTTCAAAACTATCCATTACGGCCTTAAATTCCCTAACATCTACTCCTTCTACCTTATTCCCCATCATTTTCAGATATCCACCTGCAACCCGAAAAAATGTAGATGAATTTTCTATATCAAACACTTGCTTGTCCTTAAATTCAACAAAATCTTTTTGAATGCTCTCAAAGTCTGAAATCTCTGTGGATGTTATAGTTGTACTACTATCATATTTTAGAAGAAACTGTGACTGTAATGTACCTGTAATTAAAAACTTTACTCGCGCAAAAAAGGGAACCCCTAAATAGATACTACTAGAAGCTTCTGCTTTGGCAGTTACAGCAACATTCGCCTCGCCTTCAACTCCTGTTGTTTTTATTTTTGTCCCCCTATTTCTTTCTTGCAGCATGTTTTTAATCGTTTCTCGATCAAAGTATATTATTTTACGAGGCATAATTCTTACATCTCCTCACTTTTATTAACGCAAATTGAGAGTTAGCAATCAAAACAAGTATACTATTTGTAATTCATTATATTATTAACTTTCACTTTCATCAATAAAAAAAGACTGCAACAATCGTTGCAGTCTTTTTGGAACATAGCCAAACTATAGCTGCCGCCTTCTGTACACATTTTGCTCTTTCACAAAGTTATGGCTACCAATCCATATTGGACTGATTATCAATGTCAAACCACATTTTTCCAATTAACCATTTTGCCTGTTCAACACTATCGATATTCTTGGTATAGCGTTCTGTGTCGACAGGAATTGGCAACCCGCTGCGTACAAACAACATTGGGATTTCATATACCGTGTCCAGTATGTCCCAGAACTCCGAAAACACTTTTTTTGCTTCGCAGTACATCTCATAAGAAATCGTATCCGAACACCCATCCACGAATCCCCTCAAATACTCCTTCCCAACATACATAGGAAAACGACCGAAATTTGGAATTTGTACATATGCCATCATTTCACGAGAAAATCCACCATGTGTGTTATGATTTCGATACACTTCTTTGATGCGCCGTAATGCACACATAATTTTGTCAGGCATCGAGCTGCCGCACACATCTTGAATCTTTTTCTCCCAATGCCACTTGGTGTTTCTAATACAATTACTATAATAGGATTTCCCGACTAAAAAGTTATCTGTAAACGGGTATAACAGCGTCAACACATGCTCCAGCGCAGAAAAGAAGGTATCAACATAAGCCTCTATATCATACGTTATTTCCGATTCAAGCGCATTAAGATAGTCGGTGCCCTTCATTCGCATGCATTTATACTTACCGTTGATTTCAATTATGTCGAATTTATCGTGACACTTTTCCTCGATTATTTTTTTACGATACACAAGGCTTTCTATTCGATTCTCATAGAACTTTAACTTTGAAAAATAGTCATATGATTCATTTTTCATTGAGAAATCATTGTCCCTCAGTGCCTGCTCTCCAATAAGCGTAAACAACTGTTCCAAAAGTAGATGTACTTTTTCAAAAGTGGCAATGATTTCGTCACGATACTTTTTTTGTACAGATAATCGATAACTCATCTTAAAATGTCGCACAGTGGCAAAGGTTCCCTTATAATCAAAATCAATAATATAATTGACTTTCTCGCAAATTCTGTACCTTACATCAAAACCCAAGATTATATCGAAGCAATATGCCAGTAAATTGGGATCTAACGGATTTTCAAAGGAATTAATATCTACGCATTGATCATCATTACGCTGTGTGTTGGCATTAGGAACAGAAATATCATTTAATAGTACTTTGATTTCTTCGGTTAAGTGCTCCACAGTCTTTTCTTGCTTTATTTCTTCTTCCATAACAATTCCTTTTCTATTTAGTATTGCCCAATTGCTTGTCTCAGTGAAATATATCAAACAATGACATTTTTATATTACATCACAATGTCTGTATTTTGCAAAGGCTACTTGAGCCGATTACAGCAACTCTTAGGATAGCCTACAACGTCTGAATGTCAGGAGATAATTTGATCTTCTACAATAATTCAAGATAGTCAATATACTTTCCATGAGTTCCGCCAGCTACTGAAGAAATTTAATATGTTCTCCAATTCGGGAACGCCCCATGATAACAGCGTGATGAAATACTGCTTTGCTGTGTTCAAGAAGGCGGAATCTTATAGACGCCAGGCCTTCCCCCTGTCAATCTCTTAGATTATACTTAGGCAAATAAAGGAAAAAGCCGCAATTAACATTGCGGCTTTTTTTGGTGCACCATTCCCATCCAAAAACGAACTAAGTACTTCTTCGAGGGAGACCGGGCGTCCGCCCTCCTGGTAGTT
>OOCP01001575.1_pt1 | contig 22499 bp, 14 predicted proteins | sample 1671511 | NCBI WGS metagenome assembly OOCP01 (sample SAMN06348164, study PRJEB24527) | human gut metagenome | biome: human gut; feature: ankylosing spondylitis patient; material: feces | host: Homo sapiens | place: China | collected 2015-10 | reverse complement strand
GCTTATTACGGCAAAATCCTTATCTACGCCCCGATATCCCGGTATCGACGGGGCTTATTACGGCAAAATCCTTATCTACGCCCCGATATCCCGGTATCGACGGGGCTTATTACGGCAAAATCCTTATCTGTGCCCCGATGTACAAAGGTGGAGGGTATAATCGACCTGATTTTGTCTCACATACCCGCTTTCGCAAGTTCTGCTGGGTACAGATAGCTTGTTTTTGCCTCCCATACCCTCGCCAACACAAATACATAAAAATACTGACAGGCAGATGTCTTCGCTGTCCATCAGTATTTTTGTCTGTCAATATTTATTTCATCAACGGTCTGTTACAGCCGGTTCGCCTTCACGTCCTCGAACTCTTGCAGCATTTCTTCGGAAGGAGCCTTGGTAGTGAGGCTGACTGCGATGATAGCGATAAGTCCCAGCCCGAAGCCTACTACCAGGGAATACAATCCGGTAGCTTTGCCCAGGGTCTGCCCGCCCACGAGAGGGATGTAATCCCAGATGATAACGGCAAGTGCACCGGTGACAATTCCGGCTACCGCTCCGGGGAAGTTGGTTCTCTTCCAATATAAGGACATCACTACCAGCGGACCAAAGGCGGCACCTAAACCTGCCCACGCGTTGGATACCAGTCCCATGACGGTGTTGTTCGGATTCCATGCGATGATGTAAGCCAGCACAGCTACTACCAGTACTGTGACACGGCTCACATTCATAACCGTCTTGTCATCCGCATCCTTTTTGAGCAGTCCCTTGAAGATATCCTCCGCTACGCTAGAGGCGCTGACCAACAACTGGGAATCCGCGGTGGACATGATCGCTGCCAGGATACCACAAAGGAACAATCCTGCAATGAACGGAGCACGCATCTCCACGGTAAATACTTTCTTGATCATCTCAATAAATACCTTCTCATTATTGCCATTCACCAGCTCCGGCAGATAAGCTCTGCCCAGAATACCGATAAATACTGCAAATCCCAGGGATAATGCCACCCAGCTGATGGCTGTAGCCTTGGACTTGGTCATTTCCTTCTCATCCCGGACTGCCATAAATCTCACCAGGATGTGGGGCATTCCGAAATATCCCAGTCCCCAACCGAGACCGGAGATCACGCTGACGATATTGTTGCTGCCGTCACCGTTCTTCATCAGATTCAGAAAGTTGGCACTGTCGGCACCGCTGGCTTCCAGACCGGCTGACAATGTAGTGCCGCCGGTTGTCAGAAAATGATAAGCGAACAGCGGTACTGCCAGGATACCGACCAGCATCAGCATACCCTGGATAAAGTCTGTCACACATACCGCGGTGAATCCACCGAGAAACGTATACACCAGTACTACCAGTGCACCGATGGTCAGTGCCACATGATAATCAATACCGAACACAGACTCAAACAGCTGACCGCCGGCAGAAAGTGCGGAAGCACAATATACCAGGAAAAATACTACAATAGTAATAGAAGAAACCGCCATCAATACCTTCTTCTCATCATGGAAGCGGTTCTCAAAATAAGTCGGCAGCGTAACGGAGTTGTTGGCGCGGATCGTATATCTGCGCAGCTTCGTGGCAATGAGCAGCCAGTTCAGCGTCGTGCCGATGAAAAGTCCGATGGCGATCCAGCCGTCACCTCCGACACCGGTTAAGTAAATAGCTCCCGGCAGCCCCATCAGCAGCCATCCGCTCATATCCGACGCCTGCGCGGACAGCGCAGCGACGAAGCCGTTCAGCTTTCTGCCTCCTAAAAAGTAATCTTCGGAATTGTTGTTTCCCTTTGCGTAGAACGCTCCGATAGCGATCATCATGAGTAAATACAGCACGAATGCCACAATTACCCAGCCCAGCGTATTTCCTGTCATAATAGCCTCCTCAAATTTTTCTTCCTGTACATTTTCTAAATTGTATACAGTGATACGATTTATTATATACAAGAAATGGCTTATCGTCAACAGATTAGTTTGCTATCGCTGTAATGTGCGAAAGCCTGATTTGAATGTTATTTTGTCATGTTGACAGGCTGAGAATAGTTTGCTATTCTCTATCTATAAGTAAATTTTCTATTTCAAATCTTATTTAATTTCAGTATTTTGGTGAATCACCATAGTTTTCATTATTAAAACTGAGTGGCATTAAAATGTCTAAAATATGAAAGGGGAATTGATGAAAACATATATAGCATATTTTGATGAAACAGGGGATGACGGAGTAACAATAAATTCATCAGACCATTTTATTTTAACAAGTTTGTATATGCCTGCAGAGAGCTGGCAGCAAAATTTTGAAAAAATGCGTATTTTGAGAAGATAATTAAAAGATAAATATGGCTTTCATGTATCAGAAGAGATGCATACAAAACATTTTTTGACGGATAAAAATCCATATCGTGAGTATCATTGGTCAAAAGAAACAAAACAAGATATAATAAAAGCATTTACGTTAACAATTGCAAAGATGGATTTAAAGATTGTAAATGTGATTATTGATAAGAAAAAATTTAAAGATAATAACTATCACGTTCTTGAAAATGCATTGAAATATAATATACAACGTATCGAGAATGACAGCGATGGGCAATGGAATTATTTAGTGATTACGGATGAGGGCAGAATAGCACCTATGAGAAAGACAGCCAGAGCTATACGTGCATTTAATCCGATCCAATCCAAATATTTGCCTGGGTTTGTCAATCATCCGATCAGCAATATGATCGAGGATATTATGGAAAAAAATTCATCAGAATCCTATTTTATTCAAATATGTGATTTCGTTTCATTTTTTGTACATTTATATTTCAAAATCGAAATTCGGAAAGAAGAGTTACCCAAACGAGTGGGAACTGTAATTGACAAACTCTTTGTAAAACGGGTTATGGTGACGTTAAAGGAAGCGGAAAAATTAAATTTGAAAGCAAATGAGACAAATATGTATGGATTAGTAATATATCCAAAATAAAACACCACCTACATCGCATTCGCGAGTTCAGTGGTTCATTTATATTATAATAAAAGGTAAGTATAGTGTCAATAATAAATGAAAAATAAGATTGCAAGACAAAAAGCCTCGCTACAGGTATCATCTCTGTAGCGAGGTTTCTATATTATTTACGTTATTCTTAGTTCTTCTTTCTTCTCGCCAGCATTCCTGCGAGTCCGGTCAGGGATATCGCAAAGAGCATCAGCCAGATACCGAGAGGATCTCCGGTAGCCGGAACCTTGTCCAGTTCCTGCGCAGTAGCAGCAGCGGTGGGAGCTGCGGCAGCTGAGTTGTCCGTACTGTCATTATTATCGTTATTGCCGGTGTTATTGCTGCCGGTATTATTGCTGCCGGAGGTGTTCCTTGCTACCGTAAAGCTGGTGCCTGCGGCGCCGTCTGTCCATACGATCTCAAAGGTGTGACTGCCCTCGGACAGAGTCTTCAGGTAATCTGCATGTAATTCGATGATCGTGGAGCCCTCACTCACGGTATAGTTCTTGGAATCAATGATATTCCCATCTACCTTTACATTCTGGAACTTGGAATATTCACCGTTTCCTCTGATTTTGAGACTTCTTCCGTCCGTATTCTGGTTCCAGGAGCCGTTCGCGCCTTCAATGATCTGATACTGTACCGTCAATACTACGGTATCGGTGGTAACTGAACCGGCCGCATTGCTGAGAACACACCGGTACTTAAATCCGTTGCAGTCTCTATCCGTTACTCCTATGGTGTAGGTTGCACCGGTAGCTCCGGTGATGTCTACAAATCCCTTGCCGTCATTTCTGTCAATCTGCCACTGATAGGTTACGTCCGTACCGGTTGCAGTAACTTCAAACGTTGCTGTGTCTCCTACTGTCACAGATACACTCTTGGGCTGTGCAGTGACTGCCGGAGCATCCACATGGTAAAGTTCGATTTCACCGGTCAGAATCTCATAATTGGTATCCGCAGGGGTGAAGCGCCACTTGTAAGTCTTGTTCATATCGACTGCCGTGTCATTGGGAAGTACACCTGCATCATCTATCCACTCCAGTGTACCGTCTGCCGGATGAATGGTGCTGCCTGCCAACGTCAGTCCTGCGTCTGCCAGGGTCTTACCGCCTGTGGTAATCTTATGGTACTTCGGTTCACCGCTTGTAGCAGCCTGGGTAATCATAATGACAAAAGGTGCACTGGTGATCTCACTGTAATCGACATCACCTGCCTTGGTTGCTGTGATAACAACGCTTCCGACCTTAACCGGAGTCAGAACGCCATTCTCATCAATCGTCGCATCGCCTGTGCTTCTTACTTCATCCACTTTGTAAGTAATCTCGCCTGTTCCGAAGCCGCCGACCGTGCTCAGTTGCAGCTTCTGTCCATAGACCACAGTGTTGTCACCGGTGATGCGCAATGTCTCCTGAGGTTCCTTTGCCGTCAGGGTCAGTACCAGATCCTTGGTAAAGTTTTTATAATTTGGATTGGAAATCGTTACCGTCCAACAGATGGTGTCATTTTCCGCACCGGCTGTCAGCCTGTAGGTGATCTTTCCGGCTGTATTAATCATAGCCGGTTCCACCTTTGCAGATCCCGAAGTTTGTGCCTCGGAAATGCTGTATGTCCATGTCTCCCCGGCAGGAAGTCCTGTGTAATCGGGTGTGAAGGTCTTCTGCTTCCGGTCGGAGAATTTCTGCTTTAAGTTCTCCTCCTGCAATACACCGCCCTTAGCCTGCGTAATCGCTACCTTTGCGGTGGTCATGTTGGAAACAAGCTTATAGTTGTCTGCCGCTTTTCCCTGCAGGGTCACCGTAACGGTAACTTTTTTGTCTGTGCCGACATTCGCATTAACCATCTTGCCGGTCGCGGTATAATCGGAACTTGTCAGCGTTGCAACAAGTGTGTTTGTGCTGTCTTTGAAGGTCACTTCTAAAATGGTCACGGAGGTATTATTCCGCTCGTAGCTGCGGTCTTGCGTGCGCGCGGTTGCAATGCTGATAGGCTTTGCAGTAATAGTTGCCCTGGTCTTATATGTTCCGCCGGTCAGTTCATAGTGAGAGGCAAACTCACCAAGAAGTTTTACCGTTACCTCTGCATCCTGTTTCCCGGCGTTTTCACTTTGGAAAGCACCGGTCACCGTGTAGTCCATACCCGCTACCAGACTATCTATTCTCACGTCTGCCTCGTTGGCAAAAACTACCCCTGTGACGTCAGCATTCACGCTTCCATCGTATTCCTTGTTGGCAACGGTAGCCTGTACAATATGAACACGTGCCTTATTCACCGTCAGTGTGTAACTTGCCGTGCCTAACTTATAGTTCTTCGTCTCGGCGGCTGTCGCGGTAATGGTTGTCTCGCCCACTCCGACAACGGTAACCTCACCTTTTTCATTCACAGTTGCAACGGAATTGTCGTTGCTTTGGTAAGTCACCACGCCGTTGCCCATATTGGTAAGCTTATTGTTGGCAGGCTGCGTTCCATAGGAGGTCGTCACAGTGGACTTTTCAAAGCTCAGCTTCGGATCCGCCTTCTCAATGGCAAATTTCTTAACAACATCTGCAAATCCATAATTCCCCTTTGCCTTAACGGTTACGAAACCGGCATTCGTACCGGCGTTTACGTTATCACCGTAAATAATGGTGTAGTCCGTACCCTTCGTCAGCGGTCTGCCATCGATGGTTACGGTAACATCCGGTGTAATCCGTTCGCCGGTATAAGTATAAGTTGTGTTACCGCTCAGTTCCACAGTCGGTTCGGTAATAATGGGAGTAATCCTAAACGCCCAGTTTTCATCCGTCAGGTCACTTGCTGCGTTAAAATTCGAGCCGTACGCCACACTGATTTTAACCTTGTATTCACCCGCATTCATGGGCTGCACTTCCGTCTCGCCCTGATAGTATTTCACCATAACATCGCCCATGCCGGTGATGTTCGTCGCAGTCTTGATGTCTGCAGTCTTTGCCATGCCGTCATATGTCAAGCTGCCCGGTGCGGTAAAGACAAAATTTTTCGCTGTGGGATCTGCCTTTTGAATCTCATAAGCCACACTGGCTGTCACACCGCCCACTGTGATGCTTGCGGTATAAGCACCGACATTGGTGGGATAGGAACCGTCAGGGAGTGTAGCACCCTGTCCGTTTCCAACCGTGTAGCTGATTGTGGGATCCTTCTCACCGGTGAGCAGTTTGTTCTCAAGTGTTGCCGTTTTGTTGCTGCCATCGTAGATCAGAGTATTCTCCTCAGGTGCCTTGATGGTCACGCTGCCGCCGTCAGTATTGGGACAGTTCGTTGTATTGGCACAGGTGGCGGTAATCGACTTGCCGTCTGCGCCCAGCGTGTATTGCCAACTGTGCTGGTGGGCGCTAAGGTACAGATTACCCTGCGCATCCTTTATAACCATATAGCCCCTATCTGTATTGTCCGGCTTGAAAATCTTAGTATAGTCCACCAAGCCGGTTGCTCCGGTAGCAATCTGAACCGGAACTTCTGCCGTGGGGCTATTGGTGATAGACACACCAATACTTGCGGCATCCGTCAGGCTTGAATCAATGTTGATAAATGATTTCGAGTTTTCATCATATTCGAACAGGAGAACATTCATGTCGGTGTTGCCGGTAATCTTTGCCGTGCCGCCGACCGTCATTGTAATCTCCGCAGGAATATCTGCCCCTACTCTATTGCCGGTGATAGTACCGCCATACATATTAAACACATCAGTACCGGAAATCCCATCCACACCATTCCTATTTCCGGTGATGGTGCCGCCATACATGGTGAATGTAGCAGTGTCAGTGCTAGAGTGAGCATTGAGTTGCACACCATCAGACTTCTTATCGGTTGAGGTGATGGTACCGCTCTCGTGGTCGCACAGGGTCAGATTGCCATTCTTGGGAATAACAAACGTCGAAGCATCCTGTGCCGAATTGGTGATGCTCTTTCCGTTCAGGCAGAGATTTACGTTGCCTGAGATTTTGATCGTACCGGCAAACGTAATATCGTTCAGTAAGTAGTAGTTGCCCGCAGGAAGTTTGTATTCCATCCCTTCTGTGCCATTGCTACTGCTTACTTTCGTTCCGCCGCGCATCAGCGCCTGTGTATCTGCATTATAGGTCAGGGGAGTCCACAACACATCGTCATGCTTAGTCTTGTGACTGCAGTCTGCACTGCCACAGATTGCATGCTCATGCAGCTCGCCACTTACCACATACAGACTGTTGTCGATGTTCTGCACGCTGTATGTGTTGCTGCTATTATTGTCGATGGTGAATTTGCCCGCAATTTCATCCGTCAGGGTAATACCCGTGGCTGCCTCGGCGAACTTCATAAAATCTCCCTCCGCAGGCAGCTTTTCCAGCGTCACACCAATGTTTGCACCATCCGTCAAACTTGTGCCGCTGCCCCTAGTCGAGCCGACGGTGATAGTCTTGCCGCCAGGCAAATAAACATTGCCATTGGTGTTGCCGGTAATGTTCACATCCCCGTTGACTTCCATGGCTTCAACACTCTCAGCTACATACACACCACTACCGTTGTTCTTCGCCGTGTTACCGGTGACACTGCCACCACTCCATTCGACGCTATGATCACCTTTCACGGCAACACCGCCGCCGTTGGCATCGGCTTCGTTACTGGTGATGCTGCCACCACACATCTCAAAGGCGCAATCCATGTCAACGCCGCCACCGTTGGCGGCTGCCTTGTTGCCGGTAATCGTTCCACCTAACATCAAGAGTCTGCCAACGACATACCCCCCGTTCACTTTATAATTACTTACACGTCCAGCCACGCCACCGCCATTGTTTGCGCTGTTGTCTGTGATGCTGCCGCCGTACATGTAGAAGAAACTGCCGTCCAAATACACACCGCCACCGTGGTCATCAGTGTTGTTGCCGGTGATGTTTCCACTATACAGGCTAAGGTCACTGAAGGGTTTTAAATATACGCCACGCCCTTTCATACCGTCAACATGGGTAATCTCTCCTGTGTTGTTACCGCTGCCGTTACAGTCACAAAGTGTAAGTGAATCCGTATCTTTTCCTTCACCTACGGTAATGGTGTCAAAATTGCCGTTAGCTGTGATGCTGTAACCATTCAAACAAAGTGAGATGTAGCCTGTCGGATTCCAGCTCGTATTATTCAGAGCAATATTAGTCGTTAAATAGTAATACTGTCTGTGTGAGCTACTACTTCCACCCTTGATGTTGCGCAGATCCTCTTCCGTCCTGATCGCAGTCCACAGCACATTTTTGTGATTCTTACTCTCAGTGCAGTTCGCCGTGCCACAGAGACCATGCACATGTAATTCGCCGCTTGAAAAGTTGACAGCGTTGTCTAACGCATACTTGTAATAGCCGGTATCGCTGTTGAAAGCATTCAGGTCATCCGCGGTCAGTGTGTAATCATCGCTTGTACCCTTGGCGATGGCAACTCGCACACCCTCGGCGAGCTGCTGTCCCATGGTCACGCCAATCTTGGCGGAGCTGCTCAACCCGTTCGCACCGATGAGAATGGTCTTGCCGCTGGGCAAATAGACATTGTTATCGTTTCCATTACCCGCGTTGTCGGTGATTTGTGCCGTACTGGACACAGTAAACTTGCCGTAATAGGGCTCAGAAATATATACACCACCGCCGTTTTTGCTAGCGACGTTGTTTGAAATCCTACCACCGGACATGGTAAACCTCATATTTCCATATGCACTCTTCAGCCATATACCACCACCGTTACCAGTAACGGCTGTGTTTCTAACGATATTACCACCAGATATATTGAATTTTACTGACTTACTAATTGTAGATTCATAGTATATACCACCACCGCTAGACGGTGCATGGTTGCTGTCAATACTACCACCGGATATAACGAAGTTGGTGCTATCTTTTGCATACACACCGCCGCCGTTACCGTTTATGGTTACTTTGTTATCAGAGATACTGCCCTTATACATGTAAAAATTACCACCATCTACGTATACACCGGCACCACTACCTTTGGCAATCTGGTTTTTGGTAATTTCGCCGTTATACAGTATCAAGGTACCCAAGGACATTATACCTCGTCCTATATTATCCTGTGCATGGGTAATCTTGCCGACCACTTTCTGACAGTCGGTGATAATCAGCTTCGTTCCTTTCGCAACCTGAATGGCATCAACTTCTGCTGCACAGGTGATTGTTTTTCCATTTAAACAGAGTGCTACATCATAAGTGCAGATCCATGTATCATTCAATTTAACATTGTCTGTCAGATAATAATAGCCCCCACTCTTGATGTCAGTCAGATTGGAAACGCCTATCCAGGTCTGATTTCCATGATTCTCGCTGTCACCACAGGTTGCGCCACAAACGGGATGCCGATGCGGTTCGGTCGCCGACAATTTCACCTCGCCACCCACAAGAACTGGATAGAGGTTCTCTTTATCACTGCAAATATGATCCAAATCTTCTTCGGTCAGGTGACCGCCACCCCCAGCCTCCACAGCTACCGCGGCAACCGTTACGAGGTTGCTCTCGGTGGGTGTATCCTGGGTGGATACGCCGATTTTTCCGGCGAATGTGGATAATTTACTAATCCGAATTGCATTGCCGGTAGCCAGATAGACATTGTTCTGAACATCTTGACACAAGTTGTCACAGACCCGAGGAGCACCGCCGGCAATTTTAAAAGTACTATTTTCTACATAGACGCCGCCACCATTCTCGGTTGCCGTGTTATTGCTAATCTGCGCATTGCCGCTCATGGTAACCTGACCGTTTTTACGTACATACACAGCACCTCCTTGGGTGGCTGTATTGCCGCTGATTTTCGCATTATCGGACATATATAAGCAGTTACCGACTTCTCCGTCAGTGCTGGCAAATATATACACTCCGCCACCTGATGTCGTCCATTTGGTGGGAGCAATGTTGTTACTAATCTGTGCATTGCCGGACATGTTCATGACGCTTTTGTCCGACAACAGTACACCGCCAGCAGAAGCAGAGACCATGTTGTCGCTGATTACACCACCATACATGTTAAATGTGCTACCGAGCGCAGCGACGCCACCACCCCAACTTGCAGCATTGCCTCTGATTGCACCGCCATACATATTAAATGTGCTATTATGCACATACACACCGGCTCCATTATAACTGCCTTGGAGCTTATTACCACAAATAGTTCCACCGTACATGGTAAAAGTGGCGTTATTATCCACTTTCACACCTAAATCCGACCTTCCCACGCTGTGAGTGATAACTCCACCTGTAACGGAGATGCGGTTCTCCGTATTTTCCTCGCACGGCACCCATCGAGTGAACAGACCTTCCTTGCTTGTGGTGAAATAGTGCATACTCTCACTACTATTGCAGTCACAGAGAGTAAATTGTCCCTTATCTATCTCAATGACAACAAAATCCCCGTTTGCCGCAATGCTGTGACCATTCAGACAAAGCACCACGTTATTGTTCGGTTTCCATGTTTCCATTGTCACGATATCCTGAGTCAGGTAGTAATATCCTTCCGTTGCAGCTTGCAGTGCTGCTTCACTGTCTATGGACTTCCACTCTGTCACAATGCTATGCTTATACTTATCTGTGCATGTCGCGCCGCAGATGGGATGGTCAACATGCTGACCTTCCGCCACCGTCATCGGAACCGTCATCGGTGTATTCAACGCTTCAGAAATAGCATGAAGTCGTGTCATATCCAGTTCTGCGATCTGCTCCTTGGTCAGTGACTCCATAGCCTCGTCGATGGCTTCCAGCTGCGCACCGACACTTTCTGCATTTTCCACCGTCACTTCGTCCGGCAGAGCATCGATGAGTGCCTGTACCTTCTGCACTGCTGCCTTCTTCTCATCGTCTGCCGAGGTATCCTGCGTGCCGGCATCACTATCGCTGACACTTTCCACTGAGGGTTCCACAGTATCGGGGGCTTCGCCCGCAGTGGAATCTTCCGTACCGGGAGTTGCCGCAGTGGTGCTCTTATCAGCCGGAGTCTCTTCCCCCGGTGCCGCAGCTGCTTCTGCTTCCTCTTGCTCTGCCGCAGAGTCTGTTTCCTGCTGTTCTTCCTGTTCTGCCACCGCATCAGCCTCCTGTGCGAATGCTGTCATGGGCAGTGTTGAGAAGCAGAGAATAAATGCCAGTAACATGCTCAATACTCGTTTTTTCATAGCGTTTTACCTCTTTCCGATGGGCATAGTGATACCCATTATCTTAAAGATAACGTACCACACTTTCTCTCAGCGGAACCAGGGGCTGCATGAATCGACCCAAATATGTCATGAATCGACCGAAGAGGACTTTAAATGGCTCAATGCGGTTCAATAGCAAGTATTCCTTGAAAAAGTCTTTCCGGTATTATATTCTATTATTATGTCCTATAAAAATCAGTTACAAAGTATACACACAGAAAGGTTTCTATATGTGGATTGCAGATCATTGGAAAGATTATGAAGTGCTGGATACGTCCAGCGGAGAAAAGTTAGAGCGTTGGGGAGATTATATTCTCGTCCGTCCGGATCCCCAGGTCATCTGGAAGACACCCCACGATCATAAGGGTTGGAAGCAGAAAAACGGTCATTACCACAGAAGTGCCAAGGGCGGCGGAGAATGGGAGTTCTTCCATCTGCCGGATGAATGGGCGATTCATTATACCCTGCCTTTTCAGAAGGAAGCCTCCGGTAAGGCTGATCCTCTGACCTTCCATCTGAAGCCCTTCAGCTTCAAGCATACCGGTCTGTTCCCGGAGCAGGCGGTGAACTGGGACTGGTTCTCCGGTCTGATCCATGAGGCAGGCCACCCCGTGAAAGTACTGAACCTCTTCGCTTACACCGGCGGTGCTACTGTATCCGCTGCGGCTGCGGGAGCTGCTGTGACCCATGTGGATGCGTCCAAGGGTATGGTCGGCTGGGCGAAGGAGAACGCTGCTGCCAGCGGGCTTGCCGATGCTCCTATCCGCTGGCTGGTGGACGACTGCATGAAGTTCGTAGAGCGTGAGATCCGCCGTGGCAACAAATACGACGGCATCATCATGGATCCCCCTTCCTACGGCAGAGGTCCCAAGGGCGAGATCTGGAAAATAGAAGATAATATCTGGGATTTCGTAGGACTGACCGCACAGCTTTTATCCGATGATGCGCTGTTCTTCCTGATCAATTCGTACACTACAGGATTGCAGCCCGCCGTGCTGTCCTATATGATGAATTCCACCCTGACGAAAAAGTTCGGCGGTCATGTGGAAGCCGAAGAGATCGGCCTCCCCGTCACCGAGAGCGGTCTGGTACTGCCCTGCGGTGCTTCCGGACGTTGGCAGCGAAAGTGATTACAGCACATATTTTCTTAACACCGGGATCTTGCGCAGCACCCACGCAGTAGCCGTTGCCAGTGCCAGCACTACCAGGCAGAATGCAGCCAGCAACAAAATCAATACCGCTTGTCCCGCGGCTACAGACTGCACACCGCATTGTTCCAACACCGTAAAGGGTGTGATCTTCACGAATTTATACAACAGGTTCACATACACCGGATGTACCAGGTATACGGCGAAGCTCAAAGCTCCCGCCTCCTGCCAAGGGATCCGGTGTATTCTGTCCTTCTCCCGGGCAGCAGGAGCCGCGCCATCCCGTCCCCCATTCCATCCTGCAGCGAACAGAAGCACTGCAAGCAGTACTGTAAACGGATAATTGTATGCCATCTGAATGGAGAATCCCGCAAGTGTTCTGCTCAGGATCATTCCCAGAGCCAGAACCGCTACTGCAGCTGTCAGCCATACATTCCATGCCCGACTTTCCACGTTTTGTGTTTCTCCGTCACATTCCGTATTTTCTCCGGTGCTTCTACCACTTCCGGACTCCACCATCTGCCCGCCTGCGTTCCTTCCCTTGTCCACACATACTTCTCTCACCGCGAAGAAATATCCACACAGATAATACAGGAAATACACACCGCCATCCGGCAATACCGGAATACTGTTGACATCCAGTACCTTATTCAGAAACGGTGCCACACTGCTTCCTAAGAAGATCACTGCCATCATTGCTACAACACCCCACACCGGCAGCACCCGCAACACTTTTTTCAGAAGCGGCGTGATCAGATATAAAAACAAGATCAGATACAGATACCACATATGGGACCATGTATGTCCCATCAGAGTCATCTTCAGTGCCTCCGGGATCATCCTGATCCGGAAGGTCCGCTCCGCCACTACCAACTCGGAAGCTGCATACGGAACGCCGAATAGGAGGATCGCCAGCGCAATCCTCCTGCAATATTTTTTAATCATGACCGGATAAGTCAATGTACGTTCCGGATTCAGGAACAAATATCCCGAGATCAATAAAAATATAGGAACACACCAGGTCACCAGATCCATAACTGACAGCAATAATGACCGGTATTCCGGCACTATCGACGCATCTGTCACATCTGTCGCACCTGTCAGTACATGCATCAGCACCACTGCACAGGTTGCCAGTACCCGGAGCACGTCCAGGAACTGCTTCCTGGGTCCGGATAAGCCGTTTGTCATGTCTCTCCCATCTCCTCCATCAGGCGCATGCCTGCAGTATCTGTCACAGGAAGGGAGAATACTATGCTTTGTGCCTTACTCTCCAGTCCTGCTTTTTCCATTATAGCACGCATGATGGAATTTTTCTGCTCACTTTTTACCACAATGAACAACATTTCTTTTTCCGGCACCAGTGTCACGCCCAGAAACTGCTGTGCATTCTCTGTTCCGGTACCCTTGGCATGGATGACTGTACCGCCTGCCGCATGTACTTCTCTCGCTGCATCCATGACCAGCTCCGTATATCCATGATTGGCTATCACTACCAGAAGCTCATTCTTCGTCTCTTTCAATGTGGACTCCTCTCCTTTTACGAATTTCTGCCCGCAGGTCAGGTAATTCAATGCTTTCTTGCCGCCGACACTGCTCACGGGAATGATAAATGCGATTCCCATTCCTGGGAGATCGATCTGCATTTTCTTACGCAGAGCAGGCTTGATCTGCCGCCAGGCAGCATCTGTGACAAGATGGAACAATACGCTCTTCTCCATGCCGTCCAGTCCAAAATAATCTAAGATCTCATTCGCCGCGGTTCCCATGCCGACGGTAACACTGCCGACCTGTGCGCCGTTTTCTTTATAGCATTCCACGAATTTCCTCGTCAGCTGACGATTGGTGATGGTGACCATCATATATAATTCACTCATGGGCACACCTCCTACAGTTCAATGATGGCATTCTCATCCAAAGCACCAAATGCATCCGCCGCACCGGCAAATACGCCTGCACCGCTCTTCTGCTGCTTTAACTGATATACCATTCCCAATATCTGGATCGTGATCAGCGGTGTCATGGCTACCATTGCTACCACACCGAAAGCATCTGCGACTAAATTGCCGCCCACCGCCACACAGGCACCCTGCGCTAACGGCAGTAAAAAGGTAGCTGTCATGGGACCGCTTGCCACACCGCCGGAGTCGAAGGCGATCGCTGTGAATATCTTCGGTACAAAAAAGGATAGTCCTATCGCCACGCCGTAGCCCGGGATCAAAAACCATAGAATCGGAATCCCCGTCAGCACGCGGATCATCGCCAGTGCTACGGATAAGGATACGCCCACGGACAGAGAAACCCCCATGGATCTGGCAGAGATGGCACCGTCCGTCAGCTCCTCTACCTGATGATTCAGTACATAGACCGCGGGCTCCGCTTTTACGATAAAGTAACCGATCAGTGCTCCCACCGGCACCAGTACCCACCTGTAGGATCTGGCTGCCATGACCTGACCGAGGTAATTACCGGCAGGCATAAAGCCCACATTTGCCCCTGTCAGAAACAGTACCAGACCAATATAAGTATAGATCAGACCGATCAGAATCTTCGCCAGTGTCTTCCCCGACAGCCGCAGGGCAAATATCTGGAACAGACCGAAAAACAATACAATGGGAAGTAATGAGAGTGCGATCTCTTTCACATAATCCGGAATCCCATGGGCAAAAAGCTGCGCCAGTTCCACGGAATCAGCGATCTCCGGGATTGCCACCGGCTGGTAATCCGCATTGGTCGGCTTATAGATCAGCCCCAGCACCATGACCGCCAGGATCGGGCCGATGGAGCACAGTGCTACCAGACCGAAGCTGTCGTCTGCCGCATGATGGTCATTACGGATGGACGCAATACCGACACCAAGTGCCATGATAAAAGGAACGGTCATGGGTCCCGTGGTCACACCTCCGGAATCAAACGCCACTGCCCGGAAGTTCTCCGGTACGAGAAATGCAAGAACGAACACTGCTATGTAGAAAAAAGTTAACAACGGCGGCAGTGCCACACCGATCAGCATACGCAGAAGGGCAATGACCAGGAAGATTCCAACGCCCACTGCCACTGCCAGGATCAGCGTCATGTTCGGCACCGAAGGCACCTGTGTCGCCAGCACCTGCAAGTCAGGCTCGGAAATGGTGATCACCACTCCCAACAGAAAAGATAACACTACGATCAGCAGAATATTTTTACTCTGGGTCATTCTGGCACCCACTTTTTCTCCCATGGGGGTCATGGACATCTCCGCACCCAGGGTGAAAAACATCATACCGGCCATGACCATCACCGCTCCCACCAGAAAGCACAGCAGGATACTGGAGGTAATGGGGGCTATGGTAAAGCTTAATACGATCACGATCCCTACTACCGGCAGGACCGCCTTCAAGGATTCTGCAAATTTTTGCCGGATCTTTGGATTCAATAACTTCAATATTGGTCTTTCCTTTCTTTAGGTTTTCTTTATCTTAACATGAAGCAAAGACCCGATCCTACCGTTTTTCGTGAATTTATAAAATTTTCACGGGTTCTTAACGCAATCTTTATGCAGACAGCTCCCGGTCCTGCCCAGACTGCTTTTTCACAAATTTATAGGCCCAGACATCCACCACGATCACAAACAGGAAAAAGAAAACGAAGATCCAGTCCGCATCCAGAGACAATGCGGAATCATAGATACCGTGTTCGATCATCGGCATGAACACGCTGAGTTTCAGGTAGCGTTTCCTGCGTTTTTTATCGCCTGCAAGTTCTGCCTCCTTCGCCACACCGAAGAAATATCCCATGATCACGCCATCGATGGCATGGGAAGGCACGGACAACAGGGCTCTGGTCACTGCCGTCCCAATGTCACCGCCCAGACAATACAGAACATTTTCAATAGCTGCAAATCCCAATGCCGAAGTCACGCAGTACACGATGGCATCGAATTTATAATTGAATGCCGGATGCTTCCATGCCGCCCATTTGGCCGCCTTCATCTTGCAAACTTCCTCGATCAGTGCCACCCCGATAAAATTATCCAGGATCACGTAGCACAGCGTATCTGCATCCACAAATACCAGAAATACTTCATCCAGAATGATTTCCAGTATCATGGCTGGGATCACGGACAACACGCCGAACAGGAAAATCTTCCACAATAATCCCCTCGGCTCCTTCTCCACCTTATCCTGTCTGTAGATCCATACCACCAGTGCGATGGCCGGCAGTAATGCCAATCCTGTCAGAAACATAACCTACTCCTCTCCTGTCCACATAGACGGTCCGCCCTTTCAGGACCGCCGCCATACTACATTTTAATCTAATGTTTTTCCTGATGTCAACCTAACGAAAGTATATGTTCCTATTTTTTGTGTCTTAGCTTTTCCGGAGGATACCTGCCTGCCTTTTGCCACAGCTTTAGGGGAAAATATACCGATTGTCATATATCCTTAACTACTTCTTTACACCTTGCATTGCAAAGTAATGGTACTATAGTTATAATAAATTTACAAAACAACTAACAATATTTCATGGAGGATCACACCGTGTTCCGATCATTTTCCGATAAAAAATCACCGCGGAAAAGCTTCCGCTTAAAACCACCCTTTACCAGGCACGCCATCAGTATCCTGATCTGTGCTGCCTGCATGCTGTGCGCCACACTTGCCTCTTTTTTATATCAGCATATTGTCCCGGACAACCATGCCAATGTAGCACTGTTCTACATTCTGGCACTGGTGATCATCGCCAGATGGACGGTGGGCTACGGCTACGGCATTGCCTGCACCCTTTTTTCCGTAATAGCGATCAATTATCTGTTCACCTATCCGTATTATAAGCTTAATTTCACACTGACCGGCTACCCTATCACCTTCCTGCTGATGAGTGGGATCACTCTGATCCTGTGTACCATGACCTCTCATATGACCATCCAGTCCGAGATGATCGCAGAGCGGGAAAAGCGGCTGGCAGAGGCCGAAATGGAAAAGATGCGTGCGAATCTTCTGCGCGCCATCTCCCACGATCTGCGCACGCCGCTCACCGGCATCATCGGCAACAGTTCCCTGTTTCTGGAAAGTCAGAACGATCTAAGCTCCACCGAGCAGCGTACGATCATGACCAATATCTACGAGGATTCCAACTGGCTGTTGAATATGGTGGAAAATCTGCTGTCCGTCACTCGTATCCAGGGAGACAGCTTAAGCATCAATACCACAGAGGAGCCGGTGGAGGAAGTGGTGGGAGAAGCTTTGGAGAAGCTGAAAAAACGCTATCCCGATGCCGCCATCCGGGTCAGGATCCCCGAGGAATTTCTGATGATACCCATGGATGCGGTGCTGATCGAGCAGGTCACCATCAATCTGCTGGAAAATGCCATCGTTCATTCCGGAAGTATCCTGCCCATTGATTTCATCGTGGAGGATCATCCGGAGCATGTCTCTTTTATTGTGAGAGACTACGGAAAAGGACTGTCGGAAGAAAAATTACAGAATCTGTTCGAGACGGGTACCTACAACAATTCCCGGAGCTCGGATTCCCGCAAGGGTATGGGTATCGGCCTGTCCATCTGCAAGACCATCATCACCGCCCATCACGGAACGCTGAGTGGCAGGAATCATGCGGATGGTGCGGAATTCTGTTTCACACTTCCCAAGGCTGGAGCTAGCGCTACGGAAAAATAAGTATACTCAGCCACATAAGACAGAACTGTTGAAAATACCGGAAAGGATATGGATCACAGATATGAATAAGATCAAAGTTCTCTTAATCGAAGACGATAGAAGTATCAGTAATTTCATCACCGCTACCATGGACCGGGAGGGCTACAAGATCATGCATGCCTTAAACGGCAGAGAGGGACTTAGTCTCAGCACTTCTTTCTGCCCCAATGTGATCCTGTTAGATTTAGGGCTGCCGGACATGGACGGGCTGGAGGTATTACAGAAACTCCGTTCCTGGAGCGATGTTCCGGTGATCATTATATCCGCCCGCACCAAGGAGCAGGAGAAAGTCTCCGCTCTGGATCTGGGGGCGGATGATTATATCACAAAACCTTTCGGCACCGGAGAGCTCATGGCAAGGATCCGCACCTCTCTGCGGCACAGCCACGCCCAGACTCCCGGTCATGTATATAAGGCACTGGATCTGGAGATTGATTTCGAGAAACGACTGATCCGCCTGCGGGGCGAAGAGGTGCACCTGACCCAGATCGAATACCAGCTGCTCACACTTTTAGCGGAAAATTCCGGCAGAGTTCTGACATACAGCTATATCATGAATGCCATCTGGGGTCCCTATATGGACAATAATAATCAGATCCTCCGGGTCAACATGGCGAACATCCGCAGAAAGCTGGAACGGAATCCTGCCCAGCCCCAGTATGTATTCACGGAGATCGGCGTAGGCTATCGGATGCGTGAGAATGAGAACGGTGGGACTGTATAAACAGAAATACAATTCCCGACACTGCCTCCAGCAAAATGAGTACCGTCCCTCTGTCCAGTGCCTTCCAGACGCTGTCCAGGGTATCCATCCGGCCCAGAATGTCTATGTAAAAGAAATCCAGATAGATGACCGCCGGTGAGATCACACATCCCGGATGCAGTACCGTCCGCTCCATGAGCAGACGGTACATTTCCACTGCCAGAAATATTACATTCAGGGCATAGCCCGCACAAAGCTGATTGTTCAAAAACGGTCCCAGGGAGCTGAGTTCCATACCAAGGGGAACACTTCCTGCCCGGACCATTCCGAAGCTTAAATACATGATTCCAACACTCCATAATAGCATCGCAAGGGATGCTATTCCAAGTCCTCTGCTTAATTGACTGGAGGGAATCATTTTCACATCCTCTTCCTTTCCGAAATACCGGTATACAAGCCCCAGCATCGTCAGCGTCCCCGCCATGGAGATTCCGGCCACCAGGCAGGCAATATCTCTTCCCCCAAACAACCCTCTTCCGGAAAATAAACGGATCCCGATGACACAGTGATAGATCAAAAGCCCCAGCACGATCAGATACAGGATCCTCTTTTCACGTTTCCGCTGCTCCTGGAGCTTTGCCAGTCTCACGACTTCCGTCACAGCCTCCTCCCGGTCTCCCGCCCGCTCTCCGGTCACAATGTCCTGAATCGGCAGTTCCAACAGATGAGACAGGGACTCCAATACGCCGATATCCGGAAAACTTTCTCCATTCTCCCACCGGGATACCGCTTTGTTGGTCACCCCTAACATCCTTCCCAGTTCACTCTGGGTATAATTTTTGCGCTGTCTGGCTTCCCGGATCAGATTTCCAGTTTTCTTTTTATCCATACTAATCCCTATACCTTTCTGTACTCTGCAAACTCTTAGGTGCTTTAGCACCTTTGCTTTAGCACCGTATGCCGGCCGATCTGTACCCTTATGGTAACAATCCTTTGGAAAATGCGCAATCCATTGTAACGAGACTGCCTGTTTTCCGTGATTTTTGCGCAAAAAATTCCCCTCGGCGAGGGGGGAGTGTACCGAGGGGGATAGAGAGAAAAGTATTTTTGAAAGAGGCGGGTTCCTTTTTCAGTTATTATAATAGCGTAATTAATTTATATTTACTGCTGTTTTTATAGCTTGTTTTGGTTGAAAATACTGTTTTTTTGTGGTATTCTGACTGCAGCACTGGGATACACCGGAAATGAGGGAACGCTATGGATATCACAACGAAAAAAGGCAGACGGGGCAGAAAAGATATTGACCGGATTATCGTGGAAAAGGGCCGCAGAGGTGATTTTTCCCCCCTGCAGCCCGATCATTATCACAGCTTTTATGAAATTTTTTATCTCTGGTCGGGAAGCTGCCGTTTCCTGTTAAAAGATACGGTCTATCAGATGGAAGCCGGAGATCTGGTCTTCATCGCTCCGGGAGAACTGCATCACTCTCTGTATTCCGCCGGAGAGGTCTGCGAGATCGTAATGATCTATTTCAAAGAAGAATATCTGCATTTATCGGACCGGTCTGCCGACAGCCTCACTTCCATATCCGGGCAGGGGCTGCAGCTGCATTCCTTCATGGGCAGCGTTCCTACGGTATACCAGGAATATCTGCACTCTCTGCTGACCCGGATGCTCACCGAGAATTCCCGCTTCGACCAATACTCCGAACATTTTGAGCGTTGCTATCTGGAAGAGCTTCTGCTCATGCTGATGCGGCATTCCGTCATGAATGAAAAGGAACCGGATCTGCTGAACTCCCGGGATGCGGACATCCTGCTTGCCACGAAATACATTTACAACAATTTCCGCAAGCCACTGACACTGGAAGAGGTCTCCTCCGTGGCTTCCTTAAGCCCCACTTACTTCAGCAAGAAATTCAAATTGATCACCGGCATGGGCTTCAAGGAATATTTAAACTATGTACGGCTCAAACACGCCCAGACGGCGCTTCTTACCACCAACAGTTCCATCACGGATATTGCTCTGGAATACGGCTTCAACGACAGCAACTATTTTAAGGACCTGTTCAAAAAAGTTTACGGAAAGTCTCCTCGGGAATATCGGAAAAATCCTGATTGACGCCAGATCTACCGTGCGTCTTCCTCAAGGAATCTTCTCCAGAAGTCCTCTTCCTCTGCATGCGGAACTTCTTCCCCCTCTGCGAAGCTCTGTAAATAATTTAACACCTTCTGGTACTGGGAAGGATCCGTAAATTCCATACGCCACAGATCCTCTCCTTCCTGTCCTTCGGTGAATTTCTTACACCAGATGCCATCTTCGCTAAAGCAGGTGATATACCAGGTCTTAGGGTCACTGCCCTCTTCTGTGGTTTTCACACTCTGGGCCAGGATACTATCCACCTCATCCGGCTCTTCTGCTGTCTCCGACATACCTGTCAGTTTCTCTTCCAGCCGTTCTACCTTTTCCTTTTCGATTTTTTCCTCCAGTGCCGCCCGGGTGGCATCCTGCACACTGTCGAATTTCTCTAAGAAATGATCCCACTCCTTGATCGTAAATTCTTGATTGCCGATCTGGAACTTGGTATCCGTGTCTCCGTTCTGAAGCTTGTCGTAGATCTCCTGCATCTTCTCTTTGATCTGTGCCATGAGACTTAAATCCTCTTTTCCCGGCTCTCCGGCCGTCCCGGAAGGATCCGTTCCCGCTGCCTTGTCCGTGTCGGCGGTCTCCGATGCTTCCTCACTGTTATCCACATCATCGCCGTTCTCCATGTCATCCAGTTCTTTCTTCATCTGCTGGATCTTGTTATCCTTTGCCAGCGCCTCCAGGATCCGTTTCACATCCTCCGGCCTGAACATGCCGATGGCCTTGGACAGGGCATCAATGTTGTCTCGGTTCACCAGCAGGCTTCCGCCGCCGGACAACGGAATATTAATGCAATCCTCTTTATTGGTGGTATCCCCCAGTGTCAGGCGGTTGTGCTCATAATCACAGACGAAGGTCACCCCGTTGTATTCAATGACGCCGTCCTCAGCCATTTCTCCATAGGGCACCTTGTCCTTTCCCTCGATATGGCGAGCCAGCTGTACGCCGCGGGTCACCGGAGTCTTCACGGTGTTGTCTTCTTTTGCCAATTCCTCAATGCTCTCCGCGAAACGGGATTCTGCTGTCTCCGTCGCACTTCCCTGCGCACTCTGTACATCCCCTGCATTTACTCGCTTCTGTGCCTCATACACAAATGTCCTTCCGTAGCCGATTCCTGTTATTGCCATAGTACTCTCCCTCTCTGAGCAGTGATTGCTGCCCTGTCGCAATGCCCGTCAAATCTTCATGCAGGCATGCGATGTTCTCGCTTCACGCAAAAACGGATGGTCGCCTCACATGAGGCAGCCATCCGTAGCTATTTATCCATCCATGGTGTCTGTATTTTCCTATATAAGAATATCGGAAATTCTCAGAAAATCCTTAGCTATCATTCGAAAATTTTTAAAGAAGAAAGATCCAGCATCATGTCTTTGGCTGTACGATCCCGGCCAAGCTGCAGGAATACATACTCTGCCAGACCGAATTTCACATGATAGGCTGCCCCCACAATGCAGGAAAAAGTGATCGTCACGAACATCTCTCCTCCCAGAATCTGCGACCGCTCAAAGGTATAGATCGCCAGAGCAAAATAGCCGCCAGTTCTTCGAGTGGGTGGAGGAAGGGCCTTCCACTTATGCGGACCGCAAGGCCATGTTCGAAGATCGGAAGAGCACACGTCTGAACTCCAGTCACTAGCTTATCTCGTATGCCGTCTTCTGCTTGAAAAAAAA
>OOCP01001572.1_pt1 | contig 22545 bp, 47 predicted proteins | sample 1671511 | NCBI WGS metagenome assembly OOCP01 (sample SAMN06348164, study PRJEB24527) | human gut metagenome | biome: human gut; feature: ankylosing spondylitis patient; material: feces | host: Homo sapiens | place: China | collected 2015-10 | reverse complement strand
GCCTACCTCAGCTGTTGCAAGCTGTTCATTTGAGATTGCTCCTGGATTGTTTACACTTATTTTAACATTTTTAACTATCATGTTTCCTGCTGCCACCTGCGTTGCTCCGCTTACTGATACAACATTTCCGCCCAATGTTTCAAGCACTTTCCAAGTGCCAAACACCTGCCCAACATACTTTTCGTCATGGTATGGATACAGGCGAGAATATGTTTTTTGAGCATCGGCTTCTTTTTGTTTTTTTCGGATTTTTTCACGTTCTTCTCTTTCCGCTGCATTTTTTGCAAGTCTTACCGCCTTGCGTTCTTCTCTCATGCAAGCGCAATGCCCGGAGTTTCTTCCAGCAACATAATCCTTGCCGTTCCGGGTTGTTCTAATTGCTCCACAATGAACGCATTTCAACGTCCATATCTGTTTTGCCCCGTTCCTCATATCATCTGCGGGCTGAACATCAATAACTTCAAAATCTCCATACACTTTTCCGATTCGCTCTTTATAGAAGCCATCGCACCATTTTTCAAGAGACCATTCAGATTTGTCCATACAATCCTCCTTGTATCGTTATTTTCTTGTTCTATTATACCACTTTTTTAGTGGAGGTACAATGTTTATTACACTATATATGGGGTTTCTTTTATGTGGCAAGGATGGATGAAATATTCACCCACCCCACCCCCGGTTCTCCCTGTATACCCCGCCGGTGGAGACCCCAACCCCAGCGCACCCGGACGGACTGCACACGACAGGCAACAGCGCAGGCCGTGCCAGATGCAAGGCAGGCCACGCCACGCACCGACACACACGCCCGGATGCTGGACACGCTGCACCGGTCTGCACTCGATACCAGACAGGCCGCGCCGGGACGATCGGACAGGGTGCGGGGCACTGGACTGCCTGCGCAACGTGTCCGATAGAGCACGCCCAAACGGACAAAATAATAAAACGTATAAACACGTTGTTGCGTTGCGTGTGCAACTTGACAATAACGTAAATATACGTTATACTATAACCACAACGTAGATATACGTTACACCTACCAAATACCGTTACAAAACAGGAGGACAAAACCATGAAACTAGAATTCAGAACCAAGAACACCTATTACGGGAACGCACATTATCTGTGCATCGACACCAACGCAAAGACCTTTTCCCGCGTCCCTGACGGTTGGGTATCTAAGGACGTCCCCACCGTCTCTAAGCGGGATATGGACACTATCAAGGCGCAAGCAATTACAGACGGTTACACGGAGGTATAAAGATGATTACTCTTGACTTTTCCCAGTGGGCCGCAATCTGGTACGTGGGCGGCATAATCTCCGGGGCACTTGTTATGATTGCTATTTTAAATAGCTAATAAAGAGGTGGGCAGAAAATGACAATTGATATTTATAAGCCGGAGCTTTCGGCAGAGTATCGCGGCAACGTAAAAGCTGCTATTAACGCCGGTGCTTATAGTATATGGAACGTGGAACGCATTACAGGCGCTTTTAATTTTGGGCACGGTACACAGGCCGATTTTGAGCGGCACAAAAAAGCAAATTCTGCCTTGCATCTTTTTATGGAGGTATAAAAATGTCTGATTTTGAAAAAAGGGTAAATGAATACAGGGAAAACAAACGGCTCATTGAAGAGCTTGAAGCAATGAACGAAAGCATTAAAGCAGATATTATCTGCATGATGCAAGGCGCGCCGGAAATGGCGCAAGGCACCGCAAAAGCCATTTATAAGGACGTCCAGAGCGTCCGACTTGATAGCAAGCGACTCAAGACGCTGCACCCGGATGTGTACGCAGAGTGCAGCAGCAAGACAACTTACAAGCGTTTTAGTGTGGTATAAGGGGGTGCAAGCTGTGATACTATCCGCACTTCTGTTTTTCTTCTGGTTTTTTTCGGCGCTGTTTAAGGCGTCCAAATAAAAAGCATTCCACCCGGTCAGAAATGGCCGGGCTTTTCTTTTGCCTTGCATCGACACGGTGCAGGGCTTTTATTTTGCCTTGTTGCAATACAGCCCCATAAAAGCGTTTACAGTGGTCTTTCTGCTACTCATGCAAATTATACCGCCCGAACACCAAAATCGTTTACAAGGCTTTACAGGGGCTTTTCCGTTGATTTGCCATATTTCAGCGCGCACAATACAGAAAACACACAAGCTGCCTATACACCGCCTGCGACACGTTGGAGGGCATACCGTCAAGTGCAGCCCCTTCACCGATACCAGATACCACCGCCACGCCGGACGCTGTACAGGCCAACGCAGCCGCCCTATTTTAATAAGGTATATAAGGGTGCGGCTATGCGCCCTTTTATGGATCCATGCCAGACAGTGCAGCACACCGCAGACCATGCCAGCCCGGCGGGGTAGTCCAGCAATCAGGGCGCGGAGGGCGGCGCGGAACCATTGACGGCTATCGCCGTATCTCTTTTCGGGCTTTCGCCCGATGCCAATAGACGTCAGCAATAGTCGCAGCGTTCCGGCTGGAATAGTCGTAACAGCTTCTGGAATAGTCGTAGCCAATAGTCGTAGTTTCTACCGGCAGATAGTCGTTGAATAGTCGTAAAGTCGTCAGACGACCAGCGTTTGAAAGTCCTATATATAGTATAGCAACAAGCTATACGCTGATAGTCGTAAAGTAATAGTTGTAACGTTTTCTTGCGAATCATCGTCAATTAGTCGTGTATTTTTGTGCGAAATAGTCGTTTTCCTTTTAGAGAAAGGAAGATGCAATAGTCGCTAAGTCATCCGACCTCCCCAAAAATCAATTTGTGTCAAGACACCTGTCAATTTTAATCTCCATCACATTACTTCAAAATCTTTAGCCATCGTACTTATTATAATAGTCGCAGATAATTACTCAAACTTTTTAACTATTATTCCGCTGGAATAGTCGTATCATCCGATTCGGTTCGTTCTTCTCCTATTTAATTACCGACAACTACAATCATATCATACCAACAAACCAGGATTATCCATTCGGCAAATACCTCAATACTTTTAACTATTCAATAAGACTATCCGACTGGTCAGTCGCTTTTTATCTGTAATCAACCGCTCATACAGCTATGCAACATTTCTACATATTCAACAGACCACAAAATGAAGTCAATTCTCCATGTGAAATAGTCGTAGACCATCCACCAGTCCGAACCTCACGCTAGTTCTCGCCTACGGTCTGGCCTGCTGGCTAACGGTATAGCTTTTGGAGATAGAGGGTTGTAGGGGAAAAGAACCAGTTTGCAATTTCGCATAACTGTTATTTATTCACTTTTGAATTATCATGGCATACCCGGCTCCGTCAACGCGCGCTTGCGCATATAACGCTCGCGGACGCGCTAAACACACGGGGAGGGAAAGGGGGAGCACGGAAGATATTAGGGGGATTATAGGGGGTAATAGGGGTTGTAGGGGAAAGAGGGGGGCAAAAGGGGGGAAGAGGAAACAAGGGGGAAAGGGGACAAAAATTTAAAAGCCATTTCCGAAAGTGATACTCGAAGCGTTTTTTCGTCTCACACATCTTGCTTTCGTCTCAATCAGCCCTGCGATTAGACGATTCTTTCTCAAATTCAGACCTTGCCGTTTCACACTGATAAATAACAAGAGAAAAAAGCACGGAATAGTCGTAGAGGGTAGTTTTACTACCTGACACCATTCCATGCTTTTCGTTCCGTTTGTTGATTGGAGATTTTGGCGGAGATTAGATTTTACTCTCTGCTTGCATCTTACGCATACGCTCCGCAGCCGCTTCTTTCTGTTCATCCGTCATAATTCTTGTGGTCGCAAACCGAACAAGACGCTTGGGCATCTCATACCACTTACCGTCCTTGTCCTGCTTGACCAGCTTGTACGACATAGGCTCCCGCTCGCACAGCTTGTCGAGCTTACGCATATACACCGGGTCAGCCGTGTATACCGATGCAATATCTTCCGCCGCGTTGAAGTTGACAATAGTCTCTTGTTTCAGCCGAGTGATGTTCATAGTTGTTTTCCTCCGTTTGTTGATTGACGAAAAATATTTATGAGGTTCAGACGATATCAATCCATCCAAGTATACTCTTGAAACCGTTGAATCTGCTTGTTAAACGTGATGGGAAGGTCGCCTATCTCGCCTTCCTTGTTCTTGCTTAGTCGGAACAGGTACTTGTCAGGGTTATCGCCGGACAGAAGGATGATTGCATCTGCGTCCTGTTCAATCTGCCCGCTCTCTCGCAAGTCGGAGTTGGTAGGCGTTGCTCCGGGCTTGGATGGGTTTCGATTGAGCTGTGCCAATGCCACCACAACAATGCCTGTGGTCTGTGCCAGTTCGTGCAGGGCAATGGATATGGCTGTAATGGCGGCATATCTGTCCTTTGCGCCTGTTTCGTGGATGAGTTGAAGATAGTCTACGAAGATGACTTGAGCCTTTTTACGGAGAGCCTGAGCCTTCATCCACGCCACGTTCTTTCCAGCAGCAGAGCGGATATATAGGGGCATCTTCATGTTCTTTGCCTGTCCGTCAATCTCATTCAAGCTGACCGCCTTATTTTTCACCGTGTCCAGAGGGCAGTATATTTGATTGGCCATCAGACGTGCGCCCAGCTTGCGTTTGCTGGTTTCTAAGCTGAAATAGTACACGGTGTAGTCCTGCTTTGCCATGCTTGCTGCTATTTGCAAGGACAGAGCTGTTTTGCCAGCAGACGGTCTGCCGCCGATGATGATGAAATCACCCGGTGAGATGTGTAGTGCTTCATCCAGACGCTCTAGGCCTGTCTTGATGTACACAGGCTTCTCGTCCATGTGAAGCACATAGTCGTTCAGCACATCCTCGTATGTCCACGCATCTTCTTCCTCAGCTTTCAGGCTCATCGCCTCGCCCATCCGCTGGTAAATGTCTGATAGATCAGAATAGTCGGTAAGCTCGCTGGTCATCTGAAATGCCAGACCTTGCACACGAGTGAGTGCAGCTTGTTCTCTGATAAGCTGTGTCCAACGCTGCATCTGCTCCCTGTCAATTCGTACACACTCTGATTCACAGGTTTGTACACACGCCAAGAGCGTCTGCGCTACGTCTGGATGCTGCGTGTTTATCTCGACTATATCTATCTTACCCCTAGCCGTCCAATAGCCCTGAACAGCCGCAAAAGCGTCTCTCAGCTCAGGTCTGAACAAATCAAGTTCAAGGTCTGGTATAATTTCATCCACAACGCCCGGCTTGCAGAGCATCAGCGCACCGATAAATACCGTTTGAACGTCCATTGTCATAGTCTAGGAAACTCCATCTCCGTACTTTGCTCGTGCTGGTCATCCTGTTTCAATGCGTAAATGTCCTGCCACCCGGCATAGATGCTCTGGTCGAGAATGGCTTTCCAGTCATGCCGATCAAACTTTTCCAGCTTGTTGCAGAGCATCTGTTTCGCCCGGTCTGTCATAGGCTTTTTGATCCTTGTACGCATCTGTGCGAACTCTCGCAGGGATTCCAACAGGGTTTTATCGCCATGAGCAAAGTCTGAGAAGATGTCAGGTTTCTTTTTGACCGCACTCTCCGGCAAGGTCTTGACGTTCATCTGACCGTCAGTTGATACAATGGGTTCATTGTCATCTGACTTTGAACTCATAGATGAGCTGACTTTCATTTCATTTATGACATGAGGATGAGATGACTTTCGTGTAGACCATCCTTTTGACGCAATATCGCTTCTTTTCCACTCTTCATCGAGCAGATGCTTAATCAAAATGAAACAAGATTCTGCTTTTTTTGAATTCAAAGTTGCGTCTTTTCCTTCAAAAACGTATGCACAGATTGCATCGTAGAGTTCTAATTTCTCTTTACTTTTCAGTGTGGAGATGGCTTCAAAGTAGTATCGTTGGAATGTAAAGCTGTCTCGTCTTTTGTCCATACTCAATCCTCTTTGTAGCGTTTGTTCCATGCTTCGATGGCTTTTTCCTTGTCAAATGTTGCAGAAGTGCTCACCCCGCATTTCCCGCAGACTACCCAACTAGCCATGTCAACATTAAGTGGATGAATCACTTTTACAGTCGGCGGTTCCGCACCGCAGAACGGGCATCTCTTGAGTTCTGTCATTTTCTAAATCCCTCTCTTGTTCTCGTGATTCGCTTATGTGCCTTGACAGGCCTTGCGCCTTTTCCGTACGCTGGACGGATATGTTTTGCCTTGATGTACCCACAAGGCGGTTTCGGCCCAAAGTCGAAAAGGCTCAAGTCCATAATGATGATGCCAAACTTCTTGTTCGTCATGTTTACTACTCCTTACGCATACCATTTCGGTGCTTTGTCAAAGATTTCCACGCCTTTCGCAAAGCCCAGATTTTCTAAGGTTTCACACATGATGCCGTCCATCATGCTGTGAACGATTTCTTCATCATCGCCATACTTTTGGTATGCTTCTTGCATTTCTGTCGTAAATGCGTCAATCATATCTTGCGTAATAACGATATTGTTTTCCATAAGCCCTCCTACACCATCTGAAACGCCATCCAATGCGTCACCGTCACATCTTTTGGAAGTCTCTCGCCTATCTCATCCCAGAACTGACCGTCTGCGTAACAGCCAAGAAAGTACGCTGTCGGTGAGATTCCTTGCAACATTTTTCCATCTTTATCACGCCATGTTGTCTTAGTCGCAAGCAACAAAGGCTGCGTCCGCTCTCGTGGCTGTTCGCTTGCTGGATGCCATATCGTGCTATTCACTCAATCACCCTCCCATACACCATCCGGGTGCATCTTTGCAAATGCCAGCAGTCCGTACAGCGCACGTTTTGCGTTGCCCTCTGTGGCGTGCCAGTAGTCGCTATCGTCTACATCGTCACCTGGTGCGGAGATGGCCTTTTCAAGAATCGGAATGCTTTCTGCGCCTGTTTTGCCATAGATGGAGCGGATGCCGTTCTCGCCAAACACTTCCGGTTGATAATAGAAGTGACCGTAATTATAGGTGACGTTGAGCCACAGTTCTTTTGTACCGCCCATAGCGCGCATACCACCAGCGATAAAATGCGTACTATCTGCTTTGAGCGGTTTGTGCGTTACTGGGTCGCACAGTGAAATATCATAGCTCATGGATTTCTCCTTTCGATTTCTGCGCAAACAGCATCGTAAAATTTATCCCATTCTTCGTGGTCGAAACTTTTGTCAAACAAAAAGTACACGCTCTTTCTATAATCAATATCCTTTTTGATATATTCGAGCGTATCATCAGGCAGATTTGGCAAAAGTGGCGTAATATAGTCGCAAACATATTTTGTTCTGCTTGTCGGTCTGCACAGGCAATAACATACCGCACATTCGCAAATATCGCCAAATCCATCATCTTGTAGATTTACTAAATACTTAGGAACGTCAGGCATTATATCGGAAACGCTACATTGCAAAGCATTGGCGATAATTTCATATTCATCATCTCGCAGATTTCTAACATCAAGTTCAACTTCAGTCATAAATCTTACTGTAACGCCAATTTCTTTGGCAAAATCCCTGCGAGTAATACTTAATTTTCTTCTGCGCTTTCTAATCTTCTCCCCTGTTGTCATCTTTCTTCTCCCATTCCTTGCATCCTCGTTCGTCCCACACGAAGTCTGCAACGTGTTCTGACTGGTCGTTCACGCACACGCTCTCCGGCTCTGCGTACCATTTGCAAGAGCCACAGGACGGCTCGGATTTGTTCTTGCAGGATTCTGCTGTGCATCGGATGGCCTTGCCAGCAGAGAACTGTTTGATTCCCATGCAAGAGCAATGTTCGGTGGTGCAGTAGAAATTCATCCGATTTTCCTCCAACCAATTAACTCGCAGATGCCAACGGTTTCTGAGTTGCAATGATGAACAAAAGTTTTGTTAGGAGTTTCATATCCGATAATGGCATCACAAATGTTTTTGCTTTCAAAAAGTTTATCAAAACACTTTTCTTGCATTTCGGACTCTCCTGCGTTATTTATGATTGCATTGCACTGCTTGCAACGCCATACAGCACATCTTTTCATTCCTCCATCTTCTTTCATCCGATAAACTTGCATAAGCCAATAGTGTTATTGGTGCAACGATGAATGAGAACTTTATCGCTTATTTTGAATTTGTCGATAAATCCAATTTTACTTTCTCCCATTTCGTCTTCGAACATCCAACCCACAATGTCTTTATTGATTCTTACATCGTCCTCATCCGTAATGGTTGCAAAACACTGTTTGCATCTATAAAGAGCGCACTTTTTCATAATTTCTGCCCTCTCTTTCCCCTTCTGTTGGCATTGAACCGCCCGATCACTCGCTTGTACTCCTCATAGCACTCCGGGCACAGGTCGCCTGTGTCCCTGCGCCACGCCCAGTCCTTGAAATATTCGTCAGGGTTCATCATTCTACCGCTTAGAACTGCTCCGCAGCGGTCGCATACTCGCTTGTGGTAGATTCCTCTGTCAGTCTGCATTAGTCTCTCCTTAGTATCAATCGGCTTTCGTTACAACGGTATCTGCTCCATTGACAGTGACCCATCCGTGCTTCAGTCTGGCTTCAGCTTCTTTCATCTGAATCAGTTCAGGTGTGATGGATCCAGACACAATACGGTTTGATTCGGCTTCTGCTTGAGCTTCGATCACTTTCACATCGGCTTCCGCTTGAGCTTTCACCTTGTCCGTCTCAGCCTGTGCAAGAGCGGTCTGTTTGTTCAGTTCAGCAATTTCTGCATCTTGTTTCGCTTGTTCTTTTGCTCTAATCTTTTCGGTGAGGGTGCCATCCAATTCCACGTCAATCACAAGGGCACTCGAAACGTTAATTCCGTATTCATTGGTAAGTTTTTCATTCAAATAGCTTGTGATTGCATTGTTTACTTCCGTTTTCTTTTCAGAATAAATATCCATTACTGAAAACTGGGGCGTTACCTCTTTAACGTAGGCGATAATGCTGTTCTGAATACGGCTCTCCACAAGCGTTTCGCCATCCATTCCATTAAAACGGCTGTAAAGTTCAACAACACGGTCTGGAATGAAGTTATAATTTACGGTAAGGTTTACTCCAACCATTCCACCGCTTGCGGGGGCATCAATATGCCAATCTGCGTGTTCTTTTGCGTTATAATCTGCTGGGTCGTCTGAAAAAATAAGCTGCTGCTGGCTGATAGGAAACTTGCTAACGTGCTTCATTGGAGAAAGAAAGTGCCAGCCCTGCGACAAAGTATTCTGCTCAACGCCTCGTGCCGAATAAACAACTCCAACATAACCAACAGGCACTCTTTCCAAACACAGCAAAAGAACCACTGCAACAAAAAATGCTGCTACCACAGAAGAAATAATAGTTGCTACCTTTTTCATGTTTTACTCCTTATTGTTAAAATTGTTAATAATCAAAAAAGCGACTGCCCAAGATAACAAAAAGAAAGCAATGAGTTCTTTCACTCTTCCCCCACCTCTCTGTACTCCACGTCAATCCCCTTCGGCAAAGCCGTCTGGTACTTCTGGGCGAGCTGCTCTGCGCTCTGGGCATCGCCCAACGGCTGTTCAGGCGGCGCAACGGTAACTTCCACGTTGTCACGCATACCAAAGTAGTTCTTGGCTCGGAAAATCCACTCTGCCGGGTTTTCCTGACCGTACATACCGTTGTATGCCCACATGGACTGCATTTGCAGAATCAGTTTCAAGATGTATTTCTGCTGCAAGCTGTCGTCACGGCGCTTGCCTGTCATAATCTGTCTAAGGCTAGGCCATTCAATGCCCAACACCAGAGCAATCCATTCCACCACAGGGGAGATTCTGGCTTCGATGCAAGCGTCAAAAAAGAAGTCAAGGCGCTGCTGCACTTCAATGGGGTTGTTCATGTCCACACTCGGAAGGTCGCCAAAATACTTTGCAGCAATCATGCCGACAACTTTCTTGTCCTCTTCATCGCCGATTCTTGACTGCAAATCGCCTGTATTCAGCATCTTAGACCTCGTGATTGCTAATTCCTGTTGTTCTTTCACTTTTTTACTCACCTGTGAGCGGATAGATTTCCGTTTGTTAAGCATTTGCTGTTTCTTTTTCTCTCGCTCTTTCTCACGCTTCGCAGCGGCTTCTTCTTTCGCCTTTTGCGCCCGCTTCTCACGCTTTTTCTTTTCAGCTTCGGTCAGCGGCGGTCTGCCACGGCCACGCTTCGGGGGTGTTGCCATGTATCAGACCTCCTTTGGCAGTTCAGGAAGGGGCATCCAATGCGTAACGCTCCATGTTTTTGACGATAAATAAGAGCGGCGTTTCCAAATGTTCGTTTCTACATCGTAAAACGCCCTATCAACAAATCTAACAGAAAGTCCTTGAGCGACAACTAAATATGCGCCAGATTTTTCTGGTGTTCTGCTATCAATCGCAATCCAGTCTTTCATTTTTACTCCTTTCCCGGAGCACAAGGCAATGGTGTCCAGTGTGTAATTTCTACGTTATACGGTCTATCGTCCAACGCAAATCCGGCATCATCTACCCATCCACTGGCGCACATAAAAGCTCTTCTGCACACTTCAACATTTTCTTCGTTTGTAAAAACCATGTTCTCGTTTACCGTGTTCTTCTCAAAGACGAGAACCCTAACACCGATTTCCGGCAATCGGTCATGTACACTAATTCATTCATTCATAATCATGTTCTCACCTCTTCATTTTCGTTTCGATTTTATCCAGCTCGGTTGCAATCCACCAGATGGAGCAGCAGCTGTCCAACTGCCGCCACCAAGCACACTTTTCTTTCTCACAGACGCACCGACCAAGCGGGTTGCTGGTCATCTTCATTGGACAGTAAAGTTCGTTGCCCATTGGTTACTCCCTCTCAATATGTACCTTAGCTCTTTGAACGTTTTCTAAACCGACAAAACTTTTGAACGAACCATTTTTCAAATTTACAGCGTTATAAACCAGCGTAGTAAAATTTCCGCTTGCTACCGTAGTTGAAACGTTCTCTGTTTTCATGTAAAGTTCCGAATGATGATAAAACGCTTCCGCAACATCAATGTCGCTAAACGGCATTGGAATATCATTTATTGATTTAATTTCCATACTTACCTCCACCCCATCACAACTGCCGTACAAACGGCTAGACACACGTTGACGAACGCCCAGACAAGCATTGCCTGCCGTTCCTCAAACAGGCTGTTCGCCATGTTCTTGATTGTCCGTTCGGACTGAACTACTACCGCCAGCAGGACTAGGCAGACCAGCCAGCGAGTTGCAAATTCAAACATTGTTAGCTCCACCTTTCCCTTAGCTCTTTTTCAACCTGTTCTGACTTTGCAGTGATGTAATCCGCAAACTCGTCAGGGGTCATGTCCTCGTTCTTGAACTGCCCAACCATCTCCCAGTATCTGTCACCAATGCGGATAATTTTCTGCACCTGTTCATCGGTCAGGTCTGCATCGCACCGAAGATTCTGAATCAGTGCGCCCCATGTGGCGGCGATTCCATCTAGAGCCATGCGAAAGCCGTACAACTGGTTCTGCCGTGCGATTTTGCGGAGGTTGGTTGACATTGCCTGTTTGCCACTTGAGGGTCGTTTGTTGCGCTTATTCATCTGACCGCTCCTTGTCCTGAAGGCGATGAAGCCAACGGTAGTATTTTTCGCTTGCAATAATTCCAATTCGCTCATACGCTTTTCTGTCATCCGAAAAACCAAGAGCGGCCATACACACCATAACGTCTGCGTATTCCTCTTCAAACGCCTTTCGGCATTCCTCTACGCTCTTCGGTGTCGGGTTCGCGCCATCCAGCGCACGGCGCAGCTTCAACGCAGCCTGTGCCAGTTCGGATGCTTCTTCTGCCAGCTGTGCCAAGATTTCCGTCTTAGGCAGGATGTCTGAAACTTTCTTACTCACTTTTTTCTCCTTTCAGCCAGTCGTTCAGTTTTGCCATGCAAGAGGGGCAAAGGTTGAACTCGTATTCTTGTGGACACCCGATGCTACTCACGGTCATTTGAATGCTTGAAAGCATTGTGTAATCTCTCAAATCAAATGTTTCACCGCATCTGTCACACTTAATGTTCATCTTCTTCATCCTTTTTATCCGCAAAGAAAGATTCGTAGTCAAACCACTTATCATCCAAAATGTTTCCGATGATTCTTACAGAACTTCCAAGCCCTTTTGTGGCAACGCGAACATATTTACCTTTCATTTGACAGTATTCATCAACGCCAACTGTGTCCATGATTCGCATAATCGCTTCCATACCAGAGCCGTATCCCTCAAAGTCTTTGCTTCCAAGATACCCCTTGCCGAGAACATACCCACCATAGCAAACGCCCCATCCATGACCGTTAAGTGCCAAATCGGAAGTTAAAACCCCATGGTCTGCCATAGTAAGTCGAACGCTTTCAATTTGCGCATTTTCGATTTCATAGCCGCTTTCTTCCAGAAGTTCTTTAGTCCATTTTTTCATGTTCTTCCTCCAATCTCTTTAACAGCCCGTCCACGTCATACCGCCAATGGACACGTAGCGTTTTTGCTTTGACCTCTATCCCCTCTTGTTCTGCCCACTGCCAAGGGATGCTCTTGCGGCTTTCGTTGTATCGGAACGCTAGAACTTTGCTGGCAGGGATTGCAAAGGTGCGGTTGATTGCCCTGTAATTGACTATCACATGGGCGGTCTGACCGCTGTACCCCATTGCATCCACCATATCAGTGATGTGTTTTTCCTTACGGTATTTGCACTTTGCCTTGTCGTATTTGCCGAACACCTTTTCCAGAGGGATAGAGGGCGTTTCAATGGTTTTCAGCTCAAACAGGTGGTTCATCGGGTAACGGTACACAAGGAAGTCGCAGATGTTGTCTATGGAGAAGGACAGGTTCTCGTTGCCGCCGTAGTAAGTGGCAGCGCTGTCTTTCAGACGATAGCACCACGCATCCTTTGGCACGGACGCTTTGAAGTCTGATTCAAACTGCTTGCCGGTGTTCATACGTTGTCCTCGATTTTTTTGGCTTCTCTGATACGCAGTCGGGCAAGTTCGCTATTTGCATATCGCAATTGCCAGCTGCCAAACCAGCCTTTGTGAAAAAGTTTTCCGGCGCAGTAAACAAACTCCTGCTTCATCAAGTCATCAAGTGAAATGATGTAACAGCCCGGCTCGTATTTCCTGCTCATTTATTCTCCACCATCTTCATCGTTCACGATTTTCGGAATTGGCATCCAGAGTCTTACCTTTCCTCGATTATTTTCTTCCGTCCACTTTCCACCCTTAAACTCTCTCGTTGAAACACAATCGTCCCAATGCCAAAATTTGTATACAGCAAAGTAGATTCCATCTTTTTCTGGTTGCAAATCTTTCACGCTAATCCATCTTTGGGTCGGATTTATCGTCGGAAGCTCTTTCAGATGTTCAAGTTCTGCTTTCCACGCATCAACAGACGGAAATCGAATGCCAACTTCATCTCTCCTTGCCAAATTGATAAGCCCGGCTAGGTACTTTTCCAGCGGTTCAACGTCAACAAGTCTGCTCATCCTCGTTCACCTCTAAATTCATGGAATATGAGTTGCTTTGTCAACAGGCTTTTCCATTTCCATCATAATCCGTTTGTGCTCTTCAGTAGTCATGTTGTTTGGAAAGAAACACCTGTCAACCATTTCAAACGGCTTAATATAATTTTTAAGGACATCTCTCGCTTCTTCTCGTGCCTTTTCGGCGCACATTTCGATGTAATCATCTTCCGTCATGTTGTAGTCAGTAATGCAATCAACTACCGAAGAAAACCTGCACAACAGACCATTAGGCTGTCTTGCAATAAAAGCCCCCATTTATCGTTCACCTCTAAATTCACTTCCGAGATACCGCTTCTTGCCACGTTCCCGGTGTTTATCCTCATAATCGCGGTGGTACACGCTCTGGCTGTGGTTCAGCTCATACACGAATGCCTTACGTTCCTCGAAGTCTTTCTTCTCTGCTTTGTACTTCTCGCAAGTGTCGTGGCAAGCTTGGTGGCGTGATGGGCAGTCTTTGCAACAAGTAATCATTCTCCGCCAAATCTCCTTTTTGTTACAGCTACGCAGAAGCTTTCGATTTCACTTGCCCAGCGTGCAGTACCCTTGCCGTATGCTCTTTGCCATACCAAAGGGAAACCGCCCAGACCATCGAACAGGCTGCCCAGAGTGGGATTTTCTTTCAGGTAAGGGCGCATCTTTTGCACCAACCAAAACCATTGTGGCAAAGCGATTGAGTTGCCCAAAGCCTTATAACGTGGGGTATCCGCTGGCTTGTGTTTTTTGCCTTTGGTGTCCGTCCACTCTCCAATGTCCGTCCATCCGTCCGGGTAGCCTTGCAGACGTTCGCATTCAACAGGGGTCAGGCGGCGAATAATCCAACGGATGGTTTTTTCCGCAACTAACGGCCCGGAACTTGACCCATCGTTCTTACAGGTAAGCGTTGCCGTTTTGTCTCCTGTAACAGCTCCGTTATACACATCGACTGCAACAGAAGTTTTCTCTGCGATCAAAAGCTCGCTGCCATTGCCGATGTTTCCTGCTTTTGCTTTCAAGGTTGAGCATTTTTCGCTTTCTTTGTAGTGGCTGAAAGATTGTTCGTTAAAGGTATGGCGCTCAATCGCAATAGCCGTATAATCTGTGATTCTGTTTTCGTGGTCGCCTGTTATGGTTGGACAAGTTCTGCCATCGCCGTTTCCCCTTGCGTCATAGATAACTTTCTCGCTTGTTCGATCACATCCAGAATGGCTTGCCTGAGAATGTCCGGGAGTGGCTTCCCACGCCTTGATGCTCTCGTCAGGATTCCCTGACACGCCCGTGCGCTCAAATAATATTTCTGCGGCACGTTGTCCTCCAAAATCCACGACAAGAGCGATTCTCTTTCGGCGTTGGGGAACTCCCCAATATTGAGCATCGAGCTGTCGCCATGCCAAAGACCATCCATTTCCAGCGATTGCTCCGGCTTTGTTCCATCTGCCCCCCCTACCTGAAGGTCGAGGAATTGAAACGTCTGGCTGTTCAACGCGGGCAAGTTCTTCCAGCACGGCTCTGAAATCTTCTCCTCCGTTGGAACTGAATGCTCCGGGCACGTTCTCCCAAATAGCGAAAGTTGGATACAGTCCATTTGTGCTTGACCTCATTTCCTTTATAATCCGAACTGCCTCCATGAACAGCCCAGAACGCTCTCCTGCAAGTCCGGCTCTGCGTCCTGCAATGGACAAATCTTGGCATGGGCTGCCAAATGTAATGCAATCCACAGGCTCTATCTGGTCGCCGTGAATCTTTGTAATGTCGCCCAAGTGCTTCATCTTTCCAAACGCCCGTCCGGCCAGATAGCGCAGCTCTTATATAAGGTAGGTGGTTCGCCTTTTGTTCCGGTAGCGTAACCGTTAGTCAAAAGGGAGATCAGAACTGTCGTCAATCACAGAGAAGTCATCGTTCCCGCCCTGCGAGTAGTTAGAGCCAGACCCACCAGCCAGCGTTTTCTTCGGTCTGACCTCATAGTCACCGGAACGAATCTTGTCTACGCTGGTAAAACGGTCAACGACAAGCTTCGTCTTGATATTCCCATCGTTACCCATGTATTCTTCCTCACGGAGAACCACACCGACCAGCTTGCCACGCAGGGTCTTTTCATCGTTGTTGAACTTGTAGCCGGGGTTGGACTGCTCCACAGCGGTGATAAAGCCCTTGAAAAACGGCAGCGCCTTTTCCTTGTAGCTCTTAATGGTCTTGCCGCCCCATGCCCACTCGCCCGGATTCAGCTTGCCACGCTCGATAAGGGAGGCGGTCTTCTCACGCCAATAACCCTTGAACTCGCCCTCTGCGACTTCCCACTCGATGTTCAGACGCTCCTTTGCAGGCTCGTCAATCGCCTTGCAGATACCGGCAACATAGCCGCCAACAGGCAGGTCACGGCGTTCGGTGGCTTCCTGCACGTCATTCCAGTTGATGTTCTTCATCTGTTACTCTCCTTTGTTATCCGGCTGAACCGGGATGTTGTAATACTCACGGATGGTCTTGTCTACGGCGGCGAGGTCGTTCTCGATCAGCGCATCATTGAACATCCCCAGAGGGGTTTTCACGGTGTCCATCCCATCATTGCGAGTGCTGAACAGGTATCGCCCATCCTGCACAACAGTTTTCAGAACGATGGTGAAGTACCCTTCCACGCAGACCTTTTCGTCCAGCAGCTTGCCGATGGTCTTGAATTTCTCGCCGCCGTCAGCGTCCTTGTCGCTGTGTCCGAAGAAGTAGACAATCACATCGTCCGGCAGCTCCTTCGACCGCATCAGCAGGGCATTGAAGTTGGCTGCCATGTCGGTGAACTTCTGGTATCCGGCGACCTTTGCGTTCCGCATGAACTCACCAGTCATAAGGTAGGTGGCATCGTCAATGACGATGGACTTGCGCTTGGTGCTGTGGATTGCGGCGTCAATCTTGCCGTAGTCATTGGTAATGTATGTTTTCATACTGCTTCGGAACGGCAGCGGCTTGCCAAGCACGTTGATAATTGCCACCTGTTCCGGGTCAAAGTTCCGAAGCGAAGCGGACTTTCCGCTGCCGGAATGACCATAGACCATTACTAATACTGCCATCAGTTATTCTCCTTCATCGCTTCTCTCCTCGCTTTACGGCAAGCCGGGCAACGCTTGGGCAGTGCCATGTTATGCGATTCAAAGAAAATGCGCTCTGCACGAGAAACCTTGAATGCTTTGCCGCAGTCACGACACGTTTTCTCAATGCTTGTGCTCTCGTCCCACGAAGCCCTTCTTGCGGCATCTTCTACAGCAAACGCTTCATTAAGGCTGTCACAAAAGCTCCTAACAAGCGTGTGCTGCGGTGCGTGACCGTTCTTGCGAAGCGTTTCCTCCAAGCTGTTCCTTTTGCAACTTGTGCAAAGAGTTTCGGTGCTGTTTGGAAACACCGAAAAAGGCTTATTGCACTTTTCGCAGTACTTAATTTCTTTCTTGTATTTGCCCATTTTCTTTCCTTTCTTCGGCTTCATTAGGCATCATTGTTCTTACTTTGGCTTAATTTGGCTGTATAAAATCAACCAGCCATCAGGTCTGCCAACCGTGCGCGGAGGTCTTTCAGCTCTGCTTCCCTGTCCTCAATCTCAGACTGCAAGTCCTCAATCTCAGCTAGACGGTCAGTTTCTTTGGTTTCTGCCATCTGCTCGTTGGTCATAAAGTACACGCCGTCCTCCGGCTCGTTTATTCCTCCGAATCTGTCAAGGTTAATCATCTTTAGGTCTTCCTCTTTTACGCTGCTCTTTGATTTGCAGTGCGCTGTACCACTGGTCTTTGTCTATTTCTATGGTCGTCCACCGATTGTTACAGACAAGGCACTTTTTTCTGCGAACGATGCTATCGTGTTCAGACCGGCTATCAACCGTTGTGATGTTGTCACTGCCGCACACTGGGCATTTCATTGTGTGTCCCTCCACTTGTTGGTATGAGCGGGAATGCGGTTTAACTTCCCCATCCGTTCGTTATCTTCATGCTCTTTTTCCGCACTCACTCCAAGCGCGCACAAAACCAGAGCGGTGGCTAGTAACATCAGTGAAACAAATGCCCATACAAGCATCTGTACCGCAGTCTCGCATCCATTTATTGTATCGCCACAGCTAACGGCTACGATTGCAGCGACGATGCCAAGTATGGTAAGCACGTTTCCTTTTACGGTTTTCATTTTGTCCCTTCTTTCAGAATGATATCGAATAAAAATGGTTTGCTTGCATCTATTACGACTATTGCATTTAGCACTTCGGCTATCTTTGCAAGCGTATCAGCCTTAATACCCGTCTTGTACGGTGCTCTATTCGGACTTGTAATGTTGTATATCGTTGGAGCTGACACGCCACTTCTGCGGATAAGCTCTGATGCCTTCATATCGCGTTCTTCAAGAGCGGCTTCCAGCGTCATTCTTTTCACCACTTTTGCTACCAAAGCTAAAAATCCATCCTGTTGCCATTACAGCGGCTACCGCAATGATTCCCCATGTGCCTTTTGCACCGACCAGTAGTTCAACAAGATGTGCCAGCCACAGGTTCAAAAGGAACGCTGCAAGAATCAACGCCAGAACGATGCCCCAGATTAGGGCGATTTCCACAAGTGCTTTCATTTCTATCCCCTTTCGTTTATTTTTTCGCCATTGCAAATCACGTCTATGCCCTGCTTTTCCATTGCTTTGCTATTCTACGCCTTGCATACATAGCCGTTGCTGTTCTTTGCTTTTCCACGCTCCTCCATGCCTTTGCAGATCTCCTCAATTTGTTGTATTTCCTTTGCGTTGCGTCTCACGGCAATGCCATAGCCATGCTATTATCAGCAATTCCGAACTGTGCCGTTGCGGAGCAAATCATGTCGGGTCTATGCAATTCCATTGCTCGTATGAACCTTGCTTCTCCATGCCTTTGCAGGTCTCGTCAAATCAGCGCATCGCCGTTGCCGCTCAAGTCGTTTCGTCTCCAAGCATTGCCTTAGCATTTCTGAGCCAATCGTCACTATGCCGTTGCCGTTCCACGCCGAGTGCAGCACAGCCCAACCCCGCCATAGCGGTTAATTGAGGATTTCGTAGGTATATCTCCCCTTGCCACTGTTGCGCCACTGGCCGATGCCGCGGAGCTGGCCATAATCCAACCACTCGCGCACAACCTTTTCGTGGCTGTCGTCAAGAAGGGCTACGTCAAACTCGCAGGTGCTGCCCGCCGGAATTTCCTCACTGTTTGCAAGGCTGACGCGCTCGCCCTGTGCGGTCTGTGCGCGGAGCGGGCGCTGGCATTCGCCGATCTCTCCGTTTACCCGAATCGGAATCATGCGGGGCTGAACGAAGATCAGGCCGTCAATGACCTTCTTGTAAGCAGTCAGCTTGCCGCTTTCGTTCACGGCCTTCTTCTTGCCAGTCTCGGTCTTGCCGCCGATGCGGGAAAGCATACCGCAAGCATCCTTAAACATGCCTTTGATTTGGTAATCGTAAAAGATCGGATTGCCGTCCGGGTCACGCGGGAAAACGGTCATGCCCTTGTCAGCTACCGCATCGGGGCCAAGAGCCGCCACTTCATCCTCGATGGTTGCAACATCCGGCGACTTGCTGGCGATGAACTCTCTGGCAATGTTCTGGTTGCTAGGCCATGTGCCGAGAACTGCTTCGATGAATGTGATTCTTACTTTGATTTTTTTCATTTTTGCTCACTCTTTCTTTCTCGATGTGTTCCAGCCGTTCCTTCTCACGGCTGTGCCAGCGGATTTCCCGCTGGCCGTAGTATTTACCATTCATAAGTCAGTTCCCCTGCTGCAAGCATCCTTGACACCTCACCGTAATGCTTGCCCATTTTATCAGCAAGTGCTTGAACTTGCCCAACGGATGGAATCTTTTTTTCTTCCAATGCTTTCTTATTTAGATTTCGTTCTCTTCTCATTTTTTGATGTTCTGCAATGCTTCAAAAGCAGCGTCTCTTGCGCATTCTTTATGATACTTTTGAGCCGCAGACGTTTTAATCATTGGCTCTCCGCACCATTGGCAAGCGGTTTTTACTGGCACAAATCTATAACTTTCTTTCAATACTTTTCGTCTTGCTCTCTTTTGCTCCAGCGAAACTTCCCTTTTGCAATCTGAGCAATATTTTTTTGTAGGATTGACTGCGCCAAGTAGAATACCACAGCGCTCACAGTATTTAATCTCCACGCTGCTCTCCTGCTTTCTTCTTGGCTTCCCGGTTGTGGCGTTCAAAGCACTGGTCCAGCATTTTTTCCATCCACAGCACCTTGTTGGCTTCGTTCCGGGACACGCCCGCTGCCATTGCCAGTTTCAGTCTACGCTTGTGGCTTTGTGCTTTGCGAAATTCTATCACCAACACTCACCAGCCTTTTTGATGATGAACTCAGGCACGTTTAAGGTGACAATCTGCTCCATGTTCTGTCCTCCTTCTGCTCAATATCCAGAATCTTGCAGATGCTCTGAATAATCTTCTCCGGCTTTCGATCACCACGAAGAATCTTGTAGAGGTACGAATCATCAAGGAACAATCCAGTATCGCTTTGAACCGCCTGAATCAGCTCCGTTTGCTTCATACCTCGCTGCAACAGCTTCATCTTCACTTCCAGCTCAAAGCCAGAACGGAAGTTTTCTTTCAAAATTCCACCTCCATTTGCTAAAATCTATTGACATGTACGGAAAACTGTACTAATATAAGGGTGTAGAGAGTTTATATTGTACAGCGTTCTGTACTGCCCATGTCTGTATTATAGTACAGACATCTGTACAAGTCAACTCTTTTGTACAAAATTCTGTGCATTTGTATACTTGCACAAATATGGGAGTGTTCTTATGTCGGACTTGTACAGCAACATCCATGCACTCTGCGAAAAAGAGGGCATCAAAGACGGAACCCTTTGTGCCAACATCGGAATTCGCCGTAGTTTTCTTTCCGAACTAAAGGCTGGTCGAACCAAAAGCCTGTCCGCAGAGGTTCTCTCCAAAATTGCAGCCTACTTCAACGTATCGGTAGACTACCTTCTCACTGGCGAACAAAAAGAAAATCCGCCCCAGCAGCCGCAAAGTGAAATCGATGCAGCAGTGGAACGGATTAGAAAAAAGCTTGAATCTATGCCAACAGCGCAGCGTGAAGCGCTGATGAACCTGATCGAGAAGATGTGAGGCAATCCCGTGTATTACTTGTTGTGCGGCTGTGCCTTTTGCTTCTGGTTCATGCAGGTCTTGTTAAAAGGCAATGACCGTGTACTATATGGCAACAGCAGAAAATATCGTTACCGTAGAAACCGAAAAAAGAACTGGTTCTGACCCGGTAAAATAAAAACCCCTTGTGCCGGGCTAATATAGCTCTGCACAAGGGGTTTTCTGTTATTCTAGGCCTAAGGCTTTCTCCGCTGCCGGAATCTTATCTGGGTGTTCCAACAGCCATGCGATAAATCTGTCAATCTTAGCTCTTTCTTGTTCGCTCATTGCAGCATATCCTCCCGATCAGTAAATACGATTGTTCATTTGATACGATTATACATCTTTCAGTTGTATAGTCAATATAATTTGAACAACTTCGCAAAAATCGAATGTTTTCTTCACATCCGTTACTTTTCATCGGGGAAGCCACGAGCGTTCAAGTCAAAAGGGACAACGCCTATCCATCTTTCCTCCAATCACAGCTCTACAAGCTGTCCGTCAATGCGTTCGATGTTATCTGCCGGGTCGCGCCCATCGTCTAAGGCGGCTACGGCGCGTTCCAGGATGCCTTTTGCTTCGAGGTAAGCATCTTTATCAGCTTCGTACCCAGAAAGGCTCAGGACAAGCTCCAGCGTCCGTCTACGAGCGTATGGAATAATCAGAGCATCTACAGTTCGGTTCATTAGCTTTCCTCCCATGGTTCAGGTGTGTGTGGCTGCCCATCGGCAACGCTGGCGGGCATTCCGCCGATGATTGGCATACGTTCATGGTTCCAGATTGCGGTTTCTTTCATTTTATGTTTCCTTTCTATTTGGAATTTTTTGACAATACAGTTATACCACATCTCGCTGTTTCAATGGAACAGCGACTTTTTTCAATTATTGTTTCACATTTTGAACAATATATCAGTTGGATTTCTTTGCTTTTGTATCATTTTGTCGAAAGAGGGGTATTTATGGATGATTATAGGATACGAGTGGCAAAAGCGTTAGAGATGGCAAGAGCAGAATCTGGGCTTAGCCAACAGAAGCTTGCGGGCAAAATGGGTATAGGCCGGACATCCATTTTTCGTTATGAGCAAGGGACAATGACCCCAGATGCTTCTACTATCATAAAATGGTTTGTGTGCTGCGGTGTTGCGGCCAAGCCGTACATAGACACTTGTTTGCATCCCGGATTATTGGAAAGTCTGGCTGGCGATGCCAGCACCGAGAGAAAGAGGGATGCACTGATAGAGCATATCAAAGAAGCCCATCCACAAGAAATTGACTTGCTGTGCTATCTGATTTATGGTAATCACGGCTCAGATTACCTTGCCGTTCTATGCGAAATGGTAGCCAACCTTCATACGACTTTGCGTGATCGTGTATCCGTCTGCCGCACCGTCACAGGTCATTATGAAATGGCACAGGCCACCAAAACCGACCCAGACCCAGACGGAACACAACCCAATATGCAGATTTTGTATCAGGCACAGGACTGTGGGGAAGCTGCGGCGATGAAGCGAAACGATTCTTATACCATCAACGAAGAAAATATTTTGCGCTGATTGTCGAATTATCGCAGTTTTTGAAGAACATTTTGTCCACGTTCATCCACTTTTTGTACACCTATCGGGCAAATTTGCCTTGTCAATCCGTCCCCCATAGGCTGTAAATCGACAACATTCGTGCGGAATAAATAACGTAGTAGCGATAATATGTAGCTTGCATTTAATCGGCTCGTCAATCCGTCCCCCATGACACCGGCTCAAAAGTTTTTCATCCGCATTTTGTACACGTTAGATGAGACTAATTGTTTCCGGATTGTCATTATTCAGCAAATGGAAGGTTGAGTTATCCACAAGCTGGAATGGAAAAATAAAGAAATTGTTGAAAATTATCGTCATCGACTATTTAACGATGATATTTAACCTCTTGTTTATTTCTTGTTTAATATATAATAGGTAGATGGGGGACGAAATGAC
>OOCP01001566.1_pt1 | contig 22650 bp, 15 predicted proteins | sample 1671511 | NCBI WGS metagenome assembly OOCP01 (sample SAMN06348164, study PRJEB24527) | human gut metagenome | biome: human gut; feature: ankylosing spondylitis patient; material: feces | host: Homo sapiens | place: China | collected 2015-10 | reverse complement strand
TCGCACGCTACCGGGAAGTCGTTGTTTTCCCGGTTTTGTTCATAGGTATGTTGTTTTTTTTCTCCCGGCTGGTCAAGCTCTGCCTGCCACACGGCAGCGCAGGCGTCGCTGGGCATGCGCCAGTCGCCGCGGGGACTGAGCGTGATCGAGCCGATCTTCGGCCCGTCGGGCAGGCAGCTGCGCTTGAACTGCTGGGCGAAGAAGCGGCGGTAGAAATTTTTGAGCCAGTGCAGCAGCACGTCATCCGGGTACCGGTCGCCAAGCGCGCGGCGCGCCAGCCGGTAGATCTTTGCCGGGCCGAAGCCGAAGTGCAGCACGTAGTACAGGTAGAAATCGTGCAGTTCATAGGGCCCGACGAGCGATTCCGTCTGCTGGGCGATCTCACCGTTTTCCTTTGCCGGCAGCAGTTCGGGGCTGACCGGCGTTGCGAGAATGTCGAGCAGCACGGCGCGCAGGGCGGTGTTTTCCGCCGTCTCGGCCTCATAGCGCACGATATGGCGCACAAGCGTTTTCGGTACGTCGGCGTTCACGCCGTACATACTCATGTGGTCGCCGTTGTAAGTGGCCCAGCCGAGGGCCAGCTCACTCAGGTCACCGGTGCCGACGACGAGGCCGCCCGTGCGGTTGGCGAGGTCCATGAGCTCGAGCGTGCGCACGCGCGCCTGGCAGTTTTCATACGTCACGTCGAGCACGGCTTCGTCCTGCCCAATGTCGGCAAAGTGACTGTGGACGGTGCGCGCGATCGGGATCTCCTGAAAGGTCACGCCCAGCTCATCGCAGAGGATCTCGGCGTTCGAGCGGGTGCGGTGCGTCGTGCCGAAGCACGGCATCGTCACGGCCAGCACGTCCTGCGTCGGACGGCCGAGCTGCTTCATCGCGCGCACGGCCACGAGCAGGGCGAGGCTGCTGTCCAGCCCGCCGGAGATGCCGATGACGGCCGTTTTGGCGTGGGCATGTTCCAGCCGCTTGGCCAGACCGTCGGCCTGCATCTTCAGGATCAGTTCGCAGCGCTCGGCGCGGCGCTTGGGGTCGCCGGGCACGAAGGGTGCCGGGTCGATCCAGCGGGTGAGGGGGGTCTCGGTGAGTTCCAGATCAAACTCCACCGTGGTGTAACCATCGCGGCTCAGCTCAAAGCTGGTGTTGCGGGCACGCTCGGCCTCCATGCGCTGGCAGTCGATCTCGGTTTCGGCAATGCCGCCCGCAAAGGGAGCTGTCTCGGCCAGCAGGGTGCCGTTTTCGGCGATCAGGTCGTGCCCGGCGAACACCATGTCCTGGGTGCTCTCGCCATGCCCGGCCGAGGCGTACAGGTAGCCGCACAGCAGACGGGCCGACTGGTTGGACACCAGTGCCCGGCGGTACTCGGCCTTGCCGACGGTCTCGTCGCTGGCCGAAAGGTTGGCGATGACCGTGGCCCCGGCCAGCGCGTGGAAGGTGGAGGGCGGTAACGCACTCCACAGGTCCTCGCACAGCTCTACGCCCAGCACAAAACTGGGCATGGACCGGCAGCGGAACAGCAGCGAAGTGCCAAAGGGCACCTGCTGGCCGCACACGGTGATCGTTTCCACCTCGGTGCTGCCGGGGGTGAACTGGCGCTTCTCGTAGAATTCACCGTAGTTGGGCAGGTAGGTCTTGGGCACAAGGCCCAGCAGCTGCCCGCGGCACAGCACGGCGGCGCAGTTGTACAGCTTGCCGTGTACCAGCAGCGGCAGGCCCACCAGCACGACGGTGTCCAGCGTCCGGGTGCCGTCCAGCACGGTCTGCAGGGCATCCAGCGCACCGGTCTGCAGCGTGTGCTGCAGGAACAGGTCGCCGCAGGTGTAGCCGGTGAGGCAGAATTCCGGGAACACGGCCAGCTTGACCCCGTGCGCGGCGGCTGCCTGCACGTCGGCAAGGATCTGCTGGGCGTTATAGGTGCAGTCCGCCACCCGCAGGGCGGGGGAGAAGGCGGCTGCCTTTAAAAAACCATCTTTCATCGGAGGATTTCACATCCTGTCTTTCGTTTTAGCCTGCAGAGGGCCTGCAGTGCCCATAGTATACCACAAACTGCAACAAACGAAAAGTAACAGCTTGGTAAAAGAAGTGTGACAAAACAAAAGCTGCCCGCAGGGATGCGGGCAGCCGGAAAGCATAAAAGCGGAAAACGAGATGGACCGTAAGCCGGGTTCTGTATTAAACGACGATCTGTCTAGACCTGCCATTGCTGACAGGTTCATGCCGCCTTCGGGACACGCGAGCAGCGCTGTACGTCCCATATAGGCGTTGCTTCCGGTAGGGTTTACAAAGCCGCATGGTCACCCATGCGCTGGTGAGCTCTTACCTCGCCGTTTCATCCTTACCGCATTGCTGCGGCGGTTTGTTTTCTGTTGCACTTTCCCTAAGGTCACCCTCGGCTGCCGTTAGCAGTTACCGTGCTCTGTGAGGCCCGGACTTTCCTCAGAGCGGTCAAAGCCGCCCCGCCGCCGTATGTTCCACTCGTTTTCCGTTCCTCATAATACCATAAAAAAACAAGATTTGCAAGCGAAAGCGTTTTTTGCTATACTATTTATATCTGTTTTTCGTGCAAAGGAGGGGCGCGCGTGCGTCTGTATTTCACGGTGCCGGACACCCTGCAGACCCAAAATGGAACGCTTGTGCGGAACTTTCTGCGCCAGTGTGCCGTTTCTACGGAGCTTGCCCGGGCAGTCAAATTTCAGGGCGGCGGCTTTTTTGCCGACGGCGTGTCCGTGCTGGCCAACCGCCGGGTGTACCCGGGGCAGGTGCTGAGCTTCGACCTCCCGCCGGAAGCGGGCGGCGTGGCCCCGCAGCCGGACATTGCCGTGCAGGTGGTCTACGAGGATGCCTTTGCCGTGGTGCTGGAAAAGCCGTCCCATCTGGCGGTGCACCCCACTCTGAACTACCCCGGCGGCACGCTGGCCAACGGCTATGCAGCCTGGGCACTGCAGCAGGGCCGCAGCCCGGTGTTCCGCCCGGTGAACCGCATCGACAAGGACACCAGCGGCCTTGTGCTGGCGGCCCGCAACACCTATGCTGCGCCGCTCCTGGCAGAAAACGTGCAGAAGCTCTATTACGCCATCGTGGAGGGCGAGCTGCCCTTGGGGCCGGGCGTGATCGACGCGCCCATCGGCCGCCGGGGCGACAGCATCATCGGGCGGTGTGTGACCCCGGAGGGCAAGCCCAGCCGCACCGAGTACACCATATTAAAGGTACAGGACGGCCTGAGCCTGGCCGCCTGCGTGCCGGTGACCGGCCGCACCCACCAGATCCGGGTGCATTTTGCGTCCATCGGCCATCCGCTGGCCGGGGATGACCTCTACGGCGGCCGCCGGGACCGCATCGGGCGGCAGGCACTGCACTGCGCAAAGCAGACCTTCCGGGTGCCGGAGTACACCGAGGTGCCGGACGGCATCTGCATCCGCACCCCAGTGAGCGCCGGAACAGGCCGCACGGTGACCGTGGAAAGCCCGCTGCCGCAGGATATGGCCGACCTGCTTTCGTGAAAAGTGCGTGAAAGAACTGCCCAAATTTTGTGCAGGTGCTTGTTTCATTCCGTGCAGGGTGTATAATAAAATGAGCATAGATCGTCTGTGCGCTGACATTCAGCCGCACAGGATGTGGAAACCACCGCCGCGCCGGATGCAGAGCAGCTTTGCCGCGCGGCAAGGAAGGAGAAACCCGTTTGATCGAAGATAAGACAAAGGAACCGCAGACCGCAGAGCCTGCGCAGCAGCCGCCGAAAAAACGCGGCCAGAAGCTGCGCTCCCTGTGGGCACAGTTCCAATGCATGCAGCTCCTGCGTCGGCACCGCTTCCGCCGCAGGACCCAGCATCACGTCAATCATTTTTCTCAGAAGCTGCTGCAGAACCGCCTCGTTCTCATCGTAGGTGAGGCCCTGTACGCTCTGGGATTTTCGGCCGAATATGCATTTGTCCGTGTCGAACGCACGGTGTGCCGGGGCGTGTCCGGTGCACTGCTCTGGGTGCGCAGCCTGCTGCACACCATCGTGTCCATGGCGTTCCCCGGTGCAGCCCAGATGGTGCGCGACCTGTTCGGGCCCATCGTGCTGTTCTTCCGGGGCATGGGCTCGCTGCTGGTACATGCGCACCGCGTCCGGAAGGAAAAGGGCTTTGGCGCAGCCGTAAAGGACAGCGTGCATTATCTGGTCGGCGGCGTGCGGCGCAATGTGCGCACCCTGCCGCGCATGGCCATGTACATCCTGCCGGTGCTGGCACTGGCCGGGATGGTCACAGTGGTGCAGAACACCATCCGTCAGCCCTATGCGCTGGAAGTGCAGGTGAACGGCCAGACCGTGGGCTATGTGGCCAACGAGGATGTGTTCAACTCTGCCAAGGAAGCCGTGCAGGAGCGTATCAACGATGCAGGCACGGACGAGAACACCAAGTGGACGGTGGAGCCCACCTACACCATTTCGGTGGCACACAGCGTGCTGGACGAAAACGAGATGGCCAACGCCATTCTGAAGTCCTCCAGCGACCAGATCAGTGAGGGCACCGCCCTGTATCTGGACGGAGAACTGACCGCCGTGTGCTCGGACGGCACTGCCCTGCAGAGCTACCTGAGCAGCCTGCTGGAACCCTACGAGAACCCGGAAGATCCCAATGTGACCGTGGGCTTCAACAAAGAGGTCACCCTGGAGAATGGCATCTACTTTAATGAAAGCTTCCAGCAGGAAAACGATGTGGAGTCGATGCTTTCCGGCGTGCAGCAGCAGGAAAAGATCTATACCGTGCAGACCGGCGACACCCTGTGGAGCATTGCCCAGAAGAACGACCTGACCTTCCGGGAACTGTGCGAGCTGAATACGAACTTCAAGGGCGCGGCCCTGACCGAGACCTCCAACATCCAGGCCGGTGATGAGCTGATCGTGACCAAACAGGAAGCCACGCTGGAAGTGCGCATCACCAAGATCGAGACCTGGCAGGAGGAGATCCCCTATACCAGCGAGACGACCAAATCCAAAGAGTACAACGTGGGCACCAAAAAGACCACGCAGGCCGGTGAAAACGGCATCCGCAGTGTGACGGCCCAGCGTGTGTACGACACCAACGGCACCCAGCTCAGCCAGCAGATCCTCAGCACCGAAGTGATCAAGGAGCCTGTGACCGAAAAGATCGTGGTGGGCACCAAGAAGGTGACCACCAGCACTTCCTACATCACCGGCAGAGGACAGTTCATCTGGCCGGTGCCCGGCTACCGGAACTGCTCGCGCTGGTACGGCGGCAGCCACAAGGGCGTGGATATCTGCGCCGCCGCCGGTACGCCCATTTACGCTTCGGCAGGCGGCACCGTCACCAAGGCCGGTTACAACAAGGCTGGTGCAGGTACGGGCTATGGCTACTCCATCATCATCAACCATGGCAACGGCTACACCACCGTGTATGCACACTGCCTGTCGCTGGTGGTCCATGCAGGCCAGACCGTCAAGCAGGGCCAGCTGATCGGCTATGTGGGCAGCACCGGCCGCTCCAGCGGCAACCACTGCCACTTCGAGATCCGCCGCAACGGCTCTTACATTGCCCCGCAGAACGTGTTCAACCGCAGCAAATACAGGTAACTTGGCAGAAAGGGCTTTTTCCAAAGGGGAAAGGCCCATCTGCTATCAATAGGAAAAAAGGAGAGATGTTCTATGTCTACCCCTCACAACAGCGCCGAAAAGGGCGATTTCGCCAAGACCGTCCTCATGCCCGGTGACCCTCTGCGCGCCAAGTTCATTGCCGACACCTTCCTGCAGGATGTGCGTCAGGTGACCGGTGTGCGCGGCATGCTGGGTTTTACCGGCACCTATCAGGGCCGCCCCATCAGCGTGATGGGCAGCGGCATGGGCATGCCGTCCATCGGCATCTATTCCTATGAGCTGTTCAAGTTCTACGATGTGGACAACATCATCCGCATCGGCTCTGCCGGCAGCTACACCGAAAAGGCCAAGCTGTTCGACGTGGTGCTGTCCACCGGTGCGGTGAGCGAGTCCAACTACGCCCGGGTACAGAGCGGCTTCGAGGGGGACATCACCCTGCCCAGCCAGAGCCTGAACGACAAGCTGCGCGCTTCTGCCGCCAAGCAGGGCATTCCCCTCATTGAGGGCAACATCCACTCTTCGGATGTGTTCTACCGCCAGCCCTCCGACGAAAAGCCCACCTACTGGGAAAAGCTGCGGGATGAGCGCGGCTGCCTGTGCGTGGAGATGGAGAGCTTTGCCCTGTTTGCCAACGCACAGGTGCTGGGCAAGCATGCGGCCTGCCTGCTGACCATTTCCGACAGCTTTGTGGCACCGGAGATCACCACGGCCGAGCAGCGCCAGACGAGCTTTACCAACATGATGAGGGTGGCTCTGGGCGCAGAGTACTGAGAAACCCAACCGAAGATCCAGCGCGGTCTGCCTGCAAAAAGGCCGGCCGCGCTGTTTTCGCCCCCAAAAGGAGGAACATTTTATGACGAACCTGACCCTGGAAGAAAAGCAGGAACTGATCCGCATGGCACTGGCTGCCCGCGAAAAGGCTTATGCACCGTATTCCAATTTTATGGTGGGTGCTGCCCTGCGCGCAAAGGACGGACGCATCTACACCGGCTGCAACGTGGAAAATGCGTCCTTTACCCCCACCAGCTGCGCAGAGCGCACGGCCCTGTTCAAGGCCGTGGCCGACGGCGTGACCGAGTTCACGGATATTGCAGTGGTGGGCAGCCGCCGCGGCGAGGTGAACGAACAGATCACCTCGCCCTGCGGTGTGTGCCGTCAGGCACTGTTCGAGTTCGGCGGGCCGGAGCTGAACGTGATCATGGCCAAAACGCCGGAGGATTTCATCGAGCGCAGCATGGACGAGCTGCTGCCCTTCGGGTTCGGCCCTTCCAACGTGGCCGGAAATGCCGCCGTGGAAAAATAAAACGGCGTCCGGCACAAAACAGAAGGTGCAGAAAATGCACAAAAGTAATACTTTTTGAAGAATTTTACAAAGATATTGTAAATGTTTTGTAATCGAAAAGTGCTTGCATCTCACACATCTTCCCGCTATACTTGAACCAGTAAATGTGCAAGTGCCTGCATTTGCAGGCCGGCACGCGATGGATTGAAAATAAAGGAGACTTTCTTATGAAGATTTCTCGTCGTAATTTCCTGGCTGTGGCTGGTGCCGCTGCCGCCGCCGCTGCTCTGACCGCTTGTGGCGGTTCTTCCGCTTCTTCCACCAGCACCGCTTCTTCCGCTGCTGCTTCCTCCGCTGCTGAGGGCGGCGAGAAGATCGTCAAGGTCGCTCTGACCTGCGACACCGGCACGATCGACGATGAGAGCTTCAACCAGGCTTGCTGGACTGCTGTTTCCGGCTACATGGGCGACAACTGCCAGTACTACATCCCCGAGGCTGACGCTTCTGATGAGGATCGTGAGACTATGATCCGTCAGGCTGTCAACGACGGTGCAGACGTGATCGTCTGCGTCGGCTACCTGTACGGTGCTTCTCTGGCATGGGCTGCTGACCAGTACCCCAATGTCAAGTTCATCGCTGTTGACGTGACCCAGGGCGATATCGGCACGGATACCATCCCCGCAAACTGCTACTGCATCACCTTCAAGGAAGAGCAGGCAGGTTACCTGGCCGGTTACGCGATCGCCAAGGACGGCAAGACCAAGTTGGGCTTCCTGGGCGGCATGGCTGTGCCCGCTGTCATCCGTTACGGCTACGGCTTCGTGCAGGGCGCTGATGCTGCCGCACAGGAGCTGGGCCAGAACATCGAGATCAACTACTTCTACGGCGGCCAGTTCTACGGCGATGCCAACATCACCTCCCGTATGGAGGGCTGGTACTCCAACGGCACGCAGGTCGTGTTTGCCTGCGGCGGCGGCATCTACACCTCCGCTGTGGAGGCTGCTCTGAAGAACAACGGCTACGTCATCGGCGTGGACGTTGACCAGAACTACATCGGCGCAAACGGCGTGGCTGACGGCACCTATGCCTACAACCCGTTCATCACCTCTGCCATGAAGGGTCTGTCTGAGGCTGTCAACACCGCTCTGTCCGACATCGAGGCCGGTGACTGGAGCGAGATCGCTGCTTCCAACGGCAACTTCGGTCTGGAGGATGGCGATTACATCGGCCTGCCCACCGCAGACGACAGCTGGAACTTCGAGACCTTCACCAAGGACGAGTACGAGACCGTCAAGGACAAGATCAAGAGCGGCGAGATTACTGTGGACAACAACTCCGACGATGCTACCAAGCCCACCGTCAGCGAGTTCACTACTGTCAACTACATCCAGTAAAGAGCTTCCCCAGGCGGGATGTTCCGAAAGGGACACCCCGTCTTTTGCTGTATCAAAAACCAGAAGTCATACTATTTCAAGGAGAACCCAGGATAAAAATTTCCCACCGCAAATTCCTGACCGTGACCGCTTCCGGCGAGATCACCGTGGACAACAGCTCGGATGATGGGGTCAAGCCCACCGTCAGCGAGTTCACCACCGTCAACGATATCCAGTAACCCGGCGTTTCCCGCAGCCTGCGGGCCGCAAACCGGCAGGCCGCTTTTATGAATTACTCAATGCAAAAACAGGGTGCCCATTGCAGGCGGGCACCCTGTTTTTGTGTGTCCGGGCAGGGCAGACCCGGCGGAAACTGTGCAGGATGCCTCAAAAGTAATACTTTTATCTGTACTTTCTGCCAAAAACGAAAAAAGCCGTGTGCAAATTGTCGGAAATCAGGTATAATGAAAGATAGAATAGTATAGGTGTCGATACGGCACGAAAGGAGAGTGAGCAGATTGGCAGAGGATTTTGTGATCGAGATGCTCCACATCACCAAGGAATTCCCTGGGATCAAGGCGAACGATGATATCACCCTGCAGCTGCGCAAAGGCGAGGTACACGCCCTGCTGGGCGAAAATGGCGCCGGCAAAAGTACGCTGATGAGCGTGCTGTTCGGCCTGTACCAGCCGGAGGCTGGTCAGATCCGCAAGAACGGCAAGGAGGTCGCCATCCGCAACCCCAACGATGCAAATGCACTGGGCATCGGCATGGTGCACCAGCACTTCAAGCTGGTGGAATGCTTCAGCGTTCTGGACAACATCATTCTGGGTGTGGAGCCCAATAAAATGGGCTTTTTGCAGAAAGCCGAGGCCCGCAAGAAGGTCATGGCCTTGAGCGAAAAGTACGGCCTGCGCGTGGACCCGGATGCCCTTGTCAGCGATATCTCGGTGGGCATGCAGCAGCGCGTGGAGATCCTGAAGATGCTGTACCGCGACAACGAGATCCTGATCTTCGATGAGCCCACCGCTGTACTGACCCCGCAGGAGATCGACGAGCTGATGGAGATCATGCGCGGGTTCAAGAAGGAAGGCAAGTCCATCCTGTTCATTACCCACAAGCTGAACGAGATCATGGCCGTGGCCGACCGCTGCACCGTGCTGCGCAAGGGCAAGTACATGGGCACCGTAGACATCAAGGACACCACCAAGGAAGAGCTTTCCCGCATGATGGTGGGCCGTGATGTGCAGCTGCAGGTGGAAAAGAAACCTGCAAAGCCCGGTGCCGTGGTGCTGGACGTGCAGAACGTGACCATGCACAACGACCAGCGCAAGAAGGATTCCGTCAAGGATGTCACCTTCCAGGTGCACGCCGGTGAGATCGTCTGCCTGGCGGGCATTGAGGGCAACGGCCAGACCGAGTTTGTCTACGGCCTGACCGGTCTGGAAAAGCTGGCCAACGGCAAGATCACGCTGGATGGCAAGGACATCACCCATGCCACCATCCGCCAGCGTTCCAAGGACGGCATGAGCCATATCCCGGAGGACCGCCACAAGCACGGTCTGGTGCTGGATTACAGCTTGGAAAACAACATGGTGCTGCAGCGCTACTGGCAGCCGGAGTTCCAGAAGGGCGGCTTCATCCGCTCGGATAAAGTGCGCGAGTACTCCGACCGGCTGATCGCACAGTACGACGTGCGCAGCGGCCAGGGCAGCTCCACCATCGTGCGCAGCATGTCCGGCGGCAACCAGCAGAAGGCGATCATTGCCCGTGAGATCGACAGGGATCCCAAGCTGCTCATTGCCGTGCAGCCCACCCGCGGCCTGGACGTGGGTGCCATTGAGTATATCCACAAGCAGATCGTGGCAGAGCGTGACAAGGGCACTGCCGTGCTGCTGGTCAGCCTGGAGCTGGACGAGGTCATGAACCTGTCCGACCGCATCCTGGTCATGTACGAGGGCGAGGTCGTGGGCGAGTTTGACCCCAAGACCACCACCGTGCAGGAACTGGGCCTGTATATGGCCGGTGCACGCAAGCAGGGAAAGGAGACTAAGTAACAAATGGACAAGAAAAAACTTTCCCACAGCAGTCTGCAAAGCTCGGTCACCAGTGTGCTGGCGGCTCTGCTGTGCATCCTCATCGGTCTGATCGTGGGCTTTCTGGTGCTGCTGGCCATCAACCCGGCACACGCCTGGGGCGACGGCTTTGTGCGCATCCTGAAAGGCGGCTTCCACGACGCTCCCTACGGCGTCGGCAAGGAGCTGGCCAACGCAGCACCCCTGGTCATGACCGGCCTGTCGGTGGCATTTGCCTTCAAGACCGGCCTGTTCAACATCGGTGCCGCCGGTCAGTACACGCTGGGTGCCTACGGTGCCCTGTACTGCGCCATTATGCTCAAGATGCCCTGGTTCGTCTGCCTGCTGGCAGCCACCCTGCTGGGCGGCATCTGGGGTGCGATCCCCGGCTTCTTCAAGGCCTACTTCAACATCAACGAGGTCATCACCTCCATTATGTTCAACTGGATCGGCCTGTATCTGGTAAACGAACTGGTCTACCAGAACGGCACCGGCCCCATGTACGACGTGCGGAACACCCGTACCCTGAACCTGAGCAAGAACCCGGCCTTTGCCCAGTCCATCATCCCGGACTTTGGCCTGAACAAGATGTTCCAGACCAACAGCACCACCATTGCCATCTTCCTGGCAGCGGCGGTGGCCATCCTGATCTGGGTGGTGCTGAACAAGACCACCTTCGGCTATGAGCTCAAGGCCGTCGGCCTGAACAAGAGCGCTGCCCGCTATGCCGGCATCAACGAGAAGAAGAACATCATCCTCTCCATGGCCATTGCCGGTGCATTGGCCGGTTTTGGTGCGGGCCTGTACTACCTGTCCAACGTGTCCCAGTGGAACCCGCTGAACTCCACCAGCCTGCCGGCCATGGGCTTCAACGGCATTTCCGTTGCTCTGCTGGCAAGCTCCAACCCCATCGGCACCATCTTCTCGGCACTGTTCATCTCGCACATCTCGGTGGGCGGCTCGTTCCTGTCCACCAAGTATTACCCCACGGAGATCTCGGACCTGATCAGCGGCATCATCATCTATCTGTGCGCATTCTCCATGCTGTTCCGCGGCAAGATCCACGGCCTGCTGTTCAAGAATGCCGACAAGACCAATGTGAACGCAGAGCCTGCTCCGGCCAAGACCGAAACCAAGAAGGAGGGCAAATGATATGCTGCTTCTGATCAAATATACGCTGCTGTATGGCATCGTGCTGATGCTGGTGGCTCTGGGCGGTATGTTCAGTGAGCACTCCGGCATCATCAACATTGCACTGGAAGGCATCATGGTCATCGGCGGTGTGGCAGGTGTGCTTACCCTGACCATGCTGCCCGCCGACATGTCTCCCTTCCTGGTGGTGCTGCTCACCATTCTGGCGGCGGCCCTGGCTGGCATGGTGTACAGCCTGCTGCTGGCCTTTGCCTCCATCAACCTGAAGGCGGACCAGACCATCGGCGGCACAGCCCTGAACCTGCTGGCCACCGCCATTGCCGTGGTCATCGCCAAATACTTCAGCGACAGCGGCAGCGCCAAGCTGAACTATTCCAATAAGCCCTTCCTGTTCAGCATCGGCGGGCTGGAGCTCAGCGTCTTTGTTCCGCTGGGCATCATCCTGCTGATCATCAGCTATGTGGTGCTGTACAAGACCCGCTTCGGCCTGCGTCTGCGGGCCTGCGGCGAGCATCCCCAGGCAGCCGACTCGGTGGGCATCAATGTCTACAAGATGCGCTACGCTGGTGTGCTGCTCTCCGGTGCCCTGGGTGCCATTGGCGGCATGGCTTACATCGTGCCCCCGGTGCAGACCTGGAACTTTGAGGTGGGCGTGGCCGGTGCAGGCTTCCTGGCCTTGGCCGTTATGATCTTCGGCCAGTGGAAACCCTTCAACATCTTTGGCGCGGCCATGTTCTTTGCCGTGTTCAAGAGCCTGGCCAACATTGCAGATTCCACCTTCCTGGCACAGCTGCACTGGTCCAGCAACATCTACAACATGATGCCGTTCGTGGCGTCCATGGTCATCCTGGCCTTCACGTCCAAGAACAGCATGGCCCCCAAGGCAGAGGGCATCCCCTACGACAAGGGTTCCCGCTGATCCGGGGCGTTTCTCCGCAAACCTCACAGGCGCAGCTGCTTTTTCGGGCAGCTGCGCCTTTTTGCTTAAAAAAATGGGCAAAAGTTACAGAAAAAACCTTGCTTTTGACTGGAATTTTGCTATACTGAGACTACAATGTCATACTATTTCGACAGGAGCGTGAAGTTATGCGCATTTATGATCTGATCGCCAAAAAACGCGACGGCGGCACCCACAGCCGTGAAGAGCTGGAGAGCATCGTCAACGGTTATGTGTCCGGTGAGGTGGCCGATTATCAGATGGCTGCCTGGATGATGGCTGTGTACCTGCGCGGCATGACCGACGAAGAGACGGCAGAGCTTACCGACGTGATGGCCCACAGCGGCGTCATGGTGGACCTTTCGCCCATTCCGGGCATCAAGGTGGACAAGCACTCCACCGGCGGCGTGGGCGACAAGACCACGCTGGTGATCGCCCCCATCGTGGCAGCCTGCGGGGTCAAGATCGCCAAGATGAGCGGCCGCGGTCTGGGCCACACCGGCGGCACCATCGACAAGATGGAGAGCGTGCCTGGCACCAGGACGGCCCTGACGCAGGAAGAGTTCTTTGCACAGGTCAACCGCATCGGTCTGTCGGTCATCGGCCAGAGCGAGGGCATCGCCGTGGCAGACAAAAAGATGTACGCCCTGCGGGATGTGACCGCCACCGTGAGCTGCATCCCGCTCATCGCGTCCAGCATCATGTCCAAGAAGCTGGCTTCCGGCTCGGACGCCATTCTGCTGGATGTGACCACCGGCACCGGTGCCTTTATGAAAACCGTGGACCAGAGCATTGAGCTGGCAAAGCTCATGGTGTCCATCGGCACCCACCATGGCCGCCGGGTGGCCGCCATGATCACCGACATGGACACCCCGCTGGGCCACAACATCGGCAACAGCCTGGAGGTCATGGAGAGCATGGATGTGCTCAAGGGCCACGGCCCCGCCGACCTGACCGAGGTGTGCCTGCAGCTGGCCGCCAATATGCTGGTGCTGGCAGGGAAGGGCACCCCCGCCGAATGCCGCGCCATGGCACAGGCGGTGATCGCGGACGGCTCTGCCTTTGCCAAGTGCAAGGAGATGTTTGCCGCCCAGGGCGGTGATACCCGCGTGCTGGATGACTCCAGCTTGTTTGAGCAGCCTGCTGCCCGCTATGAGCTGCTGGCCGAGCAGGATGGGTACATCGTGGCCAATGATGCCGAAAAGATCGGCTCGGCCAGTGTGCTGCTGGGTGCCGGCCGCCAGAAAAAGGGCGACCCGCTGGACTTTGCCGCTGGCATCACCCTGCACAAAAAGCGCGGCGACTACGTCCACAAGGGCGAGAGCCTGGCGACCTTCTACGGTGCAGCGGACAAGTTTGAAGCCGCTGCCGCCGAGTACCGCAGCGGCCTTGTGTACGGCGCGGAAAAGCCGGAGGAAGCCCCGCTGGTATACGCCCTTGTCACCAAGGACGGCGTAGAGCGGTACTGAGACCTGACAGCAGGGGAGACCTTGCTCTTATAACGATACTTTTCCGCTGATGACGCCCAAAGCGCACGCGGAGGGCATTCTGAATCATTTTGACCCAAGGAGGCTGCTGCACAAAAGCTGTGCGGCAGCCCCTTTTTTGCGCTTTCACGCTGAAAACAGGTAATCCTGCACAAAAGAACCGTCGCTTTTTAAGCAATTCGATGTATTTGTGGGGCAAGCAGTGGAACTTTGCGGCTGGATATGATATACTAAGCTGTGTTTGTATGCTCCGGGAAAGGGGCTGCCAAAGGAGAAAGGACTTGTTATGAAGATCATTCTGGTGGGCAGCGGCAAGGTCGGTACCGCCCTTGCGCGGCAGCTCAGCGAGGAGGGCCACAACGTGACCGTTGTGGACACGAACAAGGCGCGGGTGGAACACCTGATCGAGACGTACGACGTGCTGGGCATCGTGGGCAACGGCTCCTCCATCACCACCCTGTCCGAAGCCGGCATTGAGGATGCGGACGTGTTCATTGCCGTGACCGGTTCGGACGAGCTGAACCTGCTGTGCTGTATGTTTGCCAAAAAGGCGGGCCACTGCCACGCCATTGCCCGCGTGCGCAACCCGTCCTACAGCCACGAGCTGGACTTTATCAAAAAACAGATCGGCATTTCGGCCATCATCAACCCGGAAATGGCGGCAGCCAAGGAGATCTCCCATCTGCTGCGGTTCCCGGGGGCCAGCAAGATCGACACCTTTGCGGGCGGCCGCGTGCGGCTGATCAAGTTTGCGCTCACCGAGGCACAGGGGCTGGACGGCGTAGCCATCCGCGAGATCCCCAGTCGGCTCAAGAGCGACATTCTGGTGTGTGCCGTGGAGCGTGACGGCGGGGTGATCATCCCCAACGGCAACCTTGTGCTGCGGAACGGCGATCAGGTCACCTTCCTGGCCACCCAGGAAAACGCGCATGCCTTCTTCCGGCAGATCCACATGCCGGTGCGGCCGGTGCGCAACGCCCTGATCGTGGGCGGCGGCGCCATCGCGTTCTACCTGAGCCAGGAGCTGATGGACAACCATGTGCGGGTGCGCATCGTGGAGCGGGATGCCGCCCGTGCCCAGGAGCTGGCCGAGCAGCTGCCCGGTGCCCAGATCCTCAATGAGGACGGCTCCAACCGGGACTTCCTGCTGTCGGAGGGCCTGGAGTCCGCAGAGTCCTTTGTGGCCCTGACCAACATCGACGAGGAGAACGTGCTGCTGACCCTGTTTGCCAAAAAGCATTCCCACGGCAAGCTGGTGACCAAGGTGAACCGTCTGGAGTTCGATGACATTCTGGCCGGGCTGGACCTGGGCAGCGTGGTGTACCCCAAGTACATGACCTGCGATTACATTGTGCAGTATGTGCGTGCCCTGCAGAATGAGGCGGGCAGCAACATCAAGACCCTGTACCGCATCCTGGACGACCGCGTGGAAGCGTTGGAATTCACGGTACACGAGGAGAGCCGGGCCACCGGTGTGCCCCTGAGCCAGCTGCATCTGAAAAAGAACCTGCTGCTGTGCTGCATCACCCGGGGCAATCAGATTCTGATCCCCCGCGGCGGCGACCAGATCCAGGTGGGCGACAACGTGATCGTGGTCACGCTGGAGCATGGCCTGCATGACCTGCGGGACATTGTGGAGAGCTGACGGAGGCGGGCTATGAATTATGCGATCGTTTTCCGTCTGCTGGGCTATATCCTGATGATCGAGGGCGCCCTGCTGCTTCTGCCCGCCGCTGCCAGCCTGATCTATGGCGAGTGGATGGTACTGGCAGTGTTCCTGTTCACGGCTGCCGTGAGCGCAGGCATCGGCTTTGCGCTGCGGGCCATCAAGCCCCGCAGCAAAGTGTTCTATATGCGGGAGGGCTTTACTGCCACCGCACTGAGCTGGATCGTCATCTCGGTGGTGGGCGCCGCGCCTTTCGTGCTCACCGGCTGCATTCCCAACCCGGTGGATGCGCTGTTTGAGACGGTATCCGGCTTTACCACCACCGGTGCCAGCATCCTGCCCGCCGTGGAGGGCCTGCCCAAGGGCATTTTGTTCTGGCGCAGCTTTACCCACTGGATCGGCGGCATGGGCGTGCTGGTGTTCCTGCTTTCGCTGCTGCCGCTGACCGGCGGCTCCCACGTCAACCTGATGAAGGCGGAGAGCCCCGGCCCGCAGGTGGACAAGCTGGTGCCCAAGGTGCAGTCTACCGCCAAGATCCTGTATGGCATCTATCTGGCCTTGACCGTGCTGGAGCTGATGTTCCTGCTGGCAGGCAGAATGCCCCTGTTCGAGGCCCTGCTTACCTCCTTTGGCACGGCGGGCACCGGCGGCTTCGGCTTCCGGAACGACAGCTTTGCCAGCTTCTCGCCCTACATCCAGTGGGTCGTGACCGTGTTCATGATCCTGTTCGGCGTCAACTTCAACGCCTACTTCCTGCTGTTGATGCGTCGGTTCCGCCGGGCGGCGGCCAGCGAAGAGGTGCGCGGCTACTTTGTGGTCATTGCAGCCGCCATTGCCATCATCACGGCCAACATCTACAGCATCTACAACAGCTTTGGCGAGGCGCTGCGGCAAGCGGCGTTCCAGGTGGGTTCCATCATCACCACCACGGGCTTTTCCAGCTGCGATTTTGACCTGTGGCCCACCCTGTCCAAGGAAGTGCTGGTGGTGCTGATGTTCATTGGTGCCTGTGCCGGAAGCACCGGCGGCGGCATCAAGGTGAGCCGCATCCTCATTTTGGGCAAGACGCTGGGCAAGGAGCTCAAGCAGGCTCTGCACCCGCAGGTGGTGGCTCCGGCGCGTATGGACGGCAAGCTGCTGAACCATGAGACCATCCGCACCACCAACGTGTTCATGGCGGCCTACAGCTTCATCTTTGTGGGGTCCTTCCTGCTCATCAGTCTGAACGGCTTTGACATGGTGACCAATTTCACTGCCGTGGCCGCCACTCTGAACAACATCGGCCCGGGCCTGGAGCTGGTGGGCCCCATGCAGAACTTTGGCGGTTTTGCAGACCCGGCCAAGCTGGTGCTGATCTTTGATATGCTGGCAGGCCGCCTGGAGATTTTCCCCATGCTGGTGCTGTTCCTGCCCGACACCTGGCGCAAATTCTGATCGTGCAACGAAATCTAAAAGGGGCCACCCGCTGCGGGCGGCCCCTTTGCCATGCTTGCGTTCTGCAGGCAAAAAGGGTACAATACAACTGCTGGAAAACCAACGCTTTTGACAGAAAGGACTGCTATGGAATACGATTTTTATACGCTGGGCGTCCTTTACCTGGTCTACTCGTTTGCGGGCTGGGTAGGGGAGACGGTAGTAGCTACGGTGCGGGGCAAGCATTTTGCCAACCGCGGCGCAGCAGCCGGGCCCTTCTGCTTTGTGTACGGCTCCACGGCGGTACTGCTGGCCGTGGGCTTCACGGACCTGCGCAGCGACCCGGTGTACCTCTTCTTTGCCTGTACGCTGGCCTCCACGGTCATGGAGTGGCTGACGGCTAAGCTGCTGGAACGGCTGCACCGCCGCAAATGGTGGGACTACTCCGGTAAGCGCTTCAACCTGAACGGCTATGTCTGCCTGCAGTATTCGCTGCTGTGGGGCGTGCTGGGCACTGCCAGCGTGCTGTGGCTCAATGGCCTGCTGCTGCGGCTGTGCCAGGCCATCCCGAGCTGGCTGCTGCACCCGCTGGTGTGGGCGGCGGTCATCGTGGCAGCGCTGGACCAGATCGGTTCGGCCGTGCTGGTGGGGCGCTATGCGGCCAAACACCCGGTGCTGGAACAGCTGAACCAGCGGCTGGGTGAAAGCTCCGACGGCCTGCGCCGCCGCATTGCCCTGTATGTGGAAAAGCGCATCCAGCGGGCCTACCCGGCGGCGGCCCGGCAGGAACCGACCATTGCCCAAAACGGCGAAACGCCCCTGAGCGCCGCCGACCTGCTGTGGCTGTTCGTGGTGGGCGCGTTTCTGGGTGACCTGGTGGAAACAGTGTTCTGCCGCCTGACGGCAGGCGTCTGGATGAGCCGTTCCAGTCTGGTGTGGGGGCCGTTCAGCGTGGTGTGGGGCCTGGCTCTGGCCCTGACCACCGTGCTGCTGCGCCAGAATCAGGACAAGAGCGACCGCTACCTGTTTGTGTTCGGCACGGTGATGGGCGGCGTGTACGAGTATGTGTGCAGCGCCGTGACCGAGCTGTTGTTCGGCACGGTGTTCTGGGATTACAGCAAATTCAAATTCAATCTGGGCGGGCGCATCAACCTGCTGTACTGCTTCTTCTGGGGCATGGCGGCCGTGGTGTGGATGCGCTACGGCTACCCGGTGGTCATGAAGTGCATGACCCGTCTGCGCAGCCGGGTGCGGCCGTGGATGACCGTGCTGCTGGCGGTGTTCATGGCGGTGAACATGGTCACCAGCTCGCTGGCGCTGGCCCGTTACGACGCCCGCACCAGCGGGGTGCCAGCTGCCAATGCCGTGGAGACCTATCTGGACGCCCATTTCGACAATGCCCGCATGGAACGCATCTATCCCAACGCGAAAAAAGTGGAAAAGGCCGGGTGAAATTTGCAGGTTTCCCCTTGCGCTTTGCCGTTGAAACAGGTATAATATGCAAAGATAAAAGGGAGTAAAGGGCGTATATCCCGCAAGAGATGATACGCTGTGCTGCAGCGACAACCCGGCAGAAATGCCCGATGCAGTACCGGATGCTTGAGACTTTTATTACAAGGACGTAGTATGCGTACCCTGTAATAGGAGTCTTTTCTTTTTTGCCCGGCTGAGAGACTCCCGTTCCTGGAGCCGGGCCAAGGAACGATCAAAAAGGAGAAAAACATGCTTATACCTGTTTTGCTGTTCATCGTGGGCCTGTTGTGCCTGATCAAGGGCGGTGACTGGTTTGTGGACGGTGCCACCGGCATTGCCCGCCGCTTCCATGTGCCGGAGCTGCTCATCGGTGCCACGGTGGTGTCCATCGGCACCACCCTGCCGGAGGTGATGGTGTCTACCACCTCGGCTCTCACCGGTCACGGCGAGATCGCCTACGGCAACGCCATTGGTTCGGTCATCTGCAATTCCGCCCTCATTGCGGCCATTCCCATTGTGGCCAAGCCGGGCAAGGTGGACCCCAAGAGCCTGCGCACCCCGGTGCTGTTCTTCTTTGTGGCGGCAGCCTTCTACGCTGGTGTGGCCTACACCACCGGTTCCTTCACCCGGCCGGTGGGCATCATCCTGCTGGCCATGTTCGTGGCCTACATCGTCTGCAACGTGATGGCCATGAAGAATGCCCCCGTCCCGGAAGAAGAGGAAGAGCCGGAAGAAAACGCTTCCTTTGCCAAGGAACTGGGCCTGCTGGCGGTGGGCGCGGTGCTCATCGCGGTGGGCGCGGACCTGCTGGTGGACAACGGCACCCTCATTGCACAGGCACTGGGCGTGCCGGAGTCGGTCATTGCTCTGACCTTTGTGGCACTGGGTACCTCGCTGCCGGAGCTGGTCACGGCCATCACCTCGCTGGCCAAGGGCCACGGGGCGCTGTCGCTGGGCAACGTCATCGGTGCCAACGTGTTCAATCTGGTGCTGGTGAGCGGTGTGTCGGTCGCGCTGGCCCCCTTTACCATCCCGCAGAACTCCACCATTGCTGGCATGAACGCCTCGCTGGTGATGGATATTCCGGTGATGTTTGCGGTCATGCTGCTGCTGACGGTGCCCGCCCTGCTCAAGGGCAAGCTCAGCCGCCCGCAGGGCATTGCGCTGCTGTGCATCTACGCTGCTTTCTGCGTGGTGCAGTTCACCATTTGATGACGAAGTAAAAAACAGGCCCCCGCACGGTTTTGTGCGGGGGCCTGTCTGCGTTTTGTGGTTACTGCTGTGCAAAAATTTTGACTTCGTCCTTGTCCATGAAGGCGGCACCGGCAAACCCGGCGGCCTCCAGCTGGCCCAGCTGCTTGCCCAGCTTCTTGGCCTGCTGCAGCACGGTGACGTTGTAGGTGTCACGCAGGGCGGCGGCCTTGCTCAGCACGGCGGGGAAGTCGGCGTCCTTGCCGTACAGCAGGGCGATCTTCTGCTTGGCACCGGGGATCTGATACCCCTGTTCCAGCAGGATGCCGCACACGCGCTCGAAACCGATGGAGAAGCCCACGGCAGGCACCTGGGTGCCCAGGAACTTGCCCACCATGTTGTCGTAGCGGCCGCCGCCGGCCACGGCACCGCTGAACTGCGGGCAGGTGATCTCGAACACCATGCCGGTGTAGTAGCCCTGACCGCGCACCAGGCTGGGGCAGTAGGCCACCTGATAGCGGCCGGCAGCCAGCGCATTGGCGGTGGCCAGAACGTACTTCAGGTCATCGGCGATGGCGGGGTCGGCGCAGCGGGCAGCCACGGCGTCCAGCGTCACCTCACCGGCGGCGATGAAATCGGCCAGTGCGTTGATGGCGGCTTCCGGCAGCTGCTTTTCGGTCAGCTCGGCCTTCACGCCGTCAGCACCGATCTTGTCCATCTTGTCAAAGGTGATGCAGACGGAATCCAGCGTATCGGCGGCAAAGCCCATGCTCTCCAGCATGCCGCGCAGGATGCGGCGGTCGTTGATGTTCACCGTGAAGCCGGTGAAGCCGATGTTCAGCAAAGCGCGGGTGGTCACGTCGATCAGTTCCACCTCAGCGTTGGGGGAGCTGTCGCCCAGAATGTCGATGTCGCACTGCACGAACTCGCGCAGACGGCCCTTCTGGGGGCGCTCGGCACGGAACACGCGGTCGGTCTGGATCACCTTGAAGGGGCTGGGCAGCTTGTCCTTGTTGGCGGCATAGTAGCGGCTCAGGGGCAGGGTGAGGTCGTAGCGCAGGCCCATGTCGGAGAGCTGCTTGGGGTCGCCGGTGTTCAGGGCGGCGGTGAGCTTGTCGCCGCGCTTGAGCACCTTGAAGATCAGGTTCAGGTTGTCGCCGCCGTCGGACTTGTCCAGATTTTCCATGTCCTCCAGCATAGGGGTGGAGATGCGCTCAAAGCCGGACGCACGGTAGGTCTCCAGGATCTTGCCCTGGATGTAGTCGCGCAGGGTCTGCTCGGCGGGCAGCAGGTCGCGCATGCCCTTCAATGCCTGTGTTTTCATGGTTGCAATACCTCTCTATATGTCAATTGAATTGTTTCCAGTACATCATATTATAAAGGAAACTGCCGGATTGTCAATCCGAATGGGCACACTATCGCAAATTGCACGGATTTTGAGGTGAAACGATGAAACAGCAGTTTGCAGCAAAACACCCGTGGACGATCCTTGCCGCGGGGGCCGCCATTCAGGTGCTCACGGGGCTTCCGGCGGCGTGGGGCGTGTTCCAGCAGCCGGTCATGGAGGAATACGGCCTGTCGGAGCAGGGGGCGGGGTATGCGTTTGGCATCCTCATTGCGGCCTTCGGTGTGGGGTGCGTGCTGGGCGGCTTCCTGCAGGATAGGCACGGCCCCCGCTGCGCGGGCCTGTGGGGCACCGCCCTGCTCTGCGGCGGCTTTTTTGCGGCGGGCCTGCTGCCGCCGGGCAGCGCAGAGGCGTTCTTTCTGGCGTTCAGCATCCCGGCGGGGCTGGGCACGGCGTTTTTGTATCCGTCCATCCAGTCCTGCGCCCAAAAGTGGTACGCCGACCGCAAGGGGCTGGCCACCGGCGTCATCGGCGGGGCGGTGGGCCTGAGCGGTGCCTTCCTCACCGTATTCGTGCGCACGGCAGTGCGGGGATTTTGGGTCGTGCAGGGCATCCGGGGGGCCTTCTGGGCACTGGGTGCGGTCACCCTGCCGGTATGCCTTGTGGGCAGTCTGCTTTTACAGGACCCGCCGCAGACCGGGCAGCCCCAAAAACCGCAGGAGAACGGCAAAAACACCATTGACCTTGCCCCGCGGCAGATGCTGCGCACAAAGCAGTACTGGCTGTGCGCCGGAGCGGTGTGCTTTTCTACCCCCGCAGTGCTGTTGTTCAGCCCCATTATTTTAAAGCTGGGCATGGAGCGCGGGTTGGAGGAGCAGGCGGCACTATGGAGCGTGGTACTGGGCAGCGTGGGCAGTGCGGCAGGCCGCCTGCTGATGCCCCTGCTCAGTGACCGAATCGGCCGCCGCCCCACCGACATGCTGCTGTTTGCAGTGTCTGCCGGGCTGTCGGCGGGGTTTGCCTTTGCACAGGGCTGGGGCGTGGTGGCCTGTTATGCGGGCCTCACCTTCTGCTACTCGGCGCTGGCGGCGGTTCTGCCGGCCCTTTCCACCGACCTGTTCGGCTTCCCCCATGCGGGGGTCAACTATGGCTTTCTGGCTCTGGGGCAGAGCGTGGGCAGCCTTGCCTTTCCGTTTGCAGCCAATTTCTTCGGGCTGGAAGCCGGTCGACACTGGATGGCTGTGGCAGCCGCCGGGGCCGGCTTTGCCTGCATCCGGGCCTTGCGGCCGGTGAAACCGTCTGCTGGGCGCGGACAGCGGGGCATGGACCGGACCTGCTGACAGAATTGACAGAAAAATGACAAATGCCCGGCAGAAAGCGGACGAATTGACGGTTAGATGGAAATGACCAGAAAGAGAATTGCGGATTTTTGGCGGAAATGTCTTGCAAAATGCGCGCGCATTCTCTATAATAAAATCATGCGTGGTAGTGCTGTGCGGCCGAAAGAGAGAGCGGCCCGCGCAGCCGATGCAAAACGGGAAGACGAGCTGTGCCGGCAGGGCGCAGCCGTGTTCCTGCCAAGCGACATTTGTCAAAAGGAGAGTATGATTATGACCTATTCGCAGCAAGTACAGAATATGTGCCCGATCACCAAAGGTCCTAA
>OOCP01001545.1_pt1 | contig 22836 bp, 16 predicted proteins | sample 1671511 | NCBI WGS metagenome assembly OOCP01 (sample SAMN06348164, study PRJEB24527) | human gut metagenome | biome: human gut; feature: ankylosing spondylitis patient; material: feces | host: Homo sapiens | place: China | collected 2015-10 | reverse complement strand
TTTTTTTTTTTTTTAATGATACGGCGACCACCGAGATCTACACTCTTTCCCTACACGACGCTCTTCCGATCTAAGGTGAACGCACAAACAATGAAGATTATCTTGGAGTAGGGAAAGATAATACAGGAGTATTGTGTGTACTGTGCGATGGACTTGGAGGACACGGAAAAGGTGAGGTGGCTTCAAGATTTGTCGTTGAAGAAATGATGGAGTCGGTGTGTAACAAAGGTGTTAATGTTGAGCACGCCATTGTGAGTACACAGGAAAATCTATTGAAAAAACAGGAAAGGGAAAATGCTCAATCATCAATGAAGACTACGCTAACCTGCCTTTATATAGAGCAGGAGGATGCATCATATTATCATGTCGGGGATTCAAGGGTATATCACTTTGAGAGCGGAAAAGTTAAGGACAGAACCCTTGACCACAGTATTCCTCAGTTATTAGCAGCAAGGGGAGATATAAAGGAAAGTGAGATAAGACACCATCCTGACAGGAGCAGGCTTTTGAGAGTTGTGGGAACACCGTGGGACAGCCCTAAATACAGCGTCAGCAAAAAGATAAAGATAGGAAAAAAGACAACTTTTCTTATGTGCAGTGACGGTTTTTGGGAGCTGATAGATGAAAAGACAATGTGCAAACTGTTGAAAAAATCAGCAACACCAGCAGAATGGCTTGAAGAAATGAGAAAGATAGTACTAGAAAACGGCAGAGGAACGAATATGGATAATTATTCGGCGATAGCTGTTTTTATCAGATAAACAAAGATAAGTAGGAGTAGATGTATGGCAGTAAAGTGTAGTAACGGACATTGGTATGATCCAAAGATGTATAAGAGTTGTCCTCATTGCAAGAGGGCAGGAGAGCAGCTGAGTATATCTTTAGACGATGTGGAAGAAGATGACAAGACCGTATCTATTGCGGAAGTAGATATATCTCTTGGTGAACAGCTCGGTGAGATAATAGGCGGAAACTTTGAAAGTGCAGGAAATCTCATGCAGCCGGATATGGGCGAAATGCAGGAGAGTTCGTCAGAGGATGGTGATAAAACAGTATCTTTTGGATTTTTTGGAGTTACCAAAAAGCCGCCGGTAACGGGATGGCTCGTATGTATAAACGGCGATGAAAAGGGCAATGACTACAGGCTTCATGCAGGCAAGAATTTTGTAGGCAGAAGTCAGGCGATGGATGTTGTGCTTACTGATGACAAGAGTATTTCGAGGGAGAAACATTGCTCGGTCTTATATGACCCTAAGGGAAATGAGTTTTATGTGACGGCGGAAAAATCCAATATCGTTTATCTGAACGGGGATTTAGTGACAGAGCCGCACTCTTTGAAATTGGGTGATGTGATAAAAGTGGGAGAGACAGAGCTTAAATTTATACCATATTGTCAGGAGGATATAACATGGGAAAAAGAATAAGAAAGATAACATATGCGTTTCTAATCGTAGCACTGTTTACGGCATTAAATACAAAGGTGTCATATGCGGAGAGAAAGCAGTTAAATATTGAGCAGGCAGTAGGAAATCCTCCGGAGATAACAGCTTATGTAAATGGCGAAAAAGTTTCAAAAGATGCAGAGTACACAGCTTCTTTTAAGGGAAAAGACATTGAGTTTGAAACAAAAAGCGTGACTAAATTTGCAAAGGCAGATAAGCCTGTAAGATATGTTATATTTTTGGATAACTCAAAATCAGTTGACGAAAAACAGTTTAACGAAGTTAAGAAAAGTCTTGTAAACCTGAGAAAGAAAATAAGAAAGATTGACAAGATGGAGCTTTACACGGTCGGTGCTGACAGTAAACACGGAAATAAGGTTGAAGTCTTTAAGGCTGACGGAAAGTCGGACAAAAAAAGCCGTGACAAAGATATTAAAAAGATAAATAAGCTCAAGAGAAATAAAAATTATACGGTGCTGTACCGTTCGATAACAAAAAAACTTACGACAGTTGATAACTCATCAGAGCGAACAGTTATGTTTCTTATTACGGACGGAGAGGATGACAGTGCCGGAAAAGATAAGGAAGATTATAATGTAAATCCGGCAGTAAAGAAGTCTAAAGTACCGGTCTATGCGGTATTGCTGAAAAATGTAAGTTCAAAACCTAATCTTAGCAAGATAAAAAATACAAAGAAAAATATTCTTAATGAGAACTATAGCAGAGGTTATTATAAGGACTGCAGCAGCACAAAGGATGTAAAAAAAGGATTTAAAGAAATCAACAGGATATTGTTTGATGAGACATATGTATTAAAATTTAGAGCCGTTGACGGAAGTAACAAAACATTATCGTTGTCAGAGTCAAAGTTAAACATTGTTATGAAATCCGGCGGAAAGACAAAAGAAGCAGCTTTAGACAAAGAGGGACAGTTTGAATATACAAACAGCCAGAAAGATACTGACCGACCGAAAGTAAAGAGCATAGAACAGTCAGGGGACAATTCAATAAAAGTAAATATTGAAGATGGAACTACAAAAAACCTTACCGGTGCACAGGATAAGAGTAATTACCTTGTAAGGTTCAAAGGAAAAGACGCAAAAGTATGGGAAATATCAAACATAACCGTAAATGAACAGGAACATATATACACATTGTTCTTTAAAGACAAATTTTACACAGGCTCATATACATTGGAATGTAAGAATATTAAAGATGATTCCATGGAGAAAAATACGATAAAGACCAACAAGGTGAAATTTGAAGTTAAGGACGGGCTTAATCCGACAACCGAGGGAATCAAGCAGGCGGTAAGGACTTACTGGTGGATACTGGTTGTTCTCATAGTTATTGTCATAGGTGTGATAACTATCATAGTGATAAAGAAAAAGCCTGCAAATGTAGTGGAGGTGCCTGCCGATGACCTTATGAAAGCAGATTCAAAGCTGATAAGACTCATAATTACTGACAGGGCAGGAAAGATAAGAGAGGTAGAGTGGAATGTCGAGGGAAGTATCTTTGTAGGCAGGTCGAACATATGCAACATATATTTTGACGATGACAGGCTTTCAAGACAGCATTTTGCCATAGAAGTTACTAAAATGGCTTGCTATATAGAAGATCTGGAAACTACAAATTCAACTTTTGTAAACGGTGTGAAGATAACCGGAAAAAGGATGCTATTAGACGGGGATGTTATCACGGCGGGCAGAGAGAAATTTGAGTTTCACAGTGTAGAGAACGGAGGCGATGAGCAAGTTGGATAATTCAGATAGTTCGCTTAGGAAAGGTCATATCCTTGATCAGAAATACAGTATTAAAAAAGTTCTTGGCATAGGTGGATTTGGAAGAACATATCTGGCGGAGAGTATCTGGACACAGGAAAATTTCGCAATAAAGGAATACTTTCCGAATGACTGGGCAGTAAGAAGTGAGGACGGGATTTCACTTAGGGCTTTCGATGAAACAAAAAGAAGTTTTTATGAACATGGATTATCTGTTTTCGTAAATGAAGCAAAGATACTGAAAAATCTGAGAGAAGATGATGTCGTTGTAGATGTAAAGGACTTTTTCTATGAAAACAACACAGGATATATAGTCATGGAATATATACAGGGCTGCACACTTGCTCAGTATATGCAAAAACAAAACAGCATTATCCCGCTTGATATGGCAGAAGTGATAATCATAAGTGTTGCAAAGTCAATGTCAAAAATTCACCGGCTCGGACTGCTGCACAGAGATATAAGTCCGGACAACATAATGCTTTTAGAGGACGGCAGCATAAAATTGATAGATTTTGGAGCAACAAGGCAATATGCATTAAACGAAACAACGGATATGTCCGTTATGATAAAACCGGGATTTGCACCGATGGAGCAGTATTCCAGAACAGGAAAGCAGGGACCGTGGACGGATGTATATGCACTTGCTGCAACTTATTATTTTATCGTATCCGGTAAAAGACCACTTACTGCAGTGGACAGATGTGCCGGAGAGCAGCAGTTGTCCCTTAGCAGCGTAAATGGTAATGTGCCGGAAGAATTGAGCGAGGTTATAGATTGTGCACTGGAACTTGACTACTCCGTAAGAATACAGAACATGGAGGAATTTGTAAGGGAATTTGAAACTGCATACAGAGGCAGTGCAGATATTCCTGTTGATGTTTATCCGCATATCACTATGAAAATGCATGGAAAAACAAGAAAATGGAAGTTTATGCCTGATAAATGCGTCACCATAGGAAGGAGCATAAATGATTGTGATATATGTGTTGAGGAAGGTGATGTGAGCAGGATTCACTGTAAAGTGATGTATGATGCAATATCAAATCAGTTTAAGATATTGGATCTGTCTAAAAACGGAACATATACCCAAAATGGTCTTATCGGAAGAGACAGGAGTGCCATTTTAAATACCGGAGATGTGTTTTGGCTTGTGGACGAGCAGATTAAGTTTTATTTGGAGGTGAGATAGTTTTGTTTGGAAAAAGGAAAAAAGAACCACAACCTGAAATTAATATTCAGAGAAATGTTTCACATACTGTAGTGAGGACAGTGCCGGAGATAATTACCTGCAAATACTCGGCAACCGGAAACAGAAAATACCAGCAGGATGCGGTATATGTTTCGGGGAGTAAAAAAATAGCAGCCAACCGGAAAACAAGAGTGATGGCGGCTGTGTGTGACGGAATGGGTGGAATGGCAGACGGAGAGAAAGCGAGCCGCACAGCCATAACAATGTTAAAAGACGGATTTGAAAAGATAGAAAAAGACCCTAATGTCAATATACCGTTATTTTTTCAGAGCGGGATAAAAGCGATAGACAAAGTTATACATGATTTCCATGAAGAAGGAGAAAAAGGTTCAGGAACTACGATGGTTGCAGTAATAACTGAGGAAAACAGGCTTTACTGGGCATCAGTCGGTGACAGTAGGATATATCTTTTAAGGGGAGATGAGATAAAGCTTGTCACAAGAGATCACAACTATTATCTCCGTCTTATGCAGATGGTTGAAAATGGGAGCATGACAAAAGAAGAAGCAATGAGACACCGTCAGAAAGAGGCACTTATAAGTTTCCTCGGAATAGGCAATGTAAAACTTATGGATGTTATCGACAAGCCTTTTGAGATGCAGACGGGGGACATGGTTCTTTTGTGCAGTGATGGTGTCACAAAGACACTTTCAAAAGACAGGATAAAAATGATATTAAAGAATGATGCCGTATCAATGCAGAAAAAAGCAGAGATACTGGTTGAGGCAGCAGTGAGGGAAAATACACATTCCCAGGACAACACATCAGTTGCACTGCTTCAATATATAGAAACTAAAATAACAAAGGAGAGATAAATTATGAACTTAAGCAGATGTAGTAACGGACATTTTTATGATAAGGAGAAATTCCCAACCTGCCCATACTGTGCACAGGGAGCAGGAAATGATGACGGACTTACCTCAGTGTTTGATGAAAGTCAGGGAAATGATATAGGGGCAACACAGCCATTGACTTACAACAATCCTCCTCAGCAGCCACAGGCAGGAGGTTATGTTCAAAATAACATACAGACAGAACAAAATATGATGAATAATTTTGGCAGAGGCGGACATGAAGAGGTGGCTGACGCGACAGAGACTTTAGGCGGCAATCCGGATAGTCTGGGCAGCAGTCAGGATAGTTTTATTGGAAGAACTGAGCCAAGAAAGCCATCTGTTCAGGAGGTACAAAAGATAACGCCGGGCGGTGTCATGGAAGAGGATGATGACCATACGGTAGCATTTTATCATGATATTTTTTCATCACCGACCACGAGCAAGGCTAATACGGCTCCTGTTAAGGAAACCGTGGCAAAAGAGCCGGTAAAAAGGTCAGTATCGACACCTTGCACAGGCTGGGTCATTGCACTTGACGGAAATCATCTGGGCGAGGATTTCAGACTTAAGGTTGGAAAAAACTTTGTCGGCAGGGATACATCAATGGATATAGCACTTGTGGGGGACAAGAGTGTCTCAAGAAATAAGCACGCAATACTTGTCTATGAACCAAAACAGCATTTATATCTTGTTCAGCCGGGAGAGTCAAGCGAACTTGTCTATCTGAACGATGAAGTAGTATTAAGTCCTATGAAGCTTCAGGCATACGATGTTATCACGGTCGGTGAAGTAAAACTTTTATTTATGCCGTTGTGTGGTGCGAAGTTTAACTGGACGGACTATTTAACACAAAACAGACAGTAAGTCAGATATGTGAGGTTGTATATGAACAAATTGGCTAAGTTTTTCAGGATAGCAGTTGTTTTTCTGCTATTGGCAGACATAGGATTTTTATTTATGCCTGTGATAAAGACTGTTCAGGAGAATTATCCGACTGACACTTACAGTCAGGCAGATTTTGTCAAAGATACCTTTTCAAAATTTGTCATGGGAAAGTCGGGACTAAAGATTTCGGGCAGTCAGGTACTTGAGATAATTGTATTTGTAGTTCTCCCTGCACTTCTTTCGGTTATTTTTATGATAGTAAGCATTGTTGCAGGAAGCAGGCAGATAATATCAGGATTTGCGGCGATAGTTACGGCGGTATTAAATATAGTCTTTACAACAAAAGCAACCGGTATAGGTCAGATTTATAAAAAACAGTATCAGGATATAGTAAGATTGCGTGGACTAAATATGATAATGGTATTAGCAGTGATACTGATAATCTGCGGAATACTTATAATCATAACCAAACCTGCAAAGGCGAAAAAGAACAAGGATAAAGACAATATGATACCTGATGTTGAGCAGATACATCAGGAGCAGATAAAACCAAAATATGAATTTATCGACGAAGCAAGACCTGAGCAGGCTGGTACTTCGGCAGCAGAACAGGTTCAAAATGCACAGCAGGTACAAAGCGGTGAAGTCACACACGATGCGGGTACGGCACAAAATATTGAAAATTTACAGAAAGCACAGCCGGATGATTCAGGTCAGGGAAGACCGAGAGGAGTTATGGTCGGCATTACGGGAATGTATGCCGGAGCTGAGATACCTTTTAAACCGGGCGAAGAATTAAAGTTTGGCAGAGACAATGTAAATGATGTTGTATTCCCGGAGGCACGCAAGATAAGCCGTACTCACTGTACCATAACATGGGATGCACAAAAAGAGGAATTTTATATTGTTGACAATTCTTCAAACGGATGCTTCATAAATGAGATGGATGAATGTATTCCGCAAAATCTGCCTATCAGACTGGAAGTCGGAACTATCCTTGACATAGGCGATGATACTAATCGTTTTAGATTAGAGTAAAAAAAGAAATGAGGACAGGTTATGGCAAATGAATTATGTATGAACTGCTTTAGTGTCAAAGGACCGTATGAGGTGTGCCGTTATTGCGGTTATGTGGAGGGAACACCTCCGGAGCAGCCGCACTATCTCAGACCGGGAACAGTTTTAAAAGGACATTTTATTGTTGGAACGGCAATAGGTGTCGGTGGTTTCGGAATAACTTACAAATGTTATGATGCGACACTTGGTGTTATCGTTGCGATAAAAGAGTTTTTCCCGGTAGGTCTTGTAAACAGGTCACCGGGAGAGATGAAAGTAGGTCTTTTGTCCGGTGAGAAGGAGAAGCAATATAAAAATCAGATAAAGCGTTTCCTTATGGAGGCTCAGAGCATCGCACAGTTTGGAAAAGCAAATGACATAGTAAATGTGTTTGATTATTTTGAGGAGAACAATACGGCATACATAGTCATGGAATATATAGATGGTGTACTTCTCAAAGATTATCTTGAAAAACAGGGTGCACTGTCGCCGGATATAGCGATGACTATCATAGAACCGGTAGTTGAAGCCTTAAAAAAGATACACGCAAGTGGGATTATACACAGGGATATAAGCCCGGACAATATATTTATTGCAGGTGAGGACTCGGTAAAAGTATTTGATTTTGGTGCGGCGATATTAAATGACGAAAGCGGAGCAAAAGAGGGCGAAAAAGTCATAAAGGTAGGATATTCTGCACCGGAACAGTACAGAGACAGTGCCGGGCAGGGATATTTCACTGACATATATTCGATAGGTGCGATACTGTACCAGATGATAACGGGACAAAAGCCTATTGAGTCTACCGAGAGGGAATACAAGGACGAACTCAAATCACCGTTAGAACTTGGTTTTGACATAGAGCCAAATCTTGACAGGGCGATAATGGAGGCATTGGCGGTGCAGCCGGCACTCAGATTTCAGGGAATACAGCAATTTGATGATGCGATAAACGGCAAGAGAAAAGCGGAATATCCAAAAGTAAAACTGCGTATAAGGAAAAGAAAGAGGATAATGGTTGCCGGTATGTCGCTGCTGGCACTTGCGGCAATAGGGGTTGGCGGCTTATTTTTCAATAATAAAATAAAGCATAGTGACAAACTGTATAACGAGAATGCAAAGATAGAAAAGGCAACTGACATAGTTGTATGGGTAGATAACGATAAAATGAAAGATACGGTTGAAAAGACTGTATCCCGTGCAAATATGAAAGTTAAATCTGCCGTAAAAAGTACAAAAACTTCAGACGGAGGTCAGTTTACAAAAGAGCAGAAAGCTGAAAATCCTAAGATTACCGTGGAAGTAAAGAACATAAGTGATAAAAACAGCGGTTACAAAGATATGGATGCTGCACTTAAGGCTGCAAAAGATGGCAAAGAAAAATATCCTGACATGATACAGACGGATGATATTACGGATATAACATCAGGTGAAAAGAAAATGGTGTCACTTAAGGATAATGTCTATGCGATGCTCAACCTCAGAGATTACAGCTATATGTCAGCTTATTCAAAATATTATCCTGATATGAAGCAGATGCCGACATCGTTTGATATTGTCCTAATGTATGCATTAAAGGATATTCAGACCAGCCGGGACAAAAAGTCTCTTATGGAGAGCAGATGGTATGGCAAAGATGGAGATTATGATAACTGTAAGACTGTGGAGCTTGATGAGATACTGAAAAATGCAGGAAGTGGCAGTGAGTCGGTATATATTGACAGGAAATACCGCACATTACTCTCACTTTATCAAAACAGCACTGATGTAAATAGTGACGGAACATGGGATTCATCGGATGAGGATATAAAAAGCAGCATAAAGCAGTTTGATGATGTATCAGCGGATACAGTTTCATGGCTCAAAGATAAAAATAATTACGGAAAAAAGCAGTTTGAAAGTAATAGTGAGAATTATCTGAAAGGAATAAATATCATTTCAGGAATAGAGTACCGCAAGGAACTTTATAAGACACAGGCGGCAGAAAGTGATGGCTACAGACTGCTTATACCTGTTATTGACGGAAAGATGCTTGTAAGATACACGGGAACTTTCTCAATCTTTGACAATGATGACAAAGACAAAAAGCTTGCGTCTGAAAGATTATTGTACTACATGGTAGCACAGGATGATTTTGAAGATGGCGAGATACAGAACTATCCGCTAGTTTTAAGTTCAAACGGACTTGAAGCGGCAACAGCCATCTCAGGACAGAGAAGTCTTGAGAAAATGATAAAAGAAATTCAGACACCTTGCATTATGTTAAATACAAATGATGGGAAGATAAATGAAAAGTAATATTTGAAAAGGACAAAAGGCTTATGCAGAACAGTGACAGATTACAATCAACGGTTTATGTGGATAACACAAAGTATTACGGTTCTTCTAATAAACTTATCGTTTTGAGTAACGGACAGATAACAGAGTATGACCTTGCCGGGATGAAAAAAGACAGACTGTTTTTTGGAAGTTCGATGCAGTGTGACATAGTTATTAATGACCCGGTGATTTCAGAAATACAGGGAAAAATAAAACTTGTAAATGATATGGTCTATGTCGGGGATCTGGATGACAGTGGAAAAATGTATCTGTATCGTGACAGAAGTTACCATCCGATGTTTGCAAAAAAATATTATGTAAAACAGCCGGGTGATATGTTTATCAGGATAGCAGGGAGCAGCAGTTACAGCAGTAAAAATGTAATACTCGTATTTTCAAGTATTTCAAGAAATTCAGTCTGGAGCACAAAAAAGCTTACAAAACCTCAGACAACGATAGGGCGTGACAGCCGCAATGACATAGTGCTTGAAAATCCGGGTGTGTCAAGGAAACACGCACTTCTTGTAAATAGTGCAAACGGCTATGTGATATATGACAACAACAGCGTGAACAGTATTTATGTAAACGGCGAAATCGTGCAGAGGGCAGGCAGTATGGAAGTACATGACGGCGACATAATACAGATTGCCGGCATAACTATGTTTCTCTCGGAAAACAGTGTCATATACCAGCAGGCGGCAGGCGGAGCATCATTGGAGCTGCACAATGTAAACAAGATTGTCGGCAAGGCTGATGACAGAAAAAAAATATTAAATCATGTTTTCTGTGACATAGGAAACAACGAGTTCGTAGCCATTATAGGTGGTTCGGGAGCAGGCAAGACCACGGTTATGAATGCGATGAGTGGATTTGACTATGACATTTCCGGAAAAGTTTATTGCAATGGAATAGACCTCAGAAAGAATTTTCAGTCACTTAAAAATATGATAGGTTTTGTGCCGCAGCAGGACATAATATATGAAAATCTCAAATTGAGAAGAATGTTAGAATATACGGCACAGTTAAAGATGCCGCCAGATACGACAAAGGGAGAGAGAGACGAGAGAATACAAAAAGTCTTACAGATGGTGGGACTTGAGGAAAGAGCAAATGAATATATAAGAAAACTCAGTGGAGGCCAGAAAAAGAGAGCGAGTATAGCAGTTGAGCTTCTCGCAGACCCCGGACTGTTCTTCCTTGATGAACCTACATCAGGTCTTGACCCTGATACAGAGAAAAGTCTTATGAACACGCTTGCAAAACTGTCAAAAACAGAGAATAAGACAATAATCATGGTAACACATACAGTGCAGAACATAAACCTTTGTGACAAAGTTATCTTTATGGGACCGGGAGGAAAAATCTGTTACTGTGGCAAACCGGACAAAATGTATGAATATTTTGGAAAAGACAGTCTTGTGGATGTGTATAGCGAGCTTGCTTCGAATGTTGATATGTGGAATATGAAATATCTTATGCTTTATAAAGAGCAGCATCTTGACAGGAACACGGAGATACCTGAAGTAAATGAGAATGAAAAAATATCAGACATGATAAAAGATTCAGGAAAGAAAACATCACCGTTAAAGCAGCTTGGAGTTCTCACAAAGAGATATTTTGAACTTGTTTTTAATGACAGACAAAGACTTTTATTGCTTTTATTGCAGCCGTTCATAATAGCTCTTTTGTTAAAAGTAGTGGCAAAAAAAGATGTTTTTAAGATATATGACTCGACACAGTCGATAATGTTTGCACTTGCCTGCTCCGGAATATGGATAGGCTTGTTCAACACGATACAGGAAGTATGTAAGGAAAGACCTATACTGAAGCGTGAATACATGGGAAATCTGAGACTATGGACATATATATTGTCAAAATATATAGTTCAGGCGGTTGTGTGCTTTATGCAGACTACCATCTTGACGGGATTGTTTCTGGTGCTTATGAAACACGCACCTAAAAAGGAACAGGTACTTCCAACTCCGCAGCTTGAGATATGGCTCACGATATTCCTTACGATATATGCGTCTGCAGCATTGGGACTTATAGTGTCATCATGTGTAAGAAACAGTGACAGGGCTATGGCACTTGCACCGTTTGTACTTATAATACAGCTTTTATTCTCAGGCGTATTATTTGAGTTAAAAGGTGCGGCAGACAAAATATCTTACATTACTGTCAGCAGATGGTCTATGGAGTGTCTTGGAAATATCACAAACTTAAATAAACTGAATATGAAAGTGACAGGAATGCCACATGAACATAATAATTTATACAATAGAGGAGCATCACATCTGACTAATACATGGCTGATATTATTTTTAATGATGGCAGTATGCGGAGTGATAAGTGTAATTGTACTTAGAAATCTTAAGAAAGATACACGATAGGAGGTAAAAGACATGAATAAAAAAAATATGGCAATGCTGATTGCAATAGCAATGATTTTTTCTTTATTTACCGGAATAAACTTTGGGACAGGAAAAGCACAGGCAGAAGATACAAATCTAGAAGGAATTGTAGCAGCATCACAATGTGCGATAAATGTCAGTGGAGAAATCGGTAGTGTAGCCGGTGAAGCTGCAAAGCCTTGGAGCGGAGAATATAAAGAATATAGTGATACGGCAGAAAATGAAACAGATGCAGTATCTAAAGCTGCATTTACTATTACAGGTAGTGATGATAGTAGTACGACAAACGAGTTCCATTACTACATAGATGAAATGAATGATGATGCTTATAAAGTAAAAGATTTAAATGAGTTGAAAAGTTTAGATGGTAGTACTGCTGCACATTGGATTGAATATAACAATCAAAAAATATCATTATCAGATTATGCAGGAAAAAATATAGTTATTTATGCGAAGTTTGTATTTCAAAATAGTGACACGAATGAAACTGGAACGGTTGCTTATCTGCACACAAATATTATCGAGATAGCAAAAGAAACAGATGTTACCCCAACGGAGACACCGACAACAGAGCCAAGTCAGAGTCCGACAGCAGAGCCAAGCCAGAGTCCGACAGGGGAACCAACAGCAGAACCAAGTCAGAGTCCGACAGCAGAGCCGACAACAGAGCCAAGTCAGAGTCCAACGGAGACACCGACAACAGAGCCAAGTCAGAGTCCGACAGGGAAACCAACAGCAGAGCCAAGTCAGAGTCCGACAGGAGAGCCGACAACAGAGCCAAGTCAGAGTCCAACGGAGACACCGACAACAGAGCCAAGCCAGAGTCCGACGGCAACGCCAACAGCAACCCCGACAGTGATGCCAACTGCAGAGCCAAGTCAGAGTCCAATGGTGACACCTACAGTAGAGCCATCAAAAACTCCTGATAAGAAACTTTCAGTAAGTTATGACAGTTCTGACAAATATGTAAAAAGCGGTACGGCATTAAATTTAAAAGTAACTGTAAAGACAGATATTCAGTGTACTTATAAATGGTACAAAAAAGGCAGTGACAAATCATTGTCTGAAAAGAGCAGCTACAAGACACCTAAAAAAGCAAAAATAGAAAAATACACATACTATTGTGAAATATCAGCGGATGGATATGAGACTGTTAAATGTGAATTTACGGTGATAGTTTATAAGTCTGTAATTACGGTAGCATGGGGAAGTTCTGTTACTTCAAAGGGAATATTTGGAACAAGCCCTAATGTTAAAAAAATCACAGTGCCGTCAAAATACAAGAAAAATCTTTCTGTAAATGCAAAGAACGGAAAGATAAGTGTGAAGAAATATTTTTCAGGCAAGGCTGTTGTCGCATATGTCATTGGAAAAAATAAGATTAAGATTACGGTGAAATCTAAAATTCCGCAGATTAAATATACGGCGACATATTCAAAGAAAAAACAGCAGTTGGAAGTAAAAATTAACCGCTTTGTTATGAGTAATCTAAGCCATGTATATATTATGGCAAAAGGTAACAATCATTGGAATTCAAGATGTTATAAACTGGTTAAACTGCCTATTAAGAAAAAGAAAAACAGTGTGATTATAAAAGGATATACGGTTAAAATAACCAACTTTGAAATGAAATTTTTATTAAACACAAATGCTGATACTTATAAGGCATGGAAACACAATAAAAAATCTAAAACCAATGTAGTTAAGCAGAAATAATGTAAAGGTCAAAAGCAGAAAGTAATGTATGTTTATATGCAGAGTGATATCTGCCTGTATGACCTGTTAAACACCGACAAGTTTATGTAAATATATACGGAAATGAGGGAACGCTATGAAAATTTGTATGGGTTGTATGAACCAGGTTTCTGACAACGACAAAATATGTCCGGCTTGCGGATATGACCAGTCGAATGTCAGGGAAAAATCATATTATCTGGATCCGGGTACTATTATCGGAGGAAAGTTCATCGTAGGTAAAGCGTTGGAGTACGGCGGATATACGGTAAAATACCTCGGCTTTGATGCCGAGGCACAGCATAAAGTCATAATAAGCGAGTATCTTCCGAGTGACTTTTCAACCCGTTCTGACGGAGAGAGTGAAGTCACCATATATTCAGGAGATGCGTACGAACAGTTTTCACATGGTCTTGAAACATTTTTAAATGAGGGAAACAAGATACAGCAGCTTGCCGATACACAGGGAGTTGCAAAAGTTTATGACTGTATAGCTGAAAATGATACAGGGTATGTTATATCTGAGTACCTTGTGGGAACAACATTAAAAGAAGTGCTTGATACGGGAAAGGTATATAAACCTGAGGAGGCAAAACAGTTTATATCACAGATACTTATCGGACTTATAAAAGTGCATCCGCTTGACATTATCCATTGTGATATAGCACCGGAAACTATCTTTATAACTGAGCAGGGTGAAGTAAAACTGTTAGACTTTGGTGCAACAAGATATGTAACAACAGCAAATTCAAAAAGTCTTGCCATCATATTAAAACAGGGCTATGCACCGGAAGAACAGTACAGAAGCCAGGGAAAAAGAGGTCCGTGGACGGATGTCTATGCTCTTGCGGCAGTCATGTATAGGATGATAACGGGAAAAGTGCCGCCTGAGTCTGTAGACAGAGCATTATCTGATGAGATAACAGAGCCGTCAAAATTAAACACAGGTATAAGCCAGTCGATGGAAAACGCACTTATGAATGCCTTAAATGTGTATCAGGATGACAGGACAAAGACTGCACAGGAGTTTTACAAAGAGCTTAATTCTTCTGATACAAAAAGACGCAAAGTAAAGCGTGCAAAGCGTGATACGGGAAAAATGCCTATATGGGTGAAAGGTCTTGTCGCAGTCGTAGGTGTAGCTGTTATAGCCGGAGGCGCAGTTGTGATAAAAGGACTGCATGACGGAGGAAGCAGCAACCAGGGTGCGACACAGGAAAAATTTAAGATTGTCAGCGAAGTAAAAAGCGGTGATATGACGCTTGCTGATTTTGATAAAGAGTGGACTGATTTTGGTCTGAAAAAAGGAAACAGGACTGTTGAGTACAGATATGACCCAAACAATGCCGAGGGTACGGTACTTGAATACAATGATATGACAAATGATGTGCTTAAGGACGGAAGAACTTTGGATGAAGTGAACTCAGACATAAAGAAAAACAGGACGGTATATGCAAATGTCATAGTCGCAAGTACGAAGAATGTAACATTTTCAGAAAAATGGCTTAAAAACTGTACCAACACAAGATGGGCTCAAAGTGCGTCTGTCAAAAAGCGTATAAAGGTATCTAAAGATGTATATATGCAGAGTTATATACCTGACGGAGTCAGCCTGAAAAAGGGTGATGATACGCAGGCTTACGGAACTTTGTCAAAAATAATATATGACAAAAATACGATAGACCTTGATGCGATAAGAAAGAAATATACTTCTGATACGGCGAAAGCTGACAGCGAGATAAAGAAACAGACTGCAAAGATAAACGGAATGGATACTTCCAAGAAGAAGATTCAGTTTATATACCATACCGGTGCATATTACACAATGTCGAAAGCAAATTGCAAGAGATACGGTACATTTGAAGGAAAGAGTATATCGTCAGTTAAGTTTGTCTTCAGTAAAAATCCTAAAGACCATAAAACAGGCAACAGGGCAAGACTTCGCACTCTGTCATCGGACAAATATTCAAGTGAGTATGTAAGTTTCAGATATGGCAGGGGAACTATCGTAAAAGTTCTCTCTAAAAGCCTTAAAAATAAAAAGGGCTATGACGGAAGAAATGATGATTCTGAAAACGGTGACGGAAAGCTTTTTGCCACAGTCAGAAGCCATGTATCAATAAACAGTTCACTTACCGTTGCAAGACTGAAAAGATATGCTTCAAATGCCGGTGCATCACTTGGAACAAAATATCCTGACAATTATATCGTCAAAAAAGTATGGGTAAACGGAAAGTCAAATGTTACTGAGTTTAAGCAGGGTGACAGACTTAAGATTTCTGCCGAGCCGAAACCTACACCAAAACCGGTAGTGACAAGGAAACCTCAAACAGCTACAAAACCAAGTGGTGGTAGTGAAAGAAGCAATAGCGGCGGCAGTGGCGGTTCAACTGGAAAATCAAGTAATGATGGTGGCAGTAAAAAGAAGAAAGAACCCTCTTATAATAATGATTTTGGACCAAACCCATGAAAATAGTTAGTAGTATTAAATCTTTCAGGAGGAAACATATATGCGATTTTGTTATAGCTGTATGCGGCAGATAGCTGACAATGCAAAGGATATCTGTCCGTATTGTAAAGAAAAATTAAATATAGAATACAATGCTGATATGTGTCTCAAGCCGGGTACGGTATTGCAAGGAAAGTTTATCGTCGGCAAACTGCTTGGTTCAGGTGGATTTGGAAATACCTATATAGGCTGGAACAACCTTTTGCAATGCAAAGTCGCCATAAAGGAGTATTTTCCTAAGCAGCTTTCCGGCAGAGAGAGAACTACGGGCACTGTATCGGTAATATCAGAGAGCGTAAGGCATGAGCGTTTTAAGATAGGTCTGCGTCACTTCCTCGAAGAAGCGAGAAGTATAGCAAACCTGCAGGATGTAAAAGGTGTTGTTCAGGTTTACAGCTTCTTTGAGGAAAACAACACCGGTTACATCGTGATGGAGTTCCTTGAAGGAATGGATGTAAAACATATCCTTAAACTTAAGGGCAACAGAGTGGAGTATGACTGGGCAAGACGAGTCGTGCTCACTATACTCTACACTCTTAAAGAAATACATAAGCGTGGTGTAATACACAGGGACATAGCACCTGACAACATTATTGTTACAAATGAAGGTGTTATCAAACTTATAGATTTTGGAGCGGCAAAATATGCCGAGCGTGTTGAAAATGAAAATACGGCAATTGTGCTTAAAGAGGGTTACGCACCTATCGAGCAGTATGGAAGAAAAGCAGTGCAGGGACCATATACGGATCTGTATGCGGTAGCAGCACTTTTCTACAGAATGTTGACGGGGGCAAAACCTCAGCCTGCAAATGACAGGACACAGGAGGATAAGCTGCTTACATTGTCGGAGGTCGGGATAAATATTCCGGAGCAGGCAGAATTTGCCATAATGACCTGCCTTAATATACAGCCACAGTTCAGGCTTCAATGTGCGGAAGATTTCATGGAGGCACTCGATGGCAAAAATTTCGTTCCGGTATATGAGCCGGAATGGATTTTGCCAAAAGTAAAGGACGACCAGGACACGGTCGGAAACCGTCTGAAGCAGAAGTTTATGGCGATGGCGGCATGGCAGAGGGCAGCAATACTTGCAGGCAGCATGGCTGTTTGTGCAGGTGCGGTATTTGCAGGTGTAAGTGTTGCAAACAGAGTCATAAATAAAAACAGAGGTGACAATTCCGGTTCAAATGTTGAAAAGATGGCAGCATATCAGAGAGGAAACACCACCTGGGAAGAATATAAGAAAAATCTGGATGATGCAGGCTGCAAGGCAAAAGTTACATATATATATGATAAAGCCTGTAAGAGCGAGAAAGTGGAGGACACTGAGCCGAGACAGGGAGCAGATATTCCAGATGATAAAGTCGTAAAAGTGACCGTCAGAAGTGCCGGGAAAGTCACCATAGAAAAAATGACTAAAATGTCAAAAAGTGAGATAGAGACAAACCTTAAAAATGCAGGTGTCACATCAGACATAAGTTTTAAATATGACTACAATTCGGCTTCAAAAGACAAGTGCTTCAAACAGAGCAAGAGCGGCGATGTTTCATCAAAAGATATAGACAAACTTAAATTTTATATATCATGGGGCAAAAAAGACAAGTATATGTTCAAGCTGCCAAACTTAAAGGATAAAAATCTTGATGAGGCAAAATCGGTTATAGATAAGCTGAATAAAAAGTATAAGTGCAAGATAAAACTTAAGACAAAAAGTCAGGCTATAAGCGAAAGTGTTGCCAAAGGCGACATAATAAGCCAGGAACCAAAGTCAGGGAAAAAATATAACAGTAACAGCAAAGACAAAAATATCCCTAAAAAGGAAAAAGTTCCTAAAAAAGTAAGTATTGTGGTAAGTCTCGGTGCACCGACACCTACTCCTGCACCTACTGAACCGCCTGCACCTGCAGCACCGAAGCCTGACAGCAGCAAAAAAACGGATAAGTCGAAAGGAAAAATGAACTATAATGTTGCTTCGGGTGGAGGCAGTAAGAAAAAAACTACAGGTAAAAAGTCAGACAAGAAAAAATCAAATAAAAAATCAAGTACTGATGAGTTTGTAAGTGATGGCAGTGACTTTGGCTTTTATTAATGTAGAATAAGTATTTACCTGCTTTTAGTGAAGTATTAAGCGGGGGATAAGGCAGATTGCGAATGTACGCTTTATTAAATATCTTTAAATATAGAAGGAGGTGGTAAAAATGGACAAAACACTTGTTGATCCCAACAGGCTTTGTATGGGATGTATGGAGTTATTGGAAAACACCAGTGTGCCATGTCCAAAATGCGGATTTTCATTAAAAGATTATCAACAGCCGGAAAATGGTATGCCACCGTACGAGATACTCAACGGCAAATATCTTGTCGGAAAGGTCATAGGAATAGGTGGTTTTGGCATTACCTATATAGGATGGGATTTTTACCAGAGTAAAAAGGTGTGTATAAAAGAATATTTTCCAAAAGGCGTGGCAAAGAGAGAGCAGACGACAACCTATTCCACGGAATATAGCACATACAGTATGGATGTGTTTACGGTAAATACAAAAAAGGCTGCTTATCTTGGCGGTCTTAAGGGATATATAAAAGAAGCAGAAACACTCTCGAAATTTTACGGTATGCCGGGAATAGTTTCCGTAAGGGATTTCTTTTACGGAAACAAGACGGCATATATAGTAATGGAATATATAGACGGGATAAATTTCAGGCAGTTTGCAAAAAGTTCAGGTGGAGTTTTACAGAGTTATATATTGTTTGAACTTTTAAAAGATGTGATTAAGGCATTGAACAGCGTGCATAAGGAGGGCGTGATACATAGGGATATAAGTCCTGACAATATTATGCTCAATGACAAATTTAAGGCAAAACTGATAGACTTCGGAGCTGCAAAACACAGTGGAGCAGGTCAGGAGACGTCCATTTTTCTGAAACACGGTTATGCACCTATAGAGCAGTATGACAGAAACGGAAATCAGGGACCGTGGACAGATGTGTATAGTCTTTGTGCCACAATGTATTATCTGCTGACGGGGATAAAATTGCAAAAGGCTTATGAGCGTGTCGCAGAAGATAAGACAATACCTCTTAATATGTTCAATATAGAAATAGAAGATTATCAGGCAAATGCTATATTAAAAGGTCTTAATGTGCAGATAGAGGACAGATACCAGTCAATGGCAGAGTTGTATTATGAACTTTATCATGAGTATCTGCCGGGAGAAAAGCCGCAAAAACCGGCTGCCGGGGCAGTGCTGCCAAAGACAATGCCTGAGATAATGCCAATACCTGATATTACAAGAGAAGAGGCAGCAATGCAATATTTAAAACAGCACAGTGAGGATTGATATGGAAAAGACAAAGATTTGTATGGGATGCTTTGAGGAACTGCCCGACGATGCCACGGTATGCAGTATATGTGGATTTGACAACAAAACCATAAAGAGAGAAGTTCAAAAATGGTGTCAGGGTGCGGTCATAGAAAAGAGATGGCTTTTGGGATGCTGTTTCAGTCAAAGCGATACATATACGATATGGAGAGCATGGGACAGTGTGCTGGAGATAAAATGCTTTTTGCTCGTGCTTAATGATGACAGCGACATGGCTCTTTCGGATATAGCAGTCTTATCAAAAGAAAATGACATTGATTTTAAGATATTGTCGGCAGGGATTGTGCTTGACAGGAAAGTTTTATGTATTTCGGCAGACAGAACTGATATTAAGGAAGATGAGCTTTGCATAAAAGAAAATGTCTGGGGCGAAAAAGACATAATATCCCATATCGACAATGGAAATACAGATAAAAATGATATATTGCCTGCGGATACTCTTTTAAATGACAGGTATCAGATATTAGGTATCGTAGGGATTGGCGGATTTGGAATTACTTATCTTGCAAAGGATATAAATCTTTTGAGAAATGTAGCTGTTAAGGAATACTTTCCTAAACAGTGGGTTCAGAGAGAACAAAATTATGTATCAATAAGACAGTCGGGTATGGTCGAGCCGTTTAAATACGGACTTAAATCCTTTGTCAGTGAGATAAAAATGACAGCTAAATTTATACATACTGAAAATATCGTGACGGTAACCGATGCCTTTTTTGAAAATGATAGTGCATACATGGTAATGGAGTACATACAGGGGGAGAGCATAGGCAGAGAACTTAGAAAGAGAAAAAATGAATTGTATGATACGCAGGAGATAAAAGAGATATTTGTTCCGGTATTAAAAGCACTTTCTAATATGCACGAAAGGAAAATGATACATTGCGACATATCACCCGCAAACATAATAAGGAAGAAAAACGGTGAGATTGTTCTTATAGATATGGGGGCGGCAAAGTATATATATGATAAGAAAATGACATTTACGGCGTCATTCTTAAAGCCGGATTATGCCGCTCCTGAACAATATCAGACGGCAAAATCGGGCAAGGCAGGCAACGAGGGGACATGGACGGACATATATGCCGTCGGTGCGACAATGTATCATTGTCTTACATTAGAGAAAGCACCGGATGTGATAAAAAGACTTGAAAGCGGAACAGATAAGATAAAAGTAGAACACAGATTTAAGCTCCGTGACAGAAAAAAGTGGATAAAACTGGCGTGTGACTGCATGGAACTTGATAGGACAAAGAGGATACAGGAGTCATATACGGTGTTAGAAAGAATTGATGAATTGAGTTAGGAGGTACACATGGAGAAAAAAGGTTTTAAATGGCAGATGTGTGTCGGTGCTGTTTTTATGATAATCATAATAATATCACTGTTTTTGCCGTCAATGAGCATTTCGGGAGAAAAATATCTGAAAACGGCAGTACAGATAAATAAGTATGCAAAAGACGAGGACTCAAAAACAGCAAAAAAGGCACAGGTTGATAAAAAAGTCATAGACAAATACAAAGAAAATACAAGTAAATGGGATGATAAGGTAAAAGAATTTGATGATAAGATTGATAAGAAAGACAAAGGAAGTTCTATCTCACAGATAATGTTAGTCAAATGGCTCTTTACTGCTGATGATGAGATTGACGATATAGAGGGAATAACAAAAAAAGCCGGTGAAAAAAAATCAGGCAGTAAGAGTGCACAAAATACAGGTATTCTCTCGGCACAGAAAGCATCGGCAAAGGTGAAAAAATCTTCAAAGAAGTCAACAAAGAAATCAACCAAAAAGACAACAACGAAAAAGAAAAGTTCAAAAAGTAAAAATAATGCAAAAAAATCGACGGCTAAAAAAAGCACTTCCACTAAAAGATCGGCAAAAAAGCTGAGTGACAGTGATGTAAAGAATGTATTTAAGATTATGGCAATATTATTGTTAATTCCTGTACTTTTGGCAGTAGCATCGCTTATAGTCATTGCTGTCACAGGAAAGACAAACCAGATAATGATGATAGCCACGGGAGCAGTGACTGTTGTTGCAAGACTTATCTATTCATTTATGATACCGGGAATGATATGGGACAAGATAGACGATTATGTAAAAAGTATCACGCTTGTCGATGCAAGATTGTTTGATATAGACGGTGTAGGCAAATATGCCGTGTCAAAAATAATGAGCAACTGCACGGGAGAAGGTGTATATGTAACACTTGTGGCAGGAGTGTTTCTCATTGTAGCAGGAATACTCTTTATGACGGCATTAAAACCTGAAATGGAAAAGGAGGAGTCAGAGAAAGAATGGGATTTTGGACATATACCACCGATACCGCCACAGCCGATAAATCCACAATATCCATATGACCCGCCGATGCCGCCACAGCATGATGATGGAAAAAATCAAATTTTAACACCGCCGATGTCACCAAATCCGGATGGTTATGTTGGTGAAGACGGAAAGCATTATATGACGGGAATGCCGCCGGTGGATTTCGTGTCAGGAAATTATGCAGGAGATATGACAGTTGCAGGTGATGATATAGGCACTGGTGCAGAGTCAGAGCCGGGAGGATATAAACCTACACCGGGCATGATTCCAAAATCTGGATGTTTATATGGAATGGAGGGAGAATACAGTTCTTCCGAACTTGTGATGAATGACGGAGATGAAGTGATACTCGGCAGAGATCCGAAGTGTGCGACACTTGTATTTAGTTATCCGAAGATAAGCAGAAGACATTGTGGAATAAGATATAACGGTACAGAGCAAAGATATTATGTTATAGATTATTCATCAAATGGAATTGAATTTTCGGATGGAACAAAAGCAATAAAAGGTCAGTATGTAAGTGTTGCACCGGGAACAATATTGTATATGGCAGGAAGACATGAAGCAATAAAACTGGGATAAAGTTATCAGCCGCAAAAGCAAAGCATTATTGTTCACATTTACAGTGTGGATGGTAACGCAAAAAAACTGGTGCGGAGGATGAACAGTCAGGGTGAAGTATGAGGTAGGATATGTTACGGATAGGAATATGTGATGATGACAGAGAGTATAGAGAAAAGATACATGATTTAGTGATACATTCAATATTTTCTTATGACGATGCACAGGTAGTACATTATATGTCGGGAAAACAGGTGGTTGATGATATAGAAAAAGAAGACTGTATCACTAAGATCGGAAGAGCACACGTCTGAACTCCAGTCACTAGCTTATCTCGTATG
>OOCP01001527.1_pt1 | contig 23046 bp, 19 predicted proteins | sample 1671511 | NCBI WGS metagenome assembly OOCP01 (sample SAMN06348164, study PRJEB24527) | human gut metagenome | biome: human gut; feature: ankylosing spondylitis patient; material: feces | host: Homo sapiens | place: China | collected 2015-10 | reverse complement strand
AATATGATACCGGCGCAAAGCCAGATCAGAACCGTTCAGTGTTACCCTGTCGGCAGTCCTTTTGCCGAACCGGTTATCGAGTTGGGGAGTGGACAGCAGCTTTTTTTTAGTTTCGATGATCTGAGTAGCGAGACGAACTCATATACCTATAAAATTGTTCATTGCGATCCCGATTGGAATAATTCCAATTTAAGCAGTTTTACTTATTTGACCGGATTTTTCAGTAATCCGCTGGATAATTACGAATACTCTTTCAATACGGTTGTGCCTTACACCCGGTTTACCTTGAATTTGCCGAATGAAGAAGTGGGTATCAAATTGTCCGGGAACTATTTATTGCAGGTATACAACGATCAGAATCCGGATAGTGCGGTCGTTTTACAACGCTTTGCTGTCGTGGAAAATAAGGTCGGTATCGCTGCATCTGTGGTGAATAGCACGAATCCTACTTTTTTGTACACTTCCCGGCAACTGAATTTTACAGTGAACTATACCGGTTTGCAGATCTATGATCCGGTGCGGGATACCCGGGTGTATGTGACTCAAAACCAGGATCCGAATTCCCGCAGAAATTTTACTCCCACTTTTGTCCGGCAAAACCAATTGGTATACGGCAACGGGGTCGATAATATTTTCAACGGTTTGTCTCCTTTTCGTAATTTCCAATGTTCCAGTTTGGTTTATTATACCCGTTATGTGAAAGATGTATTGAAGGGACCGGAAGGGAGATATAATTTCATCCTGGTACCGGGTACCGTTCCTCAGCGTTATATTCCGACCCCTGATCGGGGGGGGAATTTTTACATCGAGGCAGAGAATGTACAAAATTCTGATCTGGAAGCCGATTATATCGTCGCCCACTTTGCTATCCTTTACCCGGAACCTATTCCCGGAGCAGAAGTTTATATCTATGGGAAATTTGCAGACTGGCAGTTGCTGCCTGAATTAAAAATGGATTATGATGCCAAAAATAAAGCGTATGTCGGGCAAGCCGAGCTGAAACAGGGATATTATGATTATATGTTCGCTGTAGTTCCTTCGAAGGAGAAAAAAACTGATTTGGTGACTATGCAAAATAATTTTTATCAGACGCCGGACGAATATAATATCCGCTTCTATATGTATGATTATAATGTTATGTGTTTTAGATTGTTAGGGTATCAGACCGTAGGCGCGAAACCAATGGGAAGCTAAAGAGGGAGAAGAACATAACGGATTATGTTGGCATGATATTTGCTGAAAAAGAAATGATATATTAAGGGATACCATTGTATCGTTTGCTATGGTATTTTAAGTTTAATAGTTTAAATTGAAAAGGAAAAAGTCATGAAAAGTTTTTTACTCGTGTTATGTGTTGCGTTATCTGTTGTCGGATGTAACTCTTCGAAAAATATGGCGAAGTTGAGTGGAGTGAAATGGGTATTGCAAACGCTTAACGATAAAGAATTGAGCTTGACCGATCCCAATAGCGAGATTTTTATTCAGTTTAATGAAGCCGAACACCGGGTGAACGGAAGGGGGGGCTGTAACCGTTTTTTCGGTAATTATGAAATGGAGTCGAGCCGTTTGAAATTTTCTCCGATGGGAGCGACGCGGATGGCTTGTCCCGACCTACAGACCGAAACGGAATTTTTCCAAATGCTGGATGGGGTAGACGGTTATTCGATCAAAGACAACAAACTTTCTTTCCTGTCTAAAAATAAGGTAGTCGCTGTATTTAAAAAGGCCGAAGAAGCTAAGTAAAGGTTTTCCGGCTGGCCGGAAAAACGATCGGCGAACTCCTGTCTCTGATTGATGTTTCGTGGCTTGACATTTCTGTGGCTGATAAGCGAAATAGCCTTCCTGATGAAATTTTTCCCGGAATCGAAGATTGCGCCAATCAGGAAGGCCTAAAGGTGGGAGGCTGACCGGCACTCCGCTTACATTGCTTTCTTGTCTCGGTTTTGGGGTGTTTCGATTTCGCCGGCAAAAACGAATTCGGCAGGACCTTCCAGCCAAATGTCTGTGAAATGGTTGTCTGCCAGTTGTTTGAAACTTACTTTCAATATACCTCCTTTGGCTTGTAACGTATAGGTTCCGGAGTGGTCGTGATTTAACAGGGCTGCGGAAAGGGCAGCGGCTACACAACCGGTCCCGCAGGCGAGGGTTTCGTCTTCGACTCCTCGCTCATAGGTTGCGATTCGGATACATGCCGGAGTGGGGGTAATGAAGTTTACGTTGGTGCCTCCGGGTTGGAAAGAAGGGGCATAACGGATCATACGGCCTGCTGTGACGACGTCCGTCTGAAATGCATCGGCTACTACTTTTACATAATGGGGAGAGCCGGTATCCAGGAAGAAATAATCGGGGGTCACCGTAATTCGGGATACATCGTTCATTTTAACCCGTACGCCCTGGAGGGTAATTTCGCCCTGATGTTCACCGTCTGCTGCCAGGAAACGGGTGGTTTGCAGAAACAGGCCCAAGCGATGGGCATAGGCAACGATGCATCTGCTGCCGTTACCGCACAGACTGGCTTCCCTGCCATCGGAGTTGAAATACCGCATCTTGAAATCGTAACCCGGACAAGTTTCTAATAACATCAGGCCATCGGCTCCGATACCGAATTTGCGATCACAGAAATACTCAACAATTTCTCTTGTAAATTCGTATACCTGATTGCGATTATCAATGATAATGAAGTCATTGCCAGCACCTTGAAATTTTTGAAACTTAATAATCATAGTGTGATGTTAAGCTTTGCTAATTAAGAAATTATTAATAAACACTTGGCAAAGATATTGTTACTATTGTAAACGACAAAGATAATTGGAAATTGTAACAATTTAATCAGGAAGAGAATATGAAAATAACAAAGTTTATTATTCCGTTGGTGTTAGGGCTTGCAGGCGGCCTGATTGCTTATTTTATAGCTGATAATTTCGGTTCGAAAACCATACAACCCACCCTGCAACACCAAATTGTAGGTCCGGGTGCTGTGCGTCCTGTCGTTCATAAATCTGAAAATGACGTACTTAATGACAGTGCTGGGCCGGTAGACCTGCGAATGGCTGCCAAAAAGACAGTACCTGCTGTGGTCAATGTGATGACCGTACAGATGAGAAAGGAGTATTATGGAAATCCTTTGGAATTTTGGTTTGGAGGAGTACAACCCCAGATGCGTGAAGTGCCCCGGAATATGGGAATCGGATCGGGAGTGATCATTACGGAAGATGGTTATATCATTACCAATAATCACGTGATCGACCGGAGTGATAAGGTGATGGTTACTTTGAACGATAAGCGTGAATTCGAAGCAAAGGTAATCGGAACCGATCCCGATACGGATATTGCTCTGTTGAAAATCGATGCGACCGGCTTACAGCCTATCGAATACGGTAATTCGGATGATGTGGTTTTAGGAGAATGGGTACTGGCTGTCGGTAATCCTTACAATCTGACTTCTACGGTTACGGCAGGAATCATCAGTGCCAAGGCTCGTCAGCTGGGGGGAAAAATGAACCTGGAATCTTTCTTACAAACGGATGCTGCGGTGAATCCCGGAAATAGCGGTGGTGCCTTGGTGAATGCGAAAGGAGAGTTGATCGGTATCAATACGGCTATTCAGTCACCTACCGGGAGCTATTCGGGATATTCGTTTGCAGTGCCGGTGAATGTAGCACGTAAAGTGGTCAGTGACCTGAAAGAATACGGTAAGGTACAGCGGGCAATGATCGGTATCAAGATGCAGGAATTGACTCCGGCCTTAGCGAAAGAATACAAGTTGAAAGAGCAATCGGGTATTTATGTGGCGGAAGTGATTCCGGGTGGAGCTGCTGAAAAGGCCGGAGTGAAAGTCGGGGATGTTATTTTGCAGTTGAATGGCTATGAAGCGAAGACTTTTGCACAGTTGCAGGAACAGTTGGCCCAATATACCCCCGGGAATACGATTCAGATGACTTTGAGCCGGGATGGAAAAGAGAAGGTTGCAGATGTTGTTTTGCAAAATAGTTATGGAGATGTCAGCCTGAAGACCGGTTCCGGAATTTTGGGAGCTGAGGTGCAACCCTTGACGCAGGCAGAACGTTATCGCTATCGGCTGAATAAAGGGGTTAAGATTACCGATTTGAAAAATGGTAAATTAAAATCAGCTGGGTTGACCGAAGGTTATATTATTGTTAAAATTAACGACATGGTCATCTACGATAGCGAGGATTTGGAGAGGGCTCTGAAAGCAGCCGGAGATGAGGGAGTTTTCGTTACTGCAGTGAGTCCGAGGGGAAGAGTTGAATATTTCGCTTTTTCGCTGCTGGATTAAAAAATGTTAATCTACTAAGATTGGACAATTTTACAAATTGCTTAATGAATAAAAAACCATACCTTTGCAGGACGTTTGCAGTGGTATATAAAAGATAGTATGAGACAACTAAAAATCACAAAATCAATAACCAACAGGGAAAGTGCATCTCTGGATAAGTATTTGCAGGAAATTGGTAAAGAGGATCTGATAACCGTTGAAGAAGAAGTTGAGCTGGCTCAGCGGATCCGGAAGGGAGACCAGAAAGCACTGGAGAAATTGACGAGGGCGAATCTGCGGTTTGTAGTGTCTGTGGCCAAGCAGTATCAGAATCAAGGCTTGAGCTTGCCGGACCTGATAAACGAGGGGAACCTCGGTTTGATCAAAGCTGCAGAAAAATTCGACGAAACCCGTGGGTTTAAGTTTATATCTTATGCAGTGTGGTGGATTCGTCAGTCTATCCTGCAGGCTTTGGCAGAACAGTCGCGTATTGTTCGTTTGCCTTTGAATCAGGTTGGTTCATTGAATAAAATCAACAAGGCTTTTTCGCGTTTCGAACAAGAGAACGAACGTCGTCCTTCGCCTGAAGAATTGGCTGATTCATTGGATTTGCCCGCAGAAAAAGTGGCCGATACGTTAAGGGTATCCGGACGTCATATTTCAGTGGATGCTCCTTTCGTCGAGGGAGAAGATAATAGTTTGCTGGATGTATTGGTAAATGACGATTCGCCTATCGCTGACCGTACGTTGATCAACGAATCGCTTTCTACCGAAGTAGAAAGAGCTTTGTCTACTTTGACCGAAAGGGAAAGGGATATTATCAAATTATTCTTCGGGATCAATACCCAGGAAATGACTTTGGAAGAGATCGGCGAGAAGTTCGGCCTGACCCGTGAAAGGGTGCGGCAGATTAAAGAGAAGGCCATTCGTCGTTTAAGACACTCTTCAAGAAGTAAATTGTTGAAAACATATTTAGGATAATGAAAACGCCCTTCGGGGCGTTTTTTCGCTTATATATTGATACTCAAAGAGGCCGGGTCCTTTCGGTCCTGATCCGATTTGCCCTTCCTGTTTAGCGTATTGGAAGGATTTCTCCCCCTGGTGCAGATAAAAGATTTAGCTCGGAATGATATTCCTGACCGGCATTGAAAATACTTCGATCGGCTGGTTACAGACTATTTACTGAAAAAGGAATACGGGCATTTCTGACTTTACAAAAAATTATCGAATAATTCTCTGACTTTTTTAAACGACAAGGTGTAATAGTTTAAATGTGATTTATGCATTGGTGGCGTATGTAAAATATATTCCGGGGAAAGGAAGTGGAATTTAATCTGGTTGTTAAATATTTTAAGTTTCACTTGCCAAAATTAATACTTATCTTCGCTTCATAAAGATTCCTTTTTATTGTCAACTAAGTGCTGAATATGAGAATTATTTTAAATCCGGGATTATTTTATTTCATCGTTTTCACTCTTGTTTTAAGTATGGGAAACACAGAGTCGGCTAGGGGGCAACAGAGACGTTTGGATTTACAATCCGAGATTTTGGCCTTACCACAAGGGGGAGCAAGTAATGAAGTCCGGCAAGTGTACCAGGATTGTGAAGGGTTTATTTGGATTGCAACGAATAGTGGATTGATTCGGTATGACGGATATGATTTTGTCACTTATAAATCGAACTTGTATAACCGAAACTTATTGACTAATAATGCGATTCAACCTGCCCACATCTATTCTGGATGATATCGTTTATGTGATTGCGGAAGACCGTAATACCCGAACCTTATGGGGCGGGTCGAGAAGTGGCTTGAGTCTTTTACCCGATACCTCCCGGACAGATTTCTTTTATAATTATTCGTCCCGGGATGGGGGAAATTCAATTTCATACAGTGAAGTGAATTCCATCCTTCAGGATCAGGATAACAATATGTGGTTGGGACTTTTCGGTGGAGGCATAAACCGGGTGGATACCCGTAGACGGTAGTTTAATTTACATCGGCTGGAAGAGGTGAAATGTCGGTTGTCGACCAATTCGGTCAGGAGTCTGTTGCAGGATGATGAAGGATTTGTGTGGTTGGGTACGGATGCCGGACTACTTCGTTTGCAAGTGGGAGACCATTACTCCTGCTGACTGCCAAACAAAGTGAAAAAGATAAAATTGCAGGTTACGAGTCGGGAGCCGACGGTTACCTGATCAAGCCTTTCGGTTTGTCTTTGCCCCATGCCAGAATCAAGAGTCTGTTGAAGAATCGGGAACGTATTGCACGGGATTTTCATCCCCGGCACGGAACGATTATTCCGGTGACGGTGGCCGAAGCCGAACGATTGGAACGGTATTGGGGCAATGCCCGTAGGCGGACAGTCTGTCGGGAGACGGATCCGGAGGCAGGTAATCCGGTGATCCGTAATTTTCATGCCGATCCGGCGATTTTGTTTGCCCGGCAAACGGGGAAGTTTTACTTGTATCCGACCACCGATGGGTATGAGGGATGGGGAGGAAACAGTTTTAAGGCTTTCTCTTCTCCTGACCTGGTACATTGGCAGGACGAAGGGATTGTACTCGATCTGCCCTCACAGGTGAAATGGGCCGACCGGAATGCCTGGGATCCTTCTATTATCGAAGAAAAGATCGGAGGGAAATGTAAGTATTTCTATTATTATACGGCAGCTCAGAAAGTGGGAGTGGCTGTGGCTGATTATCCTGCCGGGCTTTTCAAGGATTCGGGAAAACCTTTGGTCGACCGTTTGCCTCAGGGGCTGAACGGGGAACGGAATATAGATCCCGATGTATTTACCGATCCGGTATCCGGTAAGAGTTATCTCTGTTGGGGGAACGGATTTATGGCTGTGGCCGAATTGAGCGGGGATAGGCTGAATATCGTACCTGGAAGCCAGAGGGTGATTACTCCTTCGGACGGTACTTTCCGGGAAGGGACCTGTGTGATTTTCAGAAAAGGAAAGTATTATTTTTTGTGTCGGAAGACGATACCCGCAGTGAAAATTACCGGGTACGTTATGGCATTGCCGATTCTCCTGTCGGGCCGATTCAGATACCGGAATCAAATCTGATCCTGGCGAAAGATCCCGAAAAAGGAATTTATGGGACAGGGCATAATTCGGTGATTCAGATACCGGGGAAAGACGAATGGTATATCGTATATCACCGTTTTAAACGGCCGGAAGGGATCACGATGGGGGAGGCTGCCGGATATTACCGCGAAGTGTGCATCGACCGGATGTATTTCGGTAAAGATGGGACAATTCTTCCGGTGACGCCAACACTCGAAGGAATACGACCTGTGAAAGTGAGAAACAAATCGGTATACGAGAAATAGAAGCTTAAGTGTGTCTTATACTTTTAACTATAGAAAAAATTTGCCTTATAATTATTTTTTTGCTTGTTTTGTAAAAAAAATTTACGAGGTGGAAAGTATAAGGTATTATGAACAAGAGGCTGATTTCAAAGTCGCTGTAGATTGTATTATTTTTGGTTTCGATGAGGAAGGATTAAAGTTGTTGTTATTAAAGCGGAATTTTGAACCTTGTAAGGGGGAATGGTCTCTGATGGGAGGTTTTTTGCGGGCGGATGAGAACCTGGACCAGGCGGCGGAACGGGTATTGAGGGATTGCACCGGCTTGGAAAAAGTTTATATGGAGCAATTGATGACATTCAGTGATGTGGGGCGTGATCCGGGAGCCCGTGTCGTTTCTGCCGCTTATTTTGCTTTGATGGATATCCGTAATTATGATAAAGAAGCGGTGAGTTCATATAATGCAGCATGGGTACTGTTGGAACAAGTGCCTCCTCTGATCTTCGATCACAACCAGATGGTTACGAAAGCTTTGGGGCGTTTGAGGAGACGGGCGACCAATTGTCCGGTAGGTTTCAACCTGTTACCTCAGGAGTTTACGCTTCCTTCTTTACAGATGCTTTACGAGGCGATTTTCGGATGTGAAATCGACAAACGTAATTTCCGGAAGAAGATCCATAGCATGAATATCCTGATCAATACGGGTAAAAAGGACTACTCTACTTCGAAAAAAGGAGCTTATCTCTACTCTTTCGACGAAGAAAAATACAATAGTATGCTTGAGAATGGATATAACCAGAACTTTTTTAATATCTGATTCGAAAATTATTAGAGTTATAAAGTTTATATAATGTTAAAAATGAGAATAATTCATATTTTTGTACTTCATGTTTTTAAATAGGAAAAACAGCTGATTCATTTAATAAGTTGGAAGCCTGAAATTCTAACCGGCTAAATTCTCCGAGTGTGAGAGTTGCAGTCTGATCAGCAACTTTTTTTCATAAAATAATTCATTCTGCCGGGATTATTTATGTAATACAAAAGTAAATGTTTATAAAGTCGATGGACTTTATGAACTAATTATTATTACTTTTGCATTTGGTTTTGAATATGCTATGATTAAAGACAAGCTTTTTTCTTTTAATTTTTGTTATATCCTGGCAGCCAATTTCCTGCTTTTCTTTGCTTTCTACTTGCTTTTGCCGGTATTGCCGTTTTATTTGAAAGAGCAGTTTATGGCAGGTAAGTCGATGATCGGGTTTATTTTGTCTTGCTATACGCTGGCGTGTTTGTGTATCCGGCCTTTTTCCGGGTATATGCTCGATACTTTCAGTCGGAAACCTTTGTATCTGCTCGCTTATTTTGTCTTCACCGTTATTTTCGGAGGGTATATGTTAGCCGGAACTTTGGTTTTGTTTATCGCTTTACGGATTGTACATGGGTTTGCCTTTGGGATGGTGTCTGTCGCAGGAAATACGATTGTCATAGATATCCTGCCTTCTTCCCGGCGGGGAGAAGGCTTGGGTTATTATGGACTGGCCAATAATATTGCCATGAGCTTCGGGCCGATGACCGGATTGTTTATGCACGGACATTGTTCGTATGCCGTTATTTTTACTTGTTCGCTGGTGTCCGGAAGTCTGGGCTTCATCATGGCTTCTTTAGTAAAAACGCCCTTTAAACAACCGGTGAAACGGGAACCGATTTCTTTAGACCGCTTTTTTCTTGTAAAGGGATTACCGGCCGGTATTTCACTTTTATTGCTTTCTATTCCGTATGGGATGACTACCAGTTACGTGGCTATGTATGCCGAAGAAATAGGGATCGGGGTGAGCTCGGGATTGTACTTCACTTTTATGGCTGTCGGTTTGGCGGTATCCCGTATTTTTTCCGGCAAACAGGTCGATAAAGGGAGAATTACCCAGGTGATCTCTTTGGGGATGTATCTGGCTTGTGCCAGTTTTTTTGCACTCTCGGCCTGTGCATATTGGGTGAAGTGGAATGCCGGAGCTACTTCTGTCATTTTTCTGGTAATCGCTCTTTTACAGGGGTTGGCTTTCGGTACGATGTTTCCGGCTTTCAATACCTTGTTCGTCAATCTGGGCACCAATAGTCAACGGGGTACGGCTACTTCTACTTATCTGACCAGTTGGGATGTCGGGATCGGGATCGGATTGATGTGTGGCGGAGCCATCGCTCAGGCTTTCGGAGGATATAATCATGCCTACCTTTTCGGAGCTTGCCTGACCGTCGTTTCTACTTTATTTTTTATTTGTAAAGCCGGCCCGCATTTTAACCGTAACAAGCTGCGCTGACGATATTTTCCGGTAAAATCAGAAAACGATCGGCCTCTCTTCGTGCTTGATAAGTGTCGGATCATGGTCTTCCTGATCGGTGAAATCTTTCAGCTTCTCAATTGCGATGGGGTACATCTGTGACGGTAAAAAAGTGCTCATAGGCTCCTGCAATTCGATAACTTTCTAAACTCATCGAACGTACAATTTGAAAGTTGCAACGGTCAGGTTTATTTTCTTGCAACCTTAGAACCTCTGTAATTGAAAAAATTTGCTATGAAAGGACAGATTGCCGATAAACTGAACACAGAAGAACGATGCGAATTGAAAGACGAAGATTTCGGTATTCCCGAAACCCGCGAATTTCCAATGCCCGATGCGCCGCATGTCCGGGCAGCTGAAGCCTATTTCAGGTATGCTCCTGAAGATAAAAAAGAAGAGCTGGCACGCCGGATCTTGATGAAAGCCCGGAAATTCGGAGTAAATATTCAAAGTCCGACTATTCTCGAATGGGCCCAAGAGAAAAGTGGAAGATGAGTACGAAAGAACAGTATTGGAAGTATTCCCTCATTACCATTATCCTGGTGATGGGAGTGGTGATCTTTTTCAAGGCTACTCCTTTTTTAGGCGGACTGCTGGGGGCAGCGACCATCTATATCCTGCTTCGCAATCAGATGCTCTATCTGATAGAAAAGAAACATATGAAAAAAAGCCTGATGGCTACCCTCATGTTAATCGAGACTATTCTGATTTTTCTGATTCCGATATCTCTGGTCGTCTGGCTTTTAATCAGTAAATTGCAGGCGATCAATCTCGATCCTAAAAGTTTGATGGAGCCCATCGGGCATGTTTCTAAGCTTGTTCAGGAAAAGACCGGATACGATGTTTTGAGTAAAGGGAATATCGGTGCTTTATTATCGGTACTGCCTAAAGTCGGCCAAATCTTGATGGGGAGTATCAGTAACTTTATTATCAACGTATTGGTATTGATATTGGTGTTATATTTTATGTTGGTGGGCGGACGGAAAATGGAGGACTATATTATCGATATTTTACCTTTTAACCAGAGGAATAAGCGGGATGTACTGCACGAATTTCATATGGTGGTAAAATCCAATGCTATCGGAGTACCTTTATTAGCCATCATTCAAGGGGGAATTGCTATGTTGGGGTATTATATTTTCGGTGCACCTGAAGTGATTCTGTGGGGAGTTGTGTCCTGTTTCGCTACGGTTATCCCGGTGATCGGCGTGGCTATCGTATGGATTCCGTTGGCTCTGTACATCGGAGCTACCGGACATTGGTGGATGGCTTTGGGTTTATCGGTCTATTGTATTGTAATCGTAGCGAATGTCGATAATCTGATCCGTTCGGTTTTGCAGCGGAAAATGGCGGATACACATCCTTTGATTACCATTTTCGGGGTGGTTATCGGCTTATCCTTATTTGGTTTTATGGGGATTATTTTCGGACCTTTGTTGCTTTCTATCTTTGTTTTATGTGTTCAGATTTTTAAGGCCGAATATCTCGAAGAGCCTCAAGGTCAGAAACGTTTGACCGGTCGTACCGGAAGCCGGACTTAGTCTGCCGCTAAATACTTTTGGCTAATCATTCAGTAAAGCTTTCCTTTTCCTTCCTTTGTATACCTACTTTTTTTATTAAAACAATAATAAGGAATAGATCCACTCGCTCGGCAAAGCGTTCCCGAAGGTGACGCATACCGTTCTTTAACAACGTCTTCACTGTATTTATAGATATACCCAGATAGTCTGCTACCTCCTGATATTTCATCTCCCGAAAAAATACACCTTGAATAATTTCTCGGGTCTGTTCAGGCATTTCCTCAATTGCAGTTCCCACTTCTTGGATCAACGTGTCATTCCACATCATCATTTCCTCCTCTGCGACATCCTCCCGGAACAAATCTAGGCGGTCCCGCAACACATCTTTCTTTTTCAGTCGGTTCAGACAGTTATTTTTTACCGATCGGAACAGGTAAGTCTTCGTTACCTCATTCTGGATTTTTTGATACGTATTGTCTTTCCAGAAATTGATAAACACTTCCTGAATCGCATCCTCCGCTTCTTCCTCCGAGACCAAAAAACTAAGAGCATACAGGTACATCGCTTTCGAGTATTCTTTATAAATATGCTCGAATCTTTCTTTTTTTTCTGCTCTATTTTTCTTTTTTTCCATCTTTTATCGCCACATCGCAGACAAAAATACAAATTTATTTGGGTATTTATATACAACTTTATTCCAAATTCCTGTGGTAGGATTATTCTATTACTTATTCATCTCCGGTGTTCGTGTTGCGTATAGATACCGATGGTGTCCTGGTGTAATGACTAAGGGGAGATATTGTCGGATTGGTGTTGTGCCGAGGCGATTTTGTATGAATTTTTACGTGTATTGAGTATCATGTAAACTAGGTTTTGGTTATTTTCTGTGAAAAAAAATTTTTTTTGATTCACCCGATTTTCTTTTTTGTTTTCTATATATAAAAGATGAGGAATTATGGAGACATGGAATGAATTAGATGAATGGGCTGACCGATATGTGCGGGGAGATCTTTCCAGAGAAGATCGGATTGCACTGATGAAGTGGTTGGAGGCTTCACCGGAACATATCGGGCAGTTTCGAAAGATACTTCGAGTAGAAATGCGGGTCGCGGCTGTGGGAAAGTGGCGACGGTTAGACCGGACACAGGAACGGGTGTGGAAACGTATTACTCCGGTCTTTGTGAATCGTAAAAAGCGGTTGTATTTGTGGTGGATGCGTATAGCGGCTATAATTATTGTTTTGATAGGAGTGTATTTTGTATGGCAGATTCGGCAGATGCCAACAGAAAAGTTTGTTCCGGTTGCGGAAGTAGTAAAGATAGAGTCCGGTTCGCCGAAGGCCATTCTGGTGATGAATGCGGGGGAACCGATTGAATTGAAGGAGGGAGAAAGTCGCCAGGTAGCGGATGTCTTTGGAGTTAAGGTAATTCAGGATTCAACGGGTGGCTTGCGGTTTGAAGATAGAGAAGGAGCAGAAGAAGAAGAAATAGGGAAAAGTTCGGTTATCGTACCTGAAAAAGGAGAGTATTTCGTCATATTGAGCGACGGTACGAAAGTCTGGATAAATTCGGATTCGGAATTGGAATTCCCGAATCGGTTCGGCGAGGATATCCGTGAAGTAAAATTAAAGGGAGAAGCCTATTTCGAGGTGACTTCTGATTCGCGGAAACCGTTTTACGTGTTGGCGGGAGAAACAAAAGTACACGTATTGGGAACGGCATTCAACGTGTCGGCTTATCGGGAAGACCGACAAACAGAGGTCGCTTTATTACGGGGAAAGGTGAGTTTTGATGTAAAGGATAAAGTTTATGTACTTGTTCCCGGGGAGATTGCGACTTTAAATCGGGAAAGGGGAGAAACGATTATCCGGAAAGGCGATGTGGCGGCGATAGTGGATTGGAAGGCGGGACGATTTAACTTTGAAGACATGTCTTTGGAGGAGTTGACTGTGAAGTTGTCCCGTTGGTATGGAGTGACGTTTGTTTTTAGTGATGAAGCAGTCAAAAAAATGCGTTTCTCCGGTGCAATGACGAAGTATAGGACGTTGGATTATGTGCTGGATATGATTTCTAAAACAACCGATGTGACATTTAGTTTGAAAGAAAACAGAGTGACAGTTTCTTCGAAGAAATAGAACTTATGTGACAACAAATAAAAAATCCCGGATAGTGGTGACGCACGATCCGAGATAGGAGTTCGTTAACTAATATTAACTTATTTACAAAGGTATGAAAAAAAAGCGAATGAGGTGGCTCTTTGTACGTAATTTTGGGCTACGAAGATTTTTAAAGCTTATCAAGTTAAGCGTGTTTTTATTATTGGTTAGTATGCATCTGGCAGTCGCGGATGTAGGGGCTCAGGCTAAAATTACTATCGGGGCAGGAACTGTAACTTATTGGGAATTGTTTAATCAGATCAAGAAACAGACCGGTTTAACGGTGGTATATAGTAATAATGAACTGGATAAGCACAAGATTGTCGAGGCTGGATTTATGGAGTCGGATTTGAGAACCGTATTGGATAAAATTTTAACAGGGACTCGATTGACTTACGAGATTATGGATGAATTCATTGTGTTGAAAGTAGTTCCGGAAGAAAAAAAGAATGTCTTGAATATTGTCGGTCAGGTGACTGATAAGAATAAAGTGCCTCTTCCGGGGGTAACGGTAATTGTAAAGGGATCGAACTTAGGTACGGCAACGGACCAGGAGGGACGATACCGGTTAAATATACCGGAGATTAAAAATCTGTCTTTACTGTTTTCTTTCATCGGGATGAAAACCCGCGAAGTGGTGTATACGGGCAAAGATACGATAAACGTGGTCATGGAGGAGGAAGTGGCAGCCATGGATGAAGTGGTTGTGACAGGTATTTATGAAAGAAAAAGGAGCGATTTCACTGGATCTGCTTCTACGTTTACGGCTGAAAAATTGAAAGAAGTGGGAAACCAAAACATTCTGCAAAGTTTGAAAAGTCTTGATCCTGCATTTGCGATTGTCGAGAGTAATGAATGGGGCTCAGACCCCAACCGGTTGCCTGACATCGAAATCCGGGGCAAAACAAGCATCATCGGGATGAAAGAGGAATTGGAAGCCGATCCCAACCAGCCGCTGTTCATTTTAGATGGTTTCGAAACTACCCTTCAGACGATTATAGATTTAGACATGGACCGGGTAGCTTCTATTACCATTCTGAAAGATGCCGCTTCAACGGCGATTTACGGTTCCAAAGCTGCGAACGGCGTAGTTGTGGTTGAAACGAAAACGCCGGCTCAGGGAAAATTGCGGGTAACCTATTCGGGTAATTTCAATTTTCAATTGCCGGATCTTTCCAGTTATAACCTGATGAATGCCCAAGAAAAAGTAGCGTTTGAGGAATACGCTGGCCGTTACAAAGTCAGTGCCTGGGGAGGGACTTTCGCAGGAGGAGAGCAACTCCAGCAACTGCATAACGACCACCTGCGTTCGGTTGCGCGTGGGGTGGATACTTACTGGTTATCGGAACCGTTGCAGATGGGTTTCAACCACCGTCACAACCTATATGCAGAGGGTGGGGATGAACACATGCGTTACGGTTTTGGTTTAAGTTATAATGGCGTGACCGGTGTGATGAAGGATTCGAAGAAAAATCTGTTCAGTGGTAATCTGGACTTGTTGTATCGTAAAGGAAAACTGCAATTCAGCAATAAACTGACGGTGAATCTTTCCAATTCAGGAGATCCCGTGGTAAATTTCTCTACTTATGCTGCCGCCAATCCCTATTATGAAAAACGGGTGGATGGCCAGGTGGAAAAATGGCTGGAGTATGTGGAAGATTACATAGAAGCTCCTAATCCCCTGTGGAATGCCAGCCTGAACAGCCGTTCGCTTAAGCGGTCGTTAGGTATTACGGATAATTTTGCGGTTGAATATAATCCGTTTCAATCTTTGAAATTGAGGGGGCGGATAGGGATAACCAGAACCACCTCGGAGACGGATGACTTCATTTCGCCGGAGGATACGCGGTTTGAAGATACCGAGGAACTGAAGAAAGGATCTTTGACCTATTCCAATACCAAAAGTTTTAACTATGATGGAGAATTTTCCGCTATTTACGGAACGATATTCGCCGAAAGACACCGGTTGAATGTGGTGGGTGGTGCCAGTTTCTCTAATTCACAGTCAGAAAGAAACGGATATTCGGTTATTGGTTTTCCCAAAGGTGCGTACGATACGCCTGCATTCGCCAACAGTTATCCGGAGAACGGCAAGGCCTCTTACGGCGACTCCCAGTCGCGGTCGATGAGCGTGTATTTCAACGGAGGTTATGCCTACAATAGCAAATACTTGATGGATGTGACCTGGCGTATGAACGGTTCTTCCGTGTTCGGGAGCAACCATCGTTATATGAACACCTGGTCATTCGGTTTGGCGTGGAACCTGCACAACGAATCTTTCATTGCCGATCATACCGATCTGTTTCAGATGCTCAAAATCCGGGCCTCTATCGGTAATCCGGGAAACCAAAGTTTTGCATCCTATCAAAGCATCACGACGTACAATTTCAACAACCGCCAGCGGAACTATTTCGAGCAGGCCATCAACCTGTACGCTTTGGGTAACCCTGATCTGAAATGGCAGGTGACTCTGGACAGGAATATCGGAGTGGATGTGACGCTACTTCAGAATAGGGTGTCCTTCACATTGGATTATTATGACAAAAATACCGATCCGGTACTGGCATCCATCAGCGTGCCTGCTTCTGTCGGTGTAACTACTGTATTGACCAATATCGGCGAACAGCGTTCGAATGGCTTTAACGGTTCGGTGACGGTGTCTCCCATCTATCGTCCGAGCGAAAGAATCATTTGGTCGTTGCGGTATAACTTCCGTACACAGAAGTCTAAATATGACAACATCGGCAATTCTTTGGACAAATTCAACGAGGAGGGGCAAAACACTAATCTGAAGCGTTATTATGATGGAGCCAGTCCCGATGATTTGTGGGCCGTACGTTCTGCCGGTATCGATCCCGCTACGGGACAGGAGATTTTCATCAAGAAAGACGGTTCGTATACATACGATTTCAGTTTTTCGGATGAGGTGAAAGTGGGAACAGATCGTCCGAAAATAGAGGGCGTTTTCGGTAGTTCGTTTACTTATAAGGGATTCAGCGTAAATTTCGATTTCAGATACCGGTGCGGCGGACAGATGTTTAACAGTTCGTTGTTCAACAAAGTGGAAAATATCACTTCTGCCGGATTGAACAACAATCAGGATAAACGGGCTTTTTATGACCGTTGGAAGAATCCGGGAGACCGTGCTAAATACAAAGCCATCAACCTGACCGGTTCGACACAGATGTCGTCTCGTTTTGTGGAGGACGACAATACCTTGACCCTGGAATCTTTCCGGGTGGGCTATGAGTTCGATTCGGCTGCGATAGCAAAGTTCGGATTAAAGGCTTTGCGAGTGAATGCTTACATGAACGATGTATTCAAAATCTCCTCCATTAAGACGGAACGGGGTACGGAATATCCGTTCGCGAGGTCTTTCTCATTATCCGTTTCCGCATCATTTTAACCATTAATCGAATTATCATGAAACATATATTCAAACAAACAAGTAGTATTGTCGTCGGACTGCTGATGTGTACGGCCTGCAACAACTGGTTAGACATCCAACCGTCGGACCGTATTGCAGAAGACCGGGTATTTTCTCAGGTCAGTGGATTCTGGGGGGCATTGAACGGGGTATATACCGAATTGCTCAGTTCCAATCTTTATGGTGGTTTCCTGACTGTACAAGGCGTGGAGGTCATGGCACAACGTTATAATGTATCGCAAAATCAGGAAACGTTTTACAATCTGTCGCAGTACGCCTTTACACAAGAGCAGGTAAAACTCCGGTTGGAGAGCTATTGGAACGAAGCATATAAGCAGATCCTTGAATGTAATAATATTTTGGAAAATGCCGAAGTGCGTCATGGTGAAGTATTGAATGACAAACAATATAATTTAATCAGAGCGGAAGCTTTGGCATTGAGAGGATTTCTGCATTTCGATTTGTTGAGGATGTTCGGGCCGCTACCCACCCAGCTTGATTCAAAAGCTATCCCTTACAAAGAAACGATTTCCGTGTCCGCTCCCGGTATGCTGACAGGCAACGAGGTGATCGAAAAAGTACTGACGGATTTGGCAGAAGCGGAAAGTATCTTGAAAAATTGGGATCCGGCAGTGAGTGAAGGGATGCTGATGGCTGTCAATGATGATGACCATGATAATGATGGGAACACTTACCGTTTTCGCGGATTAAGGCTCAATTATTATGCAGTGGTGGCTTTGAAAGCCAGGGTTTATCTTTGGGCCGGCAACAAGACAGAGGCATTGAAATATGCTAAAATGATTATAGAAAATCCGGAAGCGGAAACTTTATATCCGGCGGTAACACGGGCTGCAGCTACCGACTACTCCAATCCGGACCGTTCGTTTTCATCGGAAGTGTTGTTCTCTCTGTTGAATGAAAACAAGGAAGATTTGTACAACACCTATTTCAACTCCTCTAATGCGAGTTCTTCCAATAAACTGATACCGGCGGCTCAGCGAGTACAGAACCTGTTCGGCGATGATGCGTTGAGTGACTATCGGTATAATTGGTGGGAAGCTTCCAATGGCATAGGAGAAACGAATCTGCTGATGAATGTGCGGTTGCGTAAAATTGCAGACACCGACCTGGTATACGGTAAGCTGATGCCGTTGATTCGCGTGAGCGAGATGTATCTGATTGCTGCTGAATGTGCCACGGAAGAGCAGACACAATACGATTACCTGAACGCACACCGTCTGAGAAGGGGTAATCAGGTGCAGGTGACGACAGGATTAGAGGGCGAATTGGCCAAAGAATACTCCAAAGAGTTTCTGTGTGAAGGACAGTTATGGTTCTACTATAAGCGTACAAACACTGCAAAAATTCAATCGGGTTCCTCCAATACCAACATCACAATGAGTAATGCTAAGTATGTTCCGAATTTGCCGGATAGTGAAATCAAATATAGAAATTAGAGTATCATGAAAAAACTATTATTTATTATCATTGGTTATTCCTTGCTGCTCGCTGGCTGTGGGGAAAACGAAGCGATCTACTATGAAGGAGAGTCGGATAGCACTTCGGGAATTTATTTTGCTTATTATACAAGTACTACCCGTGAGGGGGCTTCGGTTATTTACAATTATAGCGATACCACTCGCGATAACTCCTTGGCCTCCGTGGTGGGAGAATATGCACAGGTGAGAATTCCTGTTCGATTGTTCGGGAACGTTTCGGAAGAGGATCGTCCTTTTGTCGTTAAAACGATAGGGGGAACCGTTGAAGAAGGGAAAGATTTCACCCTACCCGAAGAATTTATTATGCCTAAAGGCGAAGCATTGGCTTATGTAACGGTTAACGTCAAAAAAACAGAAGAACTGCAAGACGGAATTGTGCGTTACATCACCTTAGGACTGGAAGAAAACCAGTACTTTAAGGCATACATCAAGAAACGCATAGTAGGTAATGACACCATCGACGTGCAACGGATTACCATTCGCTATTCTTTGGTATTTGCAAAACCGTTTAGTTGGGATTTTTATAAAACAAATTGGGGTGAGTATTCCCATACTAAATTAAATTTTATACTATCCGTTATGGGATGGACGTATTCCCAGTTCTCACAGAAAAATTTCTATTACGTGTCTCCGTCGGTATGTGTGCTCACACGTATGGAATTGCAAAAAAGGGCTGATGAAGGTAATCCGGTACGGGAACTCGACGGTTCATTGATGCAATTGGGCTCAGATTATTTAGTTGATTATAGTGCATACGAATAAAAAAAGAAAGAATAATGAAACACAATGTTATATTACTGTTATGTCTCGTCCTCGGTCTGTTCTCTTGTTACGATGATAAGGGAAATTACGATTACAGGGAGATTGACGAACTGACCATTACCGGCATTCCGGAAGAGCTGATGTCTGCATTGTATAAATCGGAAAATCTGGTATTGCAACCGACCGTGACCTCGAAATTCGATGGAGTGATTAACGCCGATGATCCCAATTATGAATTTTCTTATTATTACGATAGACCGGTAGGAGGTGATTTCCTGGAACCAAGGCTGTTGGATTCCAGTAGGGTGAAAGATCTGAATATTCTGGCAGAAATAGATCCCGGTAATTATACTGTCTGGTTCAAGGTGAAGGATTTGCGGACCAATATTGTCACTTCTGCTGAATTCAAACTGAGCGTGGTGACCTCCACGACCAAAGGGTGGGTCGTATTATGTGAGGAAGGCAGCGAACGTAAAGTCAGAATAGATATGATCGGTGAGGTTGGTGACCGGATTGCTGTTTCGAGAAATCTGCTGGACTTTTTACCGGAATCACATGGCGCTTGTCAGATCCTTTTGGAGAGTAATATGCTGTACACAGCTAATTCTCCTTATTTAAATTTATATACGGAAGATAATAGTTTTTGTATATGGTCTTATAACGGCAATTTCAACCGTAATTTTAATGACCCGAGAAGTACGGTATTTGCACGCTCCATAGATGACTTTATTGTGAGAGAGGAAAATAATTACAGCTATATAGTCATTACCGCAGATGGAGATGTTTATCAAAAAATGAGCAGTAGTTCGGCTTTATATGATGTGAAAATTAACGTAGACGAGCCGTTCGGGGAACCTAACTACAAAATGGCTCCCTTTATCGGTGTCGGATGGTCAAACGGTTACAACGGAATCCTGTACGATAAGACGAACCGGAGGTTTAAATACTTTTTGCAATATGCTGCGATTCCTAACGGAACAAAGTATTTATTCGATCCCAAAGAGCCCGAGACCGGTTCCAAACTTTTCGACTGGAACACGGGAAAGGACATGGTTTACATGGCAGGTACGAGACAGGGAGGCGGCAATCTGGTGTTCGCTTTGCTGAAAGATGCTGCGGGACAATATAGTATATATGGCATCACAGCAGGACAATATCAGGATTCGCCTGTGCAGAGCACCTACATGGATATAGATGCTGCCAAAGCGCCGGGATTGGCGAACGCAACCTGTTTCGCATTCCACCCCACTCTGCCGTTCCTGATATATAATAGCGGCAATGAAGTGTATTTATACGATATGTCCACTCGTTCGGCCCGGCGGGTTCTTATTCTGCCTGGCGAAAACAGCGTATCTATGCTTAAATTCAATAAGCTGCCGCGATTAGGCTTAGGATATAGTATTCATTATCCCGATGTTGCCATCGATTGTCAGTATCGTTTGGCGGTAGGCTCCGTTAATTCCGATGCGGAAGCCGGTAGCGAAGGAATTTTACGCTTCTATGATGTCCCTGAATTTGCCGGAGATTTAACGCAGTTCGGCGAGACGTATACCGGATTCGGTATCGTCAAAGATATCGCTTACAAAGCAAGATAAAAATGCCCGATAGGGAAAATGTCTGAATTTATCCGACCGGATGGAAAAATAGGAAACGGGATTCAATAAAATGGATCTCGTTTTTTTGCTTTTGAACTAATTTATACGCTTGTTTTAATAATTAATGAAACGTTATCATATTGATATTAAAATTATTTGTACTTTAGGGCTTTGAAATTTTTATCATATTTTATTGAAATGGCATTATTCGGATTATTCGGAAAGACTAAAAAAGAGAACCTGAATAAGGGGTTAGAAAAGACCAAAGAAAGTGTTTTTAAAAAGCTGGCCAGAGTGGTGGTCGGCAAATCTAAAGTAGATGACGAGGTGTTGGATAATCTGGAAGAGGTTTTGATCACCTCGGATGTAGGTGTCGAGACTACGGTCAGGATTATCGAACGTATCGAGGAGCGTGTACAACGCGACAAATATATGGGTGTCGATGAATTGAACCGGGTGTTGAAAGAGGAGATCGTCGCTTTGTTGAAAGAGAATACTGTTAACGATGCCGCTTCGTTCGAATTACCTGAAAACGGTGTGCCCTATGTGATCATGGTGGTCGGAGTGAATGGAGTGGGGAAAACGACTACGATCGGAAAGTTGGCCTATAAATTTAAAGAAGCCGGTAAAAAAGTGGTATTGGGAGCTGCCGATACTTTTCGTGCTGCTGCTGTCGATCAATTGGTGATCTGGGCAGACCGGGTCGGAGTGCCGATTGTAAAACAGGCAATGGGTGCCGATCCCGCTTCTGTAGCTTACGATACGTTAAGTAAAGCCAAGGCCGACGGAGCTGATGTCGTGATTATCGACACCGCCGGACGGTTGCATAATAAAATAAACTTGATGAATGAGCTGACAAAGATCAAAAACGTAATGAAAAAGGTCTTGCCGGAGGCTCCGAATGAAGTGTTGCTGGTATTGGATGGCTCCACCGGACAAAATGCTTACGAACAGGCCAAGCAGTTTACACTGGCGACGGAAGTGAACGCTTTGGCTATTACAAAACTCGATGGAACCGCCAAAGGAGGTGTGGTTATCGGTATATCCGACCAGTTCAAGATCCCTGTGAAATATATCGGTATCGGTGAGAAAATCGAAGATTTGCAGGTATTCAACCGGGAGGAATTTGTCGATTCGTTGTTTAGTTAAATGAAGAAGATATTGTTTGTATGTCTGGGGAATATTTGCCGTTCTCCGGGTGCGGAAGCAATCATGAAGGCATGGATAAAGAAAGAGGGCAAAGAAAAAGAGTTCTTGATCGATTCGGCCGGACTTTATAGCGGACATGCCGGAGCTCTTCCTGATGAGCGGATGCGCCGGCACGCAAGCCGCCGGGGATATGTCCTGGATAGTCGTGCCCGTACTTTTTATCCGACTGCCGATTTTGCAGAGTTCGATATGATCATCGGTATGGATGACCAGAATATCGAGGCTTTAAAACGTGCAGCAATAAATGAGGAAGAAAGAGCGAAAATCTTTAAAATGACTGATTTTTGCCGGAAATCCACTTCATATTCCGAAATTCCCGACCCTTATTATGAAGGTCCCCAAGGATTCGAGCTGGTGCTCGATTTATTGGAAGATGCGGTTGCCGGACTTTATCGGTATTGTTTGGCCCATTATTGATCCGGATATCTGAAAACTTTACAGTCTGAAAATCTTTCAGACTGTTTTTTTATTTATATAATAATGCGATTTTTTTGTATATTTTAAACTTTGATCGGATTTCGGCATAATTTTTGTTATTTTTTTGTATGTATATATAGGAGATAATTCTATCCCAACATCTAAAACTATTATACTTTGGAATACGTTTAAAATTAAATAATGTTCTTGATATTGAAGAATATCTGGTATAAAATATAGACTAATATTGAATTTATGAGAAAACTATTTGTTTGTATGTTAGGGATTATCCTATTGGCTGCTTGCCATTCGGAAAGTGATTTTTCCGGAGAGGGGACGGCAGAAGTGAGTCTCTGTCTTTTGGCTGATCCTTCTTTTGTAAAGACGAAGGCAATTGATGTTTTAGCCTATCAGAATGTAGATAATTATACGGTGGAGCTTTCTAAAGACGGTACTATTTTTGAGACGGCACGTCCGGCTAGCGCCCGGCGACGTCAACGGCCCCCGCGTGCTCGTGCACACATAGTGTTGTGCGTG
>OOCP01001519.1_pt1 | contig 23208 bp, 17 predicted proteins | sample 1671511 | NCBI WGS metagenome assembly OOCP01 (sample SAMN06348164, study PRJEB24527) | human gut metagenome | biome: human gut; feature: ankylosing spondylitis patient; material: feces | host: Homo sapiens | place: China | collected 2015-10 | reverse complement strand
TTCGCCGGAATTGAAAGAGAAACAATTGTGTTTCGTCTTTCGGCTTTCCTTCAAAGTGCGAACGTCTTAAAGTTTTTGAGACCTACTTAAGTTCTCTCAACCGCGGATGTTCACACTTATCGGTTCGTTGAATTCAAATTTTTAAAGAACATCGCTTCTCGTGAAGCGCAGAAAATTAATCTTATCAGACTATTTTCTGTTTGTCAAATTTAAAGATCGCTGTTTTTTGGTATTCAGCGATCTCTCGTTGACACGTGATTGTTTGTCAATCAACGTGGATGTGAATTAAATACCCTTTTTCTGGCTTTGTCAAGGCCATCAATGAAAATACCGCATACGCGGTATTTTCATTGTCCAATTGCCCACAAACGAGGCAATGGCTCGCGGTGAAACCCTTATCGGGCGGATTCTTTCACCTCTGGACAGACGATATCCACAAAGCCAAACGTCGAAAAATCTTCGATTCGACTTGGATACAAGCGCCCGTGCAAATGATCGGTCTCGTGCTGGATGATGCGTGCATGAAATCCCGTCACTTCTTGATCCACGGGTTGGCCTTCCGCATTAAACCCACGCACACGAATGCGATTCCAACGCGGTACCTGAGCGCGCAACCCCGGAACCGATAAGCAACCTTCCCAGCCGATTTGTCGCTCATCACCAATGGGTTCGATCTGAGGATTGATGAGCACAGCCCGTGGTACCACAGGGGCATCCGGATAACGTTCAGAGCGCTCCATCCCATAACATATCACTTGCAGACTCACTCCCACCTGCGGGGCAGCAATCCCCACACCCCCTGTCGCGACCATGGTTTCCCACATGTCCGCAATGAGCGTTTTTAGCGCGGGATCCTCAAAATTCTCCACGGGTTTCGCTTCTAATTTGAGAATAGGATCTCCCATTCGCTTAACTTCCCGAATCATCGTTTTCCTCCCATTGAACAGCCTAGCTTAGCGTAGTGCTTCAGCAACCACGCCTACTGCGCGGGCCACTCCTTCTTGAATCACCAGGTCGAGGCTCGCAAAATCAATTCCCTGAGCACTCAACTTAATCCCTGCCGCGTAATTGACGGAAACACAGAGTGCAGCGTACGGTATGTCCAGTTCACGCGCCAGAGCGGCTTCTGGTGATAACGTCATACCGATCATATCTCCGCCCTCGCGACGATAACTTTCCACCTCGGCTGCGGTTTCTAAGCGCGGTCCCTGTGTGGTCACATAAACACCATGGTCCAAGGCTGTCGTTTGCGTGCGGGCAGCCGCCACCAGTAGCCGCTGACGTAACGACTCATCAAACGGGTGTGTAAAGTCAATGTGTCGCACACCGGTAACGGAAAAATCATCGAAATACGTCCCTTCACGCCCCCACGTGTGATCAATCAACTGATCGGGGACGGCGAGTGCCCCAGGCCCCAAGGCGTCATGGATACCCCCCACGGTCGCCACCGCAATCACTCCGTCTACGTTGGCCCGCTGAAGGGCCCACAGGTTGGCACGGTACGGTACGCGATGGGGAGCATATTCATGTTTGACGCCATGACGACGCAAAAACACACAATCCATGCCGCGTAATTTTCCATAGAGTAACGGAGCGGACGGTGCCCCATAGGGGGTATCGATCGTAATTTCTTCCTCTGGAGTAAACACGTTCGGATCTTGAAAGCCGGTTCCACCAATCAATGCGAACATGGGCGTTTACTCCTTATCAAACAAGTTTAACTGGGACGAGGTTTCCTCGGCCGGAGTAGTCGAGGTCGTCGGCGCGTGCGCCGTCGTCGTAGCATTCCCACCGTCAGCCATCATCGCCAACAATTTAGCCTCATCAATCACAGGGATATTGAGTTCGAGTGCCTTTTGCAATTTTGACTTTGGATTGGCACCTGCTACCAGAAAGTCCGTCTTTTTACTCACGCTCCCAGCGACTTTAGCCCCCAAAGCAATCAATCGATCTTTGATTTCATCGCGACCAAAACTCGGCAACGTCCCCGTAATCACGAAGGTTAATCCTGCCACGGACGAATTCGACGTTGAGGGGGCCTGTGCCTTAGGCCAGGTAATCCCCACCGCCAATAAATCCTCAATCACTTTTTGGTTGTGTGCCTCCCCAAAGAAGGCAACAATACTCTGCGCAATAATGGCCCCGACATCATCCACCTCTTGTAGGGTTTCTTCGGTAGCGTTTTGCAAAGCCTGCAAATCCTGGAAGTGATCGGCCAAAGCCTGTGCCGTGGCTTCCCCCACATGACGGCAACCCAGCGCATAAATAAATCGACCCAACGTGGTCTGCTTGGAAGCTTCAATGGCATCGAGCAAGTTTTGAGCGGCTTTAGGACCCATGCGTTTTTGTGGTTTTTCGGTGGGTGTGTTCACCAAGGGAGCCGTTAACACGTCAAGCGACAGACGATACACATCAGCGGGGCTATGCAGTAGCCCCTCATCCACGAGCATCGTGACGATTTTTTCCCCCAGTCCATCGATACCCATGGCTCGACGCGACGCAAAGTGCACAATCGCCAACTTACGTTGTGCTTCACAAACCAGTCCCCCCGTGCAACGCGTATCTTTTTCTTCTTCGTCACGAATCGTGGCCGACCCACACACGGGGCAGCAGCTGGGCATATGAAATTCCGTCACCTGTGCTGGGCGAGCCTCTTTCACCACACGCAACACCTCTGGAATCACGTCACCCGCACGGCGTACGACAACGGTATCCCCAATTTTCAAATCCAATTCCGCAATGTGATCTTCGTTATGGAGTGTGGCATTGGACACCGTTACGCCACCGACAAACACCGGTTTCAAACGGGCAACCGGGGTCAATTTTCCCGTTCGTCCCACCTGAATATCAATCGCTTCACACACCGTGAGCGCTTCTTCGGGAGGATACTTGTGCGCACACGCCCAACGCGGCTCGCGTGCAATGAACCCTAACTGGTCTTGTAACTCAAAGTCGTTGACTTTATAGACCACCCCATCAATATCAAAGGGAAGCGTCGCACGGGCTTGAGCCACTTCCTCATGGAATTGTGCCAACGCATCGGGCCCCTTCACCACTCGGCGCATCTTAGCGACCGGGAAACCTAAGGAGGCTAATCGATCGAGCGCCTCACTTTGTGTCGTCGCAAACGGTTCGGAGACTTCACCTAAGGCGTAAGCATAGAAATGCAAGCGTCGTGAGGCCGTAATACGAGGATCCAACTGGCGCAAACTACCCGCAGCGGCATTGCGTGGATTGACAAACGTTTTTTGTCCCGTGGCAAGCGCACGTGCATTAAGTTCCTGAAAGTCGTCCTTATGCATGATGACTTCCCCACGAACTTCTAAGACCGCCGGGAAATTGCCCTGAAGTTTTAACGGGATAGTACGAATGGTCTTGACATTAGCCGTGACATCTTCGCCTTCACGACCGTCGCCACGGGTTGCGCCACTCAGCAGTACGCCGTTTTCGTAGCGTAAATTCATGGCAAGCCCATCAAATTTGAGTTCGCAATCGTATTCAACCTGAGGGTCCGAAGCCCCTAAGCCCAACTCACTGCGCACACGGCGATCAAACTCGCGCGCGCCTTCACTCGAAAAATCGGTTTCGGTGTGAATCGACAACATCGGGCGTGCATGTTGTACTTTGGCAAGGTCTGAACGCACCTCTCCGCCCACTCGACTCGTGGGGGAGGAAGGGCTCTTATACTGAGGGAAGCGTTTCTCCAGCGCGACGAGTAAATTGAACACGCGGTCGTATTCGGCATCCGGAACACTCGGTGCATCGAGAACGTAATACTCGTAACTCCAACGCTCCAATTGCGCTTCCAAGCGCTGCATCAGAGCTTGAGCCTCTTCTGGAGGCGTTGCCTCAGCTTGATTCGTACCGTCAAAATCATCCAACATGCGTCATATCCTCAAAAAAGGCCGATCACCACAGCAACACAGTGCGGGTCATCGGCCTTATCGTATTGATTATTCGAACCTCAGTTAGGCACCGCGGGCAAAAATTCGCGCCGCGCGTTCACTACCGGCATCGACCCCATGATCATGCATCATCTTCATGCGTGCCTTGAGTGCTTTTTCCATGCTAATCGCCAAGAGCGAATCCACGACTTCACGCTTTTCATTAAACCAGCCCGCTCCGAGATGATTGGCTAAGTGGTTCGCCAGCGAGAAGAATCGCTGCAAATCCCCACGCCCCAAATTCGACATTGGCACGTCCAGTGTTAACTTCAATGTCCCGTCGCCCACCATCGAAAGCGTAAAGGCAGGTTCTCGTGCCATCGGGTCCAAGCGATAGTCCCAACGGCCCGCATTGGGTTTAAAGCCAGCAGCCTTGGCGACCAAACCAACGCGTTCAGCCGTCAACTGAATGTCTTCACTCATCGGAACAATTAACAAATTGACCGACGAATCGAAGTAGTCAATAAAGCGACGGGTATCGTCCGCACGCTGAGGCACCTTTTCCACATCGGTGGCGGTGCGCACATCGACATCGTTGTGCATCGCTGCCTGCTCAAGCACTTGCAAAACTTTGGAGGCCGACACGGGATCGAGCATCGCAACGCGATTCGCCACCACCACCGCAACGACTAAATGCGAGGCTTCAATCGGCAAGTGCTTCGGTGAATAGTAAAGATTGTCGCGGCGGCTCTTGGCCCACAAGTTGATCTGTAGCGGTAACTGCAATTCTGTTAATGCCAGCCATAAGGATTGAATACCACCAATCGAAAAGGCATGACCTTCTTGTGGCACTAATTCAAGCACCCATTGTACCCCTGGGTCCACAGGCGCCTTGGGGTGCCCCATCATTTCAAAGAGAGACTCTTGCGTCACTTGCGCGGCGCTTTCTTTTTCAATTTCCACATAGACGGGAGGAGTATCCGAGGGTTGGCCTGCGCTATCGCGCATTTTCTGCTCATCCAAAAGTGGATCTTGCTTTTCAACCCCGTCCATGAGCACATCGACTTTCGAGCGCCCTAATCCTCGATCCTTATCGCGGATTTTTCGCTCTTCACGCTTAGAGCGCCAAAAGAAAATCGCAATAACCAAAAGTGCTGCGACAATTAAAATAATTTGAGTCTGACTCATGAAAATCCCGTCCTGTCCTCCCTCATCGAGAACCTCGAAGAGGACGCTCAAAAACTCGTACTAAAGAATCCGTTGCCCAACAAGGGCTCAAACTTTCATTTTACCAAAGGAATGGCGAATGTACGCAGTCTTGCTTACCATTGGAGAGGATTTTTTCTTGGGCTTCAGTGGACGATAGGAAGCGATGGCGGGAGGATTCCCGTCCGTTTCGACTAGTTAGCAATCCGAGCGGCTTCATCAATGTCAACGCTTACCACACGGCTCACCCCTGGTTCACGCATCGTCACCCCAATGAGGGCTTGCGCATACTCCATCGTGATACGATGGTGGGTAATCATCAGGAATTGCGTTTCATGACTTTGTTCGCGGCACATATTGGCAAGACGCGCTTGATTGGCTTCATCAAGAGGGGCATCGACTTCGTCCAGTAAGCAAAATGGGGCTGGATTGAGCTTAAACAAGGCAAAGACCAACGCTGTCGCCGTCAAGGCTTGTTCACCCCCCGAGAGCATACGTAAGCTCGCATTTTTCTTTCCTGGCGGCTGGGCACGCACTTCGAGACCGGCATTAAGAAGATCATCCCCCACCAGTTCTAAATCCGCATTACCACCACTGAAAAGTAGCGTAAACGTTTCTTTGAAATGCCCGCGAACTCGATCAAACGTCTCACGCATTGTGCTACGGGTTTCCTGATCAATTTTGCGAATGGCTTCTTCGAGTAACCCAATCGCCTCCTGCAAGTCCCTCATCTGCGTGCGCGTCAGTTCAACGGTTTTCTGAATTTCCTGTAAATGCGCTTTTGCTGCATGATTAATCGGTCCCAATGCCTCAATCTCGGCCATGATACGCATGACACGGTTGCGTGCCCCTTGCGCTTTTGTTTTATCGGCAGCAAGCTGTTGCGCTAAAGCAATACGATCCACCCCCAGTTCATTTAACCGTTCGGAGAATTGCGTGCGCAAACCTGTCTTATTTTCCTCCTCCACACGCAACTGGCTAATCGTCTCCGTTAAGGACAAAATGGCTGCCTGATGATTCTGTAAATCATCGACCCAACCTTGGCTCGCTTTACGTTGCTCCTCGAGTAAACGATGCGCCTCGTTACGTTCGGCTTCAGCCACTTCAAACTCGCGCAATAGCCGCCCGAGTGCACCCGCTTTGAGACTCACCTCGAGTTGCGCTTTTTCCTCTTGGAGTTGGGTCAGTTTGTGTTCTTCGCGCGCAATATCTTCCACAATCAGCGTGAGCGACGTACTCAATTCCCGTGCACTACGCTCATTGGCTTCTTGCGATACCGTCAGTACCGCTAACTGCTGACGCGATTGTGTCAGTTGCCGCTCCAACTGTTTGACGGTTTCGTCTTGGCGGGTGAGCGTAGAACGTGCTTCGTTGACAACACGCACCAACTTTTCGTGTTCCTCTTCAGCCTCATCCAGAGTGCTCCACAAGGTTTCCGAGCGAGCCTCTTCACGCGCCTTCGCTTCCGTGAGCTCCGCACGATCCCGTTTGAGGTCTTCGTTTCTTTGTTGCCAAACTTGTGCCTTTTCTTCTAATACCTTATAGGCGGTGTGGGCTTGGGCTTCTTTTTGGCGCCACTGATCACGTTCCCGCAAGGCGTCCTTTTGGGCTCCTTCCAGGCGCTCGACGTCACGCCGGGCGGCATCGCGTTCGGCCATCAAACTATCCAACGCATTTTCTGCCGCTTCCAAGTCGGCCCGCAGTCGCTCCACACGCAAGCGTTGGGTGAGCGTTTGCCCTGCGCCCGTTGCTTGAGCACTGTAGGTAATGCTCACTGGGGTCACCGTATCCCCTTCGGGGGTAATCAGCGCCTCTCCCATGGCCAATTGGGAACGTAAATTGAGAGCGTCCCTCAGGGACTCCACCACCCACATTCCCTCTAGCCACACATCAAGCGCCACCCCCGCGGCCACATTCGTTTCGCGTAACGTCACTTTCGAGCGTAGCGGCACCCAATTGGGGTGAGCGGAGGCGTCCCTCGAAGCACGGGGAACCTGCGTGACCTGACTATCTAAAAAACTCAACGCATGCGGGGGACGTTTTTCAGTAAAGACAGCGGATTGCAATAAACGTAAAAAGATGGCTTCGCTTTTGGATCCTAAGACCACGTCAATCGCTTTTACCCAAGCCTCATCGATCGTCATGACCTCATGAAGACGTCGTAACCCAATGAGTCCCTGCTCGGACTCAAACGTCTCAGCCGCCTCCTGAGCCTCACCCACCAAACTCGCCTCGAGGGCTTCCAGTTCGCCCACCATGGCTTTTTGCTGAGCCAAACTCTGAAAGTAAGTTTCATCCGCACTTTGTTGACGACGACGGGCCGCCTCGAGGGCTTCAGTCGTCGTTTCGATCTGAGCCAAGACGTCTTCGAGCTGGAATTGCGCCTGCGCTAATACCTCTTGGGTTCGCTCCAACTCCTCTGGGTCGGGTGCACTATAGCGTTTGGCATTATCTTCGAGTCGTAGGAGCCGTTCCTCAAAGTCTTTAGCACGCCGCACAGCCTCCTCGCTATCGCGACGAAGTCCCTGTACACGACGCTCCGCTTGACCGAGGGTCGCTTGTTTTGTTTGCATGTCGGCGTCGAGTGTTTCTAACCGCTCTTGCGCTTCGGCATATTGTTCTTCACGGATCTCCAGTTCTGCTTCCAGCGTTTCCCGCGTTTGTGCGCTCTGACCTTTCGAGTCTTGTAAGCGGGTCTGCTGTTGCAATAGCTCGGTATGACGCTCGCGTTTTTTCTCCACGTTCGCCAGCGTACTGCGTAGATCGTTTTCAATCGCCTGAGCGCGTTCTAAGCGACGTTTTTCTTCACTTTCCTCAAGGGTGAGCGCTTTTTCCGCAGCACGCAACTGGACCAATTTTTGCTGCTCCACGGCTTCCAATGGAGCCAATTTGGCTTGGGCTTCGCGTAAACTGGCCTCCGCCCGGGATAAAGCCAGTTTTTCCGCGGCGAGTGCACTTTCCGCTTTAGCGCGATCCAAGCCTATTTTTTCAAGACTCTGTCGTACATCTTCGTGCTGGATGAAATACCAAAGCCCCTCGGCTTGACGTTTCTCCTGATTGAGTGCCTCCCATTTGTCCACGACCTCGGCTTCCGTCTTTAATCGAGCCTCTTCGTCGAGTTTGAGCGATAAAGCATCTTCGACTCGGGACAAATTGGTTTGTGTGGACGCGATCAATTGCTCGGTTTCACGACGGCGTTCGCGGTAAAGTGACACCCCTGCCGCCTCTTCCAAGTAGACCCGCAACTCTTCGGGTTTCGCTTTGATAAAGGACGAAATCATGCCTTGAGAAATAATGGCATAACTGCGCGGTCCTAACCCAGTGCCCATGAAAATATCGAGTACATCACGGCGACGTACTTGTTGCTGATTGATGAAGTACTGCGACTGCCCATCGGACGTGACGACGCGCTTGACGGTTAACTCTGCGTATTCCCCCCAAGCCCCTTTGATCCGGCCATCTTCGTTACTCAGTAACAATTCCACACTGGCACGCCCCAAGGGTTTACGAGCCGTGGAGCCTGCAAAAATCAGCTCCTTCATGGAGCTCGAGCCACGTAATTCCGATAAACGCGCTTCCCCCAACACCCAACGCACCGCGTCAATGATGTTGGATTTACCACATCCATTGGGACCCACGATCCCCGTGAAGGGACGCTCCAGATCGACCGTAACGGGATCCGCAAAGCTCTTAAACCCAGCAATCTTGATATGGCGAAGTTTCACAGTGCTCTCCAGCGCGCATTTCGTTGGCGATTTATCCGTCGTGGCGCCCGTCAGGACAAAAAGAGAAAGATCTTACCCAGCAACCGTGCCTACCGATTGCCCTTGACCGCTATTTTAACCTCACTGCGACGTGAGGAAATCTTTATAATGAGCGCACCTAAGAAAAAAGCGCAATCGTCGCACACTCTCCTCCGCAAAGGACAACGCTCTGGTGCTTGGTCCGCTAAAGCGAGGACACACTTACCACACGAATTTCCCTATTTGACCCTTAACCTTAAGGGGGATGAATAGGAACGTTAATTCCAGTGCGACGAACCTACAATGCAAAGGACAAAACACTATGTACGAAATAGCCCCCCTGCTTGATGATCCGATTCGTAACCTCAAAACCATTCGTGACGTGTTTCGCTGGGCAATCAGTGAGATGGAAAATGCGGATCTTTCGTATGGGCACGGTTCCCCCAACTCTTGGGAAGAGGCAAGTTTTTTGGTTTGTCGCGGTTTAAAGTTGCCCTTTGAGCATTTTAATGACTTTTTGGACGCTCACCTCACGCAATCCGAACTCACCCGCTTGGTGCACCTGATCGATCGTCGTGTGCACGAAAAGTGCCCGGTGGCTTACTTGTTAAAAGAAGCGTGGCTCACCGAACACTCCTTTTATATCGATGAACGTGCGCTCATCCCGCGCTCCTTTATTGCCGAATTGATTGAAGAAGATTTTGCCCCTTGGGTGGCGGATCCCTATGAGGTCGGTAGCGTCTTAGATATGTGCACGGGGTCAGGGTGTCTCGCGATTCTGTTGCAAGGCATTTTCCCCAACGCTCAGGTCACGGGGGCAGATATTTCTGCCGATGCCTTAGAAGTCGCCAAAATCAATCGTGAACGCTATGACATGGTCGATACCCTCGAATTGGTTGAGTCCGACTTGTTCGCTCAGCTCGAAGGACGTCGTTTTGATTTGATCGTCTCCAACCCGCCCTATGTGACGGAAGCGAGCATGGAAGCGCTTCCGCAAGAGTACCGCCACGAACCCACCTTGGCACTCGGAGCCGGCGAAGATGGTATGGATGTGGTGCGTCGCTTAGTCCCTGAGGCGCGCGAGCATTTAAATGAGGGCGGCATGCTCATTGTTGAAGTGGGTGACAATGCCCAATATGTCGAAGCAGCGTTCCCAGGCTTAGAACTGACCTGGTTGGCGACTTCGGGGGGCGATGATCAGGTCTTCTTAGTAACGAAAGACCAATTGGATGCCTACTTTGGCGAATAGCTCATCACCACGCCCTGTTCGCTCCGAGGCGTTAGTGTGGCTTGCCTACGCTTAACGCTATCGTTTTCACCGATTCGGATGGGCTCTTCGGAGCCCATCCGACGTTTAGATTCCTTACCAAAACACTATGCTTAGGCTCAATAATGTTTCCCTCACGCGAGGTACCCGTGTTCTCTATTCTGGCGCCAACGCCCTTGCAAGCCAAGGGGACCGAGTGGGTCTAGTGGGTCCCAACGGGTGTGGTAAGTCCACGCTTTTCGCGGCCATTCTGGGCGAAATCAGCACCGAAGCCGGTGAAATTGAAGCCCCACGTCCTGCCCGTATCGCGCATGTCGCACAAAGTTTTAAAGTCGAGGACGTCAGCACCTTAGAGTTTGTGCTTGCGGGTCATGAACCCTTGATGCATGCCCGCCAAGAACTGGCTCGGGTGCTCGCTGCCAACACCAGTGAGCTCGATATCGCGCAAGCTCACGCCAACCTCGCTGAGCTCAACGAGGGGGCGATCGTCGCCCAAGCACAAACGATTCTCGCGGGTTTGGGATTTAAAAATGAGGATCATACACGTGCAGTCAAGGACTTCTCCGGGGGATGGCGTAATCGTTTGGCCTTGGCGCGAGCACTGATGCGCCCAGCCGATTTGCTCTTATTGGACGAACCCACGAACCACTTGGACATTGACTCCTTGATTTGGCTCGAAAACTGGCTACGCCACGTCGAAGCAACCGTGATCATTATTTCGCACGACCGAGAGTTTTTGGATCGTGCCGTCAGCACGATTTGGGCCATTGAAAACGATACGCTCACGGCGTATAGCGGCAACTACAGCGCCTACGAAGTACAACGCATTGAAAAAATGCGTCAGCAAAATGCGGCCGCCAAGGCCTATGAGCGTGAGGCAGCCCACCTGAGTGCTTTTATTGAACGCTTCCGCGCCAAAGCCACCAAAGCAAGACAAGCCCAGTCGCGCATCAAAATGCTCGAAAAATTGCAAGCTGTCGAACCGGTACGCGCTAAGCGCGAATGGCGCTTTGAATTTCCCGAGCCCGTACGTTTACCCGAACACCTCGTGGACCTCGAAGGGCTTTCGCTTGGCTATGAACCCGAGCAGGCCGTCATTAAAAATGCCACCCTTTCGGTACGTTCGGGAGAACGCATTGGCATCTTGGGGGTTAATGGGGCGGGTAAGTCCACGCTTGTCAAAGGGATTGTTGGGGAGCTTGTGCCCCAAGCTGGTGAAATCCGACGCGGTCAAGGACTTGAGATTGGCTACTTTGCTCAGCATCAACTCGATCAGCTGCGTCCCCAAGACACCCCCCTTGAACATTTACGACGTCTAGCGCCCGACGTGCGTGAACAAGAATTACGCGACTTTTTAGGGATCTATCGCTTTTCGGGTGACTTTGCCACCTCTCCGGTGGGACCGATGTCAGGTGGCGAAAAGGCTCGCTTAGCCTTAGCGCTGTTAGCTTGGAAAAAGCCCAATTTGTTGGTGCTTGACGAACCCACAAACCACTTAGACATGGAAACCCGTGAAGCCCTCACGATGGCCCTATCCACATACAGTGGTGCGGTCTTGATTGTTTCCCACGACCGCCACTTATTGCGTGCCACCACAGACCGCTTGATTTTGGTTCATCAGGGAGAATTGACGGCGTTTGACGGCGACTTGGATGACTATGCAGACTTTGTCATTAATCACCGCAAAGAAATGACGCGTCAAGAAAAAGACGCTCAGCACGAGGATCGTGAACCCGTCATCAACAAAAAAGAAGCACGGCGCCTTGAAGCACAAGAGCGGCAGCGTATTGCTCAATTACGTCAACCCTTGCAAAAAAAGTTGAGCAAAATCGAAGCCTCGCTCGCTCAATTGAATAGCCAGTTAGCGGAACTCGATACGCGTTTAGCGGATCCCGACTTTTACACCAAAACGCCGAGCGAAGAAGTAGCACTAGTCCTCAAAACCCATGGCGAATTAAAACCACAGATCGAAACCTTGGAAATAGAATGGCTCGAAGTAAGCGAAGCCATTGAGGCCATTGCCTAATGGATGCTCGTTGCTCGCTCAAGCGTTGGCTTGAGCGAGATGTCCGCGCCACGACATTTTCCCTAGGTAATTTATCTTACTGATTTTCAAAGAATTTCTTGAGGTATTACCTTTGGAATTTGATTAAAGTCATGCGAGAATACTTTCACCGATTGATGAACTTCCTCGCGTTGGTAGCGATAAGCTCCACCGGACGTTCTCTAAAAAAATAAAGAAAGGAAAACTCCATCATGGCTCTCAATAAGCGTACTTTTCTCCAAGCTGTTTTAGGTTTAGCTGTTGCAAGCACTTTAGTGCTCACGGGTTGCTCGCAAAAAGAAGCCCCCAAGTCCATTAAGGTCGGTGTGACCGCTGGTCCCCACGCCGCCATCGTTAACGCGGCTGCTGAAGTAGCCAAAAAACGGGGGCTCGAAGTGAAAGTGGTCGAATTCACCGATTACTTGTCACCCAATAAGGCCTTGGCCGAAGGTTCGTTGGATGCAGACGTCTTCCAACATCAGCCCTTCTTGGATAACTTCAATGCTCAGCAAAAGACCAATTTGGTCAAGATTAGTGACGCCGTCGTGCAGCCGATGGGCTTTTACTCCAACAAAGTTCACAAGCTTGAAGACGTGCCTCAAGGGGCGACCTTCACCATCCCGAATGACCCGTCGAATGCTGGTCGCGCTTTACTCCTACTGCAAGCCTCGGGCTTAATCAAAGTGAAGCCGGGCTTAGGTTCGAAGACCACCGTAGCCGACATTACCGACAATCCTAAAGGGCTCAAGATTCTCGAGTTGGAAGCGGCTCAGTTGCCGCGTAGTTTGGATGACGCCACGGTGGCGGTGATCCCGATGAATTACGTTTTGAGCGCGGGATTGAAGGCTAAGGATGGTTTCTACTTTGAAGACACCAAGGCTCCCTACGCCCTCATCATTATGGCGGCTCGTCCCAATAATGCTCAGGATCCGAACATCAAGGCCTTCGTTGAAGCGTACCGTTCGCCTGAAGTCAAGGCCTTTATTGAGAAAACCTTTGACGGCGCTGTGCGTCCGACTTGGTAATCCCAGATAAGAAAAAACACCACAAAAAAGAGCCCGTTACGCTCCAGCTTTGAGGAGGTAACGGGCTTTCTGATTTAGCGCTGAGGAATCAAGGACTTGAGTTTTGCTGACAGGAGCAACACAATCAAGGGAGCCCCCATAACCACAGCAAAAGCACCTCGCAGTCCTAAATGTTCCGAGATCGTCCCAATCACCGGTGGCCCGAGTAAGAACCCAAAAAAGGAAATGGCCGAGACCATCGAAATCGCTGCCGAGGGACTGACTCGCTCGGAACGACCTGCCATCGAATAGCAAATGGGGGCCACAGCAGCCATACCAAAACCCACTAAGCCACTACCAATCATGGCGGGAATTAATTGCGGGAAAAAAACGATCAACGCCAACCCCAGCGTCATGGAGAACGCAGAGATCCGCAATACCAACACTTCCCCGTAGCGGTTAATAAAACCGTCCGCAATAAAGCGTGCGGAGACCATCGCAATCATGCACATGAGGTACCCAAGACGTGCCGAGAACCCCTCCTCGTGCAACACCGACACGAAGTAGACCGAGTTCCAGTCATACATCGATCCTTCGACGGCCATGGCACCAAAGCCAATGATGCCTAAGAGCACCAGTAGCAGGTCTGGTAACACCCACCGATGACGTGTGAGTCCCGTATGGGCCACTTGTGCATCCGGATCTTCACGCATTAAGTGTCGACTGGTAAACCACGTGATGGCGAGGGCTAGGAGAAAAATCAACGCAAAATGCACGACGGAGTGCACATGAATACCCGCTAAGGTGCCTCCGATGAATCCGCCGATCACTCCGCCCAGCGACCAACAGCCATGGAATTTCGCCATGATCGAGCGTTTATAGCGGTTTTCCACAGCGATGGCCTGCGTATTGACAGCAATATTTAAAAGGCTATTGAGTGCACCAAAAACGACCAACGTCGCAAAAAGCATCCCGTAAGAGTTGACCCACCCTAGGAGCACCAACATCAAGGGGTAACCCAGCATTCCTAAGATGACCATCGCACGTGAGCCAAACCGTTTCACGAGTTTCGGCGTCACCAGCATGGAAGGAAATTGACCAATCGGGGCAGCAAAGAGTGCAATCCCGAGGGCCGCATCACTTAACTGAAGGGAGGCTTTGATGTCTGGGATACGGGAAGCCCAACTCGCAAAGACGACGCCCAGAACAAACATTCCTAAGCTCACCGCTAGGCGGTTCCAGGCCTTCTCTTCATGAGGAATAAACGGCTGTAATGCAGAGGGTATCGACATGGAGACAAATCAAATGACAAAAAAACAAGGGTTAACCCTAAGGTCCACCATTCTGGCACTTTTCTGTGTTGTCAGTCTCAGCAATCACAAACTCTTTGACTTGAGCCAAATGTGAAGACTCATCGCGTCAACCAACGCAGAAAATCCCCTAGAATTAAGCAAGTCTAAGCGGAAACGCTATTCACAGGAGGCAAGAAGGAAGAAAAATGACAATTGATAAAGATTGGTTTGCAGCAACCTTAGCCGACGCCCATGAAGCCCTCAGCGAAGCGCTCGACTCGCTGGAAAATGGCGATATGGAAGACGCTGAAGAAGTACTCAATCAAAAAATTCTTCATGTCTACGCCAAACTTAACTACGCCGTCAACACGGCAGAATTGGGAGCGAGTGCCTTGGAAACAATGGATGAGGATCAACTCATTGCTTACCCCGAAACGCTCCCCTTTTTCTACGATCCTGCCCCACAGCCCGAAGGACATAAAACCTCGGAAGCGCAATGGCGTAGCCGTGATGCCTACGCCGACGGGGACGGTAATGGGTATGGTGATGGAGGGGACGGAGACGGTGGCGAATAAGCCGCGTTGAGAACGTTTCGTTAACACACGACTCCTTAACGCTCAGCGCACACCGCTAAAAAAAAGAGCTCGCCCTTGTGGGTGAGCTCTTTTTATTGGAGTCCCTCTTTCAAGGGTTCCTCGCGTTGGCACGAGAGGCTAATTCAAGACTTCCCCTTCTTCATAAGGTTCGGAATTCAAATCGCCTTCCATGGCGGTCACCACCACTGCAGAGGCCGCGTCACCCACGACGTTAATCGAGGTACGGATCATGTCTAACACACGGTCAACCCCAGCGATCAAAGCCACAGCTTCGAGCGGAATCCCGACTTGCGTGAAGATGATCGTCGTCATGATCAACCCTGCCCCAGGAACACCCGCGGTTCCCACCGCAGCCAACACCCCCATCAACACGATCGTCACTTGCGACGTCATCGTGAGTGGTAAACCATACACTTCCGCCGCAAAGATCGAGCACACGCCCATGTAAATGGCCGTACCGTTCATGTTAATCGTGTTACCCAACGGGATGGAGAACGAAGACACAGCCTTCGTAGCCCCCAAGCGACGCGTCGCATTTAAGTTTGCGGGCAAGGCAGCAGCCGACGAGCAAGTCGTAAACGCCACGAGCCACGGTTCGAAAATCCCGGTCAAGAACGTCTTCACGGGGATCTTGGCAAAGATGCGGACCATCGGGATCAAGATCACGACCACGAAGAAGACCGTCGCCAAGAAGGACGAGAGAATCAGTTTACCGAGCGGTAAGAGCACCGACAAACCATGACGGCTCACCGTAAAGGCGATCAAACCAAACACCCCAATCGGAGCAAAACGCATCACGGTACCCGTCACACGGATCATCACGTCGCCTACGATTTCGAAGAAGCGCAACACGGGTTTACCGCGTTCACCCAAACTCGAAAGGGCAAACCCAAACATCACCGCAAAGAAGATGATCTGGAGCATGGACCCCTTGGCTAAGGCTTCCATCGGGTTAATCGGCACAATGTCCAACAACGTTTGCACTAAGGGCGGAGGCACCACTTGCTTGGCCTTCAAACCTTCGGTCGATAGATCCAGACCGACACCCGGCTGAATAAAGGACGAGAAAACCAAACCGACTGCTACCGCAATAGCCGTCGTAATGGCATAGATCACAAGGACCTTTAAGGCTACACGACCCAATTTCGAGGTATCCGAAATCCCGGCGGCCCCCGCAATAATGGTCGCAATCACCAACGGAACCACGACCATGCGAATCAATCGAATAAACAAATCGCCCAAGGGTTTTAACCACGTCTGAGCGATGGAGGAATCGATCATGGCGCCGACAATGATACCGAGCACAAGGCCGATTAACATTTGCCATGCCAATCCGAACTTTTTGTTAGAGGACATTTTTTCTCCACCCTTTAGTAAAAATTGTCCGATAGGTAAAGTCTAAAAGGAAAGAATAGGGAACCTAAAATGGTAAAGGCCCCCGTATTATTTCCCTTGGATCATTGTATTCCGTTGACTTTTACCTTCGAGTAGAGATAAACCCTTAGGTGAGTGGAGGACTTGCCTACGTTACAGGCAGAAAAGTGCAGAAATGAACGAAAATCTTAGGGTATTTGATACGCGTCAAATGTGCATCCAATACTTTTTAACTATCAAAACGAATTATCGTCTAGTTATTTTCAACAAACCCACCACCTCCAAACGAAGCAATCTGAAGGACTTCTGCGGTATTGCTTATTCCTTGTTCCTATGATTTATTGGCTAACATTCAGTTTTTTGTGGCCTTTGGTGGATGTTTCTTATTCAGCCATGTCGCCCAAATCCCCGCAATTAAAATAATCACAATCCCGAGCGCGCTCTGCCAGCCTATTGGTTCCGCAAAAACCACTACACCAATGCCCGATCCAAAAATGATAGCCGTGTATTGGAAGCACGCCGTCAATAACGTCGACTGACTCCCCCAGGAGCGTGTCATGCAGACTTGCGCCAACGTGGCGGTTACCCCAATACCCAAGAGAGCGGGAATGTTGTGCCAATGTAGTGGGGTGAATCCTCCCGCGAGCAACACTTGCCCCAAGGCCCCCCAAACGGTTCCAAAAAGCGTGAAATAAAACACGATACGCCACTCAGGTTCACGCATCGCACTCAACTGTTTAATCTGGAAATAGGCAAGTGCTGCGAAAAAGCCACTCGTTAACCCCACTAAGGCGGGCACCTCTTGCCCAGCGTGTAATTCGGGCTTAAGAACCAGCACCACCCCAAGGAAGCCTAAAAGCACGGAGAGGACCGTCGTGGCCCGAACGGGATGACCATTTTTAAATCCGAGCACCGTCACAATCAGGGCCATATAGAGCGGACTCGTATAGTTGAGCGTCATCGCGGTTCCTAAGGGCAGACTTCCGATGGCAAAAAACCAAATCGTCATGCCGAGCGTACCCAAAAAACTGCGTTTGATGTGAGCCCACGCCAGAGGCGTTTTCACCGATTGATGGCGGCTTTTGACCCAGAGAAACATCACGATAACGCCAAAAAGGGAGCGGTAAAACACCAGTTCCATGGTGCTGAAATCTTGCGCTCCCCACTTGGTGAAGGCGGCCATCACTGAAAATAGGAAAGCAGCGAGGAGCATCCAAAAGCTTTTTTGCATAATCGGTTTTTTCAGAAGGTTATTAGGCACGAAAAACTCGCTAATATTCTACCTGACGACTAACGTCGCTACGTTGGATGTTGCGCTGCGGGCAGAAACCACACCGTACTCACCCTCTATGCAGGGTCTGGTTTCGGGCTTAAAATGCCCGAGAGTCCCACCAATAGCATGACGCACTTTTTGAAAGGAAACGATATGACCGAGACGTTTAAAGCGATTGACACCATGACCTTTGAAGAAGCGATTGAAGAACTGGAAACCATCACCAGTAAACTGAGCGAGGGATCACTGTCGCTACGCGATTCGGTCAAGAGCTATGAACGCGGTGTGGCCTTGATTAAGTTTTGTCGTCAAGAAGTACAATTAGCCCGTGACACCATCGCAACAATTGAAGACGATACCCCTAAAAATACCGAAGTCCGTGAGCCAGAACCGACGGAGGATCCTTTTGGCCCGTTCTAAGGAGACAATAACATCATGACAAATGAGGCTTTAACGTTTGAACAATGGAGCCATGAGCGTGCCAAACATTTTGAGTGGTACGCGGATCATCGCCTCCCGGCTGTGGGTCAAATGCCTGCCCGTCTGGTAGGAGCCATGCGCTATGCGCTTTTAGGAGGGGGAAAACGTGTGCGTGCCCTCCTCTGCTACGCTGCAGGCATGGTCAGTCAAGCCGAACACGAAGCCTTGGATGCGGCAGCCTTAGCACTGGAGTCTATTCATGCTTACTCCTTGGTGCATGATGATATGCCTGCCATGGATAACGATACCTTGCGTCGCGGAAAACCCACGGTTCATGTCCAGTATGGCGAAGCCATGGCACTCTTGGCGGGGGATGCGCTACAAACTCAAGCCTTCGAAGCCCTCGATACTCCCGCCCTTAACGTGGCTACCCAAGCACGCCTCATGGCAACACTCGCTCGAGCCGCGGGGGTAAGGGGCATGTGCGGTGGTCAAGCCCTTGACTTGGCCATGGTAGGCACCCACCCGACGATCGACGCGCTCGAACGGATGCAAGCCTTGAAAACCGGTGCACTGATTCGCGCTGCTGTCCTCATGGGAGCGCAAGCGGGACACTGGGAAACGCTGAGTGATACAACGCGTGCCTCGCTCGTTATCTATGCCGATCGCTTAGGGGTTGCGTTTCAAGTGGTGGACGACATTCTTGACTGTACCCAAGACAGTGCCACGCTTGGGAAAACCGCTGGTAAAGATGAAAAAGACGATAAGCCCACCTGGGTGTCCCTATTAGGACTCGAGCAAGCCAAAGCCCATACACAAACCTTGCATGAAGAGGCGCTCAACGCACTGAAAGCCATTGAAGATGATCCTGCTGTGACGACAGGTTCCACACAACGCCTCGCGCAAATTGCCGACTACGTTGTGCTACGTAACTACTAAGACCAGCCCAAAAGAAGACTAGTCAACGTGGCGAAACTGTTCGACCATATAACTACTCGTTCCCCAATTAAAAAAGAGATAAGCGCTGTGACGGATTTTCCCTTACTCGAAACCATTAATGACCCTACCGCTTTGCGCCAATTAGATGAAAAAGAACTCCCGCAGCTCGCTCAAGAGCTCCGAGACTTCATGGTGCAATCCGTTTCCAAGACGGGGGGTCATCTGTCAAGCTCACTCGGGGCGATCGAACTTTCCATCGCCCTGCATCGCGTTTTCAACACTCCCGACGATCGTCTCATCTGGGACGTGGGACATCAGGCCTACGCCCATAAGATCCTCACTGGTCGCCGTGAACAAATGGGAACGTTGCGCCAGAAAGATGGATTGTCTGGGTTTCCCAAACGCAGTGAATCCGAATACGACGAATTTGGCACTGGGCACTCGTCCACCTCCATCTCTGCAGCCCTGGGGATGGCCATTGCTGCGAAACTTGAAGGCCACAAAGACCGCTGGCACATTGCCGTCATTGGTGATGGAGCCTTAACGGGTGGCATGGCCATTGAGGCGTTAAATGATGCTGGCTTTTATAAGCAGGACGTCAAACTCTTAATCATTCTCAATGACAATGACTGCTCCATTTCCCCTCCGGTGGGAGCACTCTCGACCCATTTAGCTCGTATGGTGAGTACTCGAGCCTATTTGGAAGCGCGAGAAATCTCCAAGAAGATGCTCAAGCCCGTTCCCGGACTCTGGAACATTGCTAAACGTATGGAACAGCAGGCCATTTCGTTTGTGAGTCCTCCCTCGAGTTTGTTCTCGAATTTTGACCTCAACTACTATGGTCCGATTAATGGGCATGATATTCATAGTTTGATTGAGGTACTCACCAACCTGAAACAAAATAACTGTCCCTGTGTGCTGCATATCGTGACGCAAAAGGGGCACGGTTATGAACGAGCCGAACGCGACCCCACTACCTACCATGGGGTTGGGAAGTTTGACCCATCCGTTGGTATCGTGAGCTCTGGCACGCCCTCGGCACCCACATACACTCAGGTCTTTAGTCAATGGATTGAAGAAAAAGCCAAAGCGGATTCGCGTCTGTATGCCATCACCCCTGCGATGCGGGAAGGCTCTGGGCTCGTGAATTTTGAAAAAATGTTCCCAGATCGTTACCGTGACGTCTCGATTGCTGAACAACACGCTGTCACCTTTGCGGCAGGGCTTGCCTGTGAAACCGTCCGCCCAGTGGTTGCCATCTATTCCACGTTTATGCAACGTGCTATGGACCAAATCATTCACGATGTGGCATTGCAAAACTTGCCCGTCTTGTTTGCGGTAGACCGTGGGGGCTTGGTCGGTGCAGATGGTGCTACACACCATGGCTTTTTTGATATTGCCTTTTTGCGCAGTATCCCCAATATGACGGTCATGACGCCGTCAGACGAAAACGAATGTCGTCTCATGCTCAATACGGGCTACGAACTCGGAACACCTGCCTCAGTGCGCTACCCACGTGGTAAGGGGCCTGGGGTGCTACCCGTTGCTGAACTGAGCGAAACCATTCCCATTGGGAAAGCCCGCCAGTTACGCCATGGCGAACGCGTCGCCCTCTTGGGATTTGGCTCGATGACTAACCGACTATCAGCAGTGGCGGACACACTCAATGCCACCCTTTATGACATGCGTTTCGTGAAACCCATTGATAAGGACGTGATTAAACGGGTCGCACGTGACTACGAATTGATTGTGACTGCCGAAGAAGGGGTCTTGATGGGAGGCGCAGGCAGCGCGGTTTTGGAAGTCCTAGCCGATGAAGGACTCACTACCCCAGTATTGCGCTTTGGGCTTCCGGATGAATTCATCGAACAAGGTACCCAAGAGGAATTACTCGATCAAGCTGGATTATCCGTAGAAACGATGATTGACAAAATTCAAGCACGACTCGCCCAACACTAACCAGACGGGTTAATCAATAGCGCCTAAGTGAATGAACACTTAGGCGCTTTTTTTGACACCACCTCTAGGGATCCCGAGACCCTGCGCAACAGCAGCATACAGAGCGCTACAATAAATGTTGAGAATCGTGAACGGAACATAGATTCCGTAGCACTTTATGGCTTTAAAGAAGGAGCGACTCGCGACAGTCGACACACACTATGATTCAGATTGAAAAAAATGTCCGTCTTGACACACTCACCACACTGGGTTGCCTCTCCGAGGCTGAGCATTTTGTCCGTGTAACGAGCAAAGAGGAAGTGATTGAGGCCCTCAGCGTGGCCGAACAAAATGGCTGGCTCGTCCATATTTTGGGGGCTGGAGCGAACACCATTGCCCGCTCGCATGTGGACGGACTCGTCATGCTCGTCGATATCCGTGGCTTTTCCCTACAAGAAACCGACGAGGGGGCCTTGCTCACCGTGGGTGCTGGGGAAGTCTTTGATGACGTGATCGCCCGTAGTCTTGCGGCGGGGTACAGTGGTCTCGAAAACCTCTCGCTGATTCCTGGCAAGGTGGGTGGCGCTGTTGTCCAAAATATTGGGGCTTATGGTGCCGAATTGGCCGAAAACTTTGTCAGCGTCCGCGTTTGGGATCCCGTCAATAAGGTCGAGCGAGTGCTCACTTTAGCCGAGTGTGATTTTAGTTATCGACACAGTATTTTCAAGACGATGCTCGCCAGTAACTTCGTCATTCTCTCGGCGGTTCTGCGCGTCTACAAAACCTTCACGCCCAAGATTGGCTATCGAGACATCGAACAAGTGATGGAACGCGAAGGATTGACATTGGACAAGCTGACCGCGCAGAAAATGCGTGAGATCATCATGGATATCCGCACCAAGAAACTGCCTGATCCCAAAGTCATTGGCAACGCAGGTTCTTTTTTCACCAATCCGATCGTCAATAAAGTGCTCTGGCGCAAAATTCTCACCACCCATCCCAGTCTGGTTTATTACCCCTTAGCGGGTTCACGCATGAAGCTGGCGGCGGCTTGGCTTATTGAAGCGGCAGGATTTAAAGGCTTCACCGATGGTCCTGTAGGCGTCTATGAAAATCATGCACTCATTTTAGTGAACCATGGTGGTGCTACGGGGGAAGACATCATTCGTCTCGCGCGCACTATTCAAAAACACGTCAAAGACACCTTTGGTATCAAACTCGCAATGGAACCTGTCATACTCTAAATACGCCGTCTACGACATTTCTCCATTTGCGTTTTGGAATAATTTAACACTACAATTACAGAACCGTCTCAGACCATGGGACGGTTTCTTGTATTCCAATTCCTCTATCATGAACCTGGCATTTGATTCACGACCGTTAACCCTTGATACGCTTGACTGGGTGGCCAATGCGTATTATGAGGAATGGGGCTATGAAACGGAAGGCCCTGACGAATTGGCTCGATTGGTTGCGCGATGGTTCTGTAGCCATGTCGTTACACAAGCCACCTTTGGTCATTTACTCGTGAAAGATGAGCAATTAGCAGGGGTCACTCTCGGGAGTGTCCACGGTGACCGTCCTCTTTTAGCTCCCCTCCCCGACGACTGGAATGCAGCGAGATTACACGAGCGTATTCTGCGTTACCCTGAGGGCCCCTCCACCTTACGTATCTACGAAACCATGTTTGCCCTCAATGAGTCGCTTCGGCAGGAGGCTCAAACGCAAGGCAACCCATGTAGCGCAGAATTGCTGTTTCTTTGGGTTTCCCCAAAACATCGGGGTGAAGGCCTCTCAAAAACGCTTCTGAACCGCGCTATGGATACGTTTCGGCAACGGGGGCAATCCGACTTTTGTCTTTTTACCGACTCGCACTGTGATGTCAGTTTCTATCAACGCGCCCCTTGGCGTGCACTGACCTCCTGTGCATGGCCCGACGACATTCCGCAGATGCCTCAAGTGAAAGAACTCATGTTCGCACGTGATCTTTTCTAAAACGCGTGTTGCAGAGTTCATTTCCTTTTTGGTCTAAAAAATAACTTTTATTTACCAATAAATATTTAATAGGTACACGTTTAGATTAAGGACATTTGATATAGCCACACAAACGATAGGCATAAATAAAACATACATTAATTAAAAAGTTCCCAATTGTTATCGGCATTTAAGAATTGTTCCGGCATCGGACGAATGACATGTACCAAATAAGCTCATCGGCATCCTAAAGT
>OOCP01001518.1_pt1 | contig 23237 bp, 24 predicted proteins | sample 1671511 | NCBI WGS metagenome assembly OOCP01 (sample SAMN06348164, study PRJEB24527) | human gut metagenome | biome: human gut; feature: ankylosing spondylitis patient; material: feces | host: Homo sapiens | place: China | collected 2015-10 | reverse complement strand
GGTACAGCGTAGATCGTCTGATAGGTGGTATAGACTACCATGCCGGGCTTCCCCCCGGCGGGCTTTTTCACGAATTTCACCGGGGTATAATCCACCGGCACCTTGCCGCCCTCCCGGCCCTGAGAATAGTAGGCGGCCAGCGAAGCGGCCTCCTCAATGCTCCGGCGGTCCGGTTCTTTGCCGCCGGTGCAGAGGATCACGTGGGAGCCGTGGATCTTTTGGGTGTGGAACCAGATATCCCGGCGGTCGGCGTCCTTGCACGTCAGCTTGTCGTTCTGACGGTTGCTGCGGCCCACCAGAATTCGCAGGCCCGCCGTGGAGCGGAACTCCCGTGGACGGGAGGCCCGCTGGAAGCCGGGCTGCTTTTTGCCCCGGCCCCGAAGGTAGCCGCCCTCCGTCAGCTCGGTACGGATGTCGTTGAAGTCCTGCTCCAGCTCCGCCTGCTGCAGTTCCTGCACCACGCTCTCCAGATAGGAGAACTCCTGCCGGCCCTTTTCCAGCTGCTCCGTCAGGATGCGCTCCGCCGTCTTGGCCTTGGCATACTGCTTGAAATAGCGGGCGGCGTTCTGCTGAGGCGTCAGCAGCGGGTCCAGACGGATATCCAGCTGGGGGCAGCCCTCCTCGTAGTAGTTCTCCGCCGTCAGGTGGGTCATGCCCCGCTCCAAGCGGTAGAGATTGGCGGTGATGAGCTCACCGGCCAGTCGCAGAGGCTCCCGGTCCTGTGCGGCGGCGTACTCCTTCTCCTGAAGGGCCAGCTTCCGGCGGACACGATCCCGTGCGGCGGTGGCGGCCTTCATCAGGTCCTGCCCCTTCTGGCGGACACGGTCCGCCTGTTCCCGGCCCTGATAGAAGTCATCCAGCAGCCGGGCGAAGGTATCGTAGGTGCGGCAGGTGACCGAGGGTCCGTACTGGGTCACGGGGAAATAGGAAAAGTCCGCCGGTCGGCCCTCACGCTCCAGCAGCTGCGGGAGAAAGCGGCCCTCCTGCACCTGCTGCTGCCATGTGTGGAAGGTCTGCCACAGGGTGTCGGGGGCGGCGCTGCGGGCGTCCGTCTCGCCGCAGGTGCGGCAGACCAACTCCCGTGCCAGCAGGGGCGGAATGGCGGTGAAGGTGTCCATGAGCCAGCGGTCCAGCGGACTGTCCTCCGGGCGCCGGGCCAGCAGACGGCGGAAGGTGTCCTCCTCCGTCGTCAGCGGGTCGCACTTATCCTGACGGGGCGGCAGGTGGTAGTAAAGCCCCGGCAGCACCTGACGCTGCTGGGACATCTCGAAGTCCACCCGGCGCAGGCAGTCCACGATGCGGCCCTCCCGATCCACCAGAATGAGGTTGGCGTGGCGGGGCATGGCCTCCAGGATCAGGCGGTAGTCGCTCTGCTCCCCCAGCTCGTCCACCGCCCGGATGGTCAGTGTCACCACACGCTCCAGCGGCTCCTGCTCCAGACGCAGCAGCCGTCCCCCGGCCAGATGCTTCCGCAGCAGCATACAGAACATGGGGGGCTGGGCGGGATTATCCCGCAGCTGCCATGTCAGATGCAGCCGGGGCTGGCTGGCTCCGGCGTTGAGCAGCAGGCGCCGTCCGCCCCGCAGCAGCAGGATCACCTGATCCCGTGCCGGCTGCTGGATCTTCTCAATGCGGGCATTTTCTATCTGGGCGGCGGTCTCACGGACCACGGCCTGCATACAAATGGCGTCCAGCGGCATATTATTCCTCCTCCATCATCACGGCGAACAGCTGCTCCACCCGGTCGTGACGGCCGCTGAGGTGCAGCCAGCCCAGCAGCGCTTCCAGCGCCGTGGCCTGCTGGTACTGCGCACGGCTGGCATGGGTGGGAATGGAGTGGACGTTAGCGTTGCGGCCCCGGCGGAACACCGCCTGCTCCTCCTCTGTCAGCAGGGGCAGGATGCGCTGGGCCAGCTCCGCCTGCTTGGGGGCGCACACCAGCGCCACCGTGGCCCGGTGCAGGCCCTTACCGGTGGCTTTGCCGCGGGCGCAGAGCCATGTCCGCACCAGCAGCTCATACACGGCATCCCCCATATGGGCCAATCCGATGCTGCTGATGCCCCGGATCTGATCCGGCGGCAGCCGTATGTGAAGGTAGTCGGTCATATGCGTTATCTCCTGAATCTATATATGTGCTTCAGTGTATCACAAAGCAGGGTGAGATGCAAGCGCACCGGCGGAGAGGTCTTATTCTCCCAAAATTTTCAATATCCCCTTGACTTGGTAGGTTAATCCTGCTATACTACTAACATACCAAAATGGTAGGTAAATCTTTTCAGGAGGAATCCCTATGATATACGCAGATAATGCCGCTACCACCAAGATGAGTCCTGTGGCACTGGCCGCCATGCTGCCGGCGCTGGAGGACAACTACGGAAACCCCTCCAGCCTGCACAGTGTGGGCCAGCACGCCGCCGAGCTGCTGCAGAGCGCCCGTGAGACCATGGCCCGGTGCCTGAACTGCAAGCCCCGTGAGATCCTCTTCACCTCCGGCGGCAGTGAGGCCGACAATCAGGCTCTGCTGTCCGCTGCGGAGTTGGGACGACTGAAGGGCAAGAAGCACATCATCTCCACCGCTTTCGAGCACCATGCCATCCTCCACTCCCTGAAGCGTCTGGAGAAGCAGGGCTTCGAGGTGACGCTGCTGCCGGTGGGCCCCACCGGCACCGTTACCGCCCAGCAGGTGAAGGAGGCTATCCGGCCGGATACCTGTCTGGTGACGGTGATGTACGCCAACAACGAGATCGGCAGCATCCTCCCCATCGAGGAGATCGGCGCCGTATGCCGGGAGGCGGGCGTGCTGTTCCACACCGACGCCGTGCAGGCAGTGGGACACCTGCCCATTGACGTCAAGGCCCAGCACATCGATATGCTGAGTCTCTCCGGCCACAAGTTCCACGGCCCCAAGGGCGTAGGTGCTCTGTATGTCCGGCAGGGCGTACCCATCACCAGTCTCATCGAGGGCGGCGCACAGGAGCGGGGCAAGCGGGCCGGTACGGAGAACGTTCCCGGCATCGCCGCCATGGCCGCTGCGCTGGAGGATGCCTGCGCCCACATGGAGGAGAACCGGGCCAAGGTGACGGCTCTGCGGGACAAGCTCATTGCGGGGCTGTCCCAGATCCCCCACAGCGCTCTCAACGGCGACCCGGTGAACCGGCTGCCCGGCAACGTCAACTTCTGCTTCGAGGGCATCGAGGGCGAGTCTCTCCTGCTGCTGCTGGACGACGCAGGCATCTGCGCCTCCTCCGGCTCCGCCTGCACCTCCGGCTCGCTGGATCCCAGCCATGTGCTGTTGGCCATCGGGCGGCCCCATGAGGTGGCCCATGGCTCCCTGCGGCTGAGTCTCAGCGAGCGGAACCAGCCGTGGGAGATCGACCACATCCTGCGGGAGGTTCCCCGTGTGGTGGCGTATCTGCGGTCCATGTCCCCGGTATGGAAGGATCTGGAATCCGGTAAGAAGCAATTCATGCTGTAAGCGTTGATTTAGTGAAAGGAGTACTATCATGGCACTGTATACCGATACTGTAATGGATCATTTCATGCACCCCCGGAATGTGGGTGAGATCGCCGACGCCGACGGCGTGGGGCAGGTGGGCAACGCCAAGTGCGGCGACATTATGAAGATGTACCTGAAAATCAAGGACGGCGTGATCGAGGATGTGAAATTCGAGACCTTTGGCTGCGGCAGCGCCATCGCCTCCTCCTCCATGGCTACGGAGATGATCAAGGGCAAGACCATCGATGAGGCGCTGGCCGTCACCAACCGGCAGGTGGTGGAGGCGCTGGGCGGTCTGCCGGCCCACAAGCTGCACTGTTCTGTGCTGGCGGAGGAGTCCATCAAGTCCGCCATCAAGAACTACTACGACCGCAACGGCATCGAGTATGACCATAGCAAATTCCCGGATGACTGCGGTGAGGTGGAGTCCTGCCGCATGGTGTAAGGGTAAAATAGTTTACAGGTCAAAAGTCCCTCAGCTGTATCTGACAGCTGAGGGACTCAGCGTGTCGAAAAGTTTTTTTCGACACGCTGCAATCATTTTTCAGAACTTCAAAAAAGTTCTAAAAAATGGTGATTATTATCGTGCAGGACACCCCTTCCGGGTTTCCCGCACACACTCTTCCGCCCCGTTGACGAAAGTGTCCCCCCTTTTTGACAGCCAAGAGGCTTTCTCTATTCTCCGTCGAATGTGCGGGATTTTTGTCACGCCGTATAAGCCGCCTATCTGCGGGAAATACTGTCATCATCCGAGTGGTGGAGGCGGCGTATGCAGGGGAAGGTGGAAATCTGCGGGATCAATACAGCCCGGCTGGAGATCCTGAAAAACGACGAGATGATGGAGCTTCTCCGGCGCACCAAGCAGGGGGATATGGCGGCCCGTGAGCGGCTGATCCGGGGCAATCTCCGGCTGGTGCTGTCGGTGATCCAGCGGTTCAGCAGCCGGGGCGAGAACGCCGACGATCTGTTTCAGGTGGGGTGCATCGGTCTTATCAAGGCCATCGACAACTTCGACATCCGTCAGCCGGTGCGGTTCTCCACCTATGGCGTTCCCATGATCGTGGGGGAGATCCGCCGCTATCTCCGGGACAACAGCACCCTGCGGGTCAGCCGGAGTATGCGGGACACTGCCTATAAGGTCCTGCAGGCCCGTGAGCGGCTCCTGCGCCAGCAGCAGCGGGAGCCTACGGTGGAGCAGATCGCCCAGGAGCTGGAGCTGCCCCGTGAGGAGGTGGTGTTCGCCATGGACGCCATGTCGGCCCCGGTGTCTCTGTATGAGCCGGTGTACGCCGACGGCGGGGACGCCGTATGCGTCATGGATCAGATCCGGGACGACCACAGCAGCGATGAGGGCTGGCTGCAGCAGCTGGCGCTGAAGGACGCCATCTCCCACTTGCAGCCCCGTGAGCGGAACATCTTGGCCCTGCGGTTCTGTCAGGGCAAGACCCAGATGGAGGTGTCCTCCGAGATCGGCATCTCGCAGGCGCAGGTGAGCCGGTTGGAGAAAAATGCCATACGCTCCATCAAGCAGGAGCTGTGAAAAAGGAGGTGTGACCCACAGGTCACACCTCCTTCGGTCATTCTTCAGTTGCTCCACGGGGCGTTGCTCTCAGGTGACAATGGCCATGAGATATTCTGCCAGTCCGTTCGGTCGGTGTAGTAGGAGTAGGTGGTGCCATCCAGCGATACAAAGGAAACGAACACACCCTCCCAACGGCCGGAGCTGCTGCGCTTCAGCGGATAGCGCCACAGGCGCATCACCGAGGTGTCACTGTAATAAAGGGTGGCATCCGGCTCCCCCTCCGGCAGCCGGTCGGTGAAGTGGCCCACGCCCAAAGCGGCCAGACTGCTGTATATGGATCGGGCGTTACTCTCCCGCAGGCGCAGCTCCTGTCCGTCCACCAGCGCCCGGACGCCCCGGTGGCGCTTGGCATAGATGGTGCTGGCGGAGACGGCGTCCATGCAGGCCTCGTAGCGGTTCTTGATGTGCTGGGGTCGGCTGATGAACAGGCCGATGCAGGTCAGCACTACCAGAGCGATCGCCAGAATGACCGCCCACCACGGGAAGGTTTTTTGCCGGGGGCTGCGCTGCACCCGGTCATAGAGTCCCGACATTTTGCCGCCCCCTTTCCCTTTGTGTTCTTACACAGGATACCACACATCCGGTGATCTGTAAAGGCCTACCGGCCGCCGCTGATCTGCTGGCACAGCCACTGGGCAAACAGCGCTGCATCCTTGGCGTAGGGATGGACGCCGTCGCTGGTGTACTCCTCCTTCATGTAGCCTTCGTCATCGCAGTAGAGGTGGGCGGCATCCAGACAGTGAACCTTCTTGCCGTCGGCCAGACCGGCGATGCCGTCGTTGATCTCCTGTAGGCGCTGGGGGCTGAAGTAGCTGGTACCCTCCGCCACGGAGCGGGACACGCCGTAGACCTTCAGCAGGTAGATGGTGGCATCCGGCTGGAGCCTTTTCAAGGTGTCGATGTCCTCCTGATAGGCGCTCAGCAGGCTGCTCATGGGGTAGCCACACTCGTTGATGCCCAGCATGATGAAGATCTTCTTATAGGTACGGTTTTGCAGCAGGGTCGTCAGGTCCGTGGCATCGAAGTTATCGTCCGAGGCGGTAACGGAGAACATCTGGAAAACATTCATGCCAACGTCTGTGAAGTAATCCGCCTTGCCAAGCCTTGCATAGTAGGCGGAGCTGACCATGCGGGAATCTCCGATGAACAGGGCATCGTCGAAAAAGCTCTCGTCCTCGCCGTATTTGGCCCCCGGCACCACGGTGGGAAGCTCCGTTGGCACCCCCGGCACCTGCGGCTTCTCCGGTTCGTCGGGTTTTTCCGGTTCAGTGGGCTGCTCCGGCTCGGCAGGCTTTTCCGGTTCAGTGGGCTGCTCCGGCTGCTTTGGCTCATCCTGACTACGCTGCTTGGCCTGCTCCATGCGGCGGAGGTCCGTGTTGTCATGCAGCAGCATGAATGGCACGGCGATGGCCAGACGGTCCTCCCAGCCCCCTACATACTTTTGCAGCTGGGCCTTCAGCACAAGGCCCGTTACGGTGGCTGCCAGGGAGGTGGCCACCAGCAGGATGGCCAGCACGGCCAGTCCTCTCTGTTTTGGTTTTAATCTCTTCATGGCTGCTCGTCCTCAAAAGCTGAAATACATAAAGGGGTCGTTGGTGGCCACCGCCATACAGTAAACGCATACCCAGAACAGCACCAGCAGGAGCACCGTTCCCAGCGGGGAGGTGCGGATGCGGCGCCAGAGCTTCTCCGGTAAGGGCGTGGACACCAGCAGACCGATGACCAACACCACGGCGTACTGCCGTCCGTAGACCAGAAAGTCCCGTGCATGGACCGCCGTGCCGCCGGAAAAGGCAAAGAGCCGCCCGATATAGCTGCCGATGTCCTTCAGGGAGGGGATGGCGAAGAGCATCCAACTTAGGGGGATCACCAGGAGCATATAGAGCCGGGAGATCACCTGACTGCGCCGGAGCACCTTGCCCCAGCCCAGACGTTCCAGAGAGATGAGGGCAAAGAGGAACAGTCCCCACAGCAGGAAGTTCAGCGTACTGCCGTGCCACAGGCCCGTAAACAGCCACACCACCAGCAGGTTCAGGTAGGTACGGCCCTCCCCCTTTTTGCTGCCGCCCAGCGGGATATACACATAGTCCCGGAACCAAGAGCTGAGACTGATGTGCCAGCGGCGCCAGAAGTCCCGCATGGAGCGGGCGGCATAGGGGTGCTCGAAGTTCCTGGGCAGCCGGAAGCCCAGCAGCTCCCCCACGCCGATGGCCATCCAGGAATAGCCGCAGAAGTCCAGATACAGCTGCAGGGAGTAGGCCACAAGGCCCAGCCACGCCATAGGGGTGGAGATGCTCTCGAAGCCGATGGTCTTGACCTGACGCCACAGGCCGCCGATCTGGTTGGCCAGCAGCACCTTCATGGAAAGGCCGATGATGAAGTCCCGCAGGCCTATATCCAGCTCCCGCAGGGTGCAGGTGCGGCGGTACATCTGCGCTTTCAGCTCCGCCGGGTCCATGAGAGGGCCGGAGAGGAGCTTGGGGAACATCAGGACCTCTGCGGCGTAGGACACCGGACACTCCTCCGGCTCCATCCGGCCACGGTACACGTCGATGACGTAGGCGGCCATCTGGAAGGAGTAAAAGCTCAGGCCCAGCGGCAGGGCGATGCCGCTGCCCAGCAGACCGGCATATTTGAAGCCGAAGAGGCACAGGCCCAGCACCAGCAGGTTCCCCACCAGCAGAGGCTTGCTCCCCGCCAGCTTCCGGCCGGAGAGCCACGTCAGAGCCATGAGCCCCAGCAGCAGCGCCAGACACCACGGCCGCTTCCATGTGCCGAGCAGGTAAAAGACAAGACTCCCTAATGTCAGAACGCCGTTTCGCAGTCGCTCCGGCATCAGGTAATATACTGCCAGAAACACCGGCAGAAAGATGAAAATAAAGGGTAGTGTGTTAAAGCCCATGCGATTCTCCTATGGTATTGAACGTGACCGATGCTGTCTATCCAGAAAGACAGCCCGCAGATCACTCTGCAGGCTGTCCCGTAAGCTGCGTGAAACTGTATTCTATTATGGTCTATCCCCATGGGAATTACAATTACAAAATATGCACAAAATGGTTACAATTTGTCTTTTATCTCCGGACAGGGAGAGGCTCACGGCCATGCCGTGGGCCTCTCGTTCATCGACTTCAGTTTTGGTGCTCCTCCGCCCAGCAGCCGGTGCAGCGCATATTGCAGGCGGAGGTGGGATCCATGCGGATCAGCCACGGCACGTTGATATCGTACTTTTCCGCCGTCTTCTGGGCCGCATGATAGCCCCGGATGCCGCCCTCATAGACGGCGGCAGAAGCGTCCTATTGGGGACATTTCTGCCGGTTTATCCAAAAATTCAGTTCGACGGCTCCGCCATGGCGCTGCGGACAAAGGCGGTCATCAGCTCCCCCAGCCGGTCCACGCTGCGGTCGATGTCCGCCTCCATACGGTTCCACAGGAATTGCAGGAAAAAGCCCACATAGGCATAGCGACAGAAGGCGGCGATCTCCTCCACCCGCTCCTGCGGCAGGCCGCTGTCTGCCGTCTGCTGCTGCACCAGCCGGAAGAAGGTGTCGTCCGTCAGGGAGAACACATACTGCTCCATCCGGTCCCGTGACAGGGCGTTGAACACATGGTAGATCTTGGCGGGATGGGCCTGACACTCCCGCATGACGGCCTTGGTGGACGTATGCCAGTCGGTACCCTCTCCGGTGAAGCGGCCCAACTCCAGATGGAACCACGCATCCAACAGATCATAGATGTCCCGGTAGTGGTAATAAAAGGTGTTGGAGCTGATATCGCACCGCTTTACAAGGGCCGTCACGGTGATCTTGTCGAAGGGCATCTCCTCCAGCATCTCCCCAAAGGCCCGCATGATGGCCTTTTGTGTGTATAGCGCCATAAACGCACCTCCTGTTCTTCACCGTATTATAACAGGAGGCGCCCTCCGGCGCAAGGGGTGCCTTCCGGCGGTGGAAATATGCCAAAAACCGGCACGATTTCCTATGCTGCGGACTGGAACTTTCCGGGTTTCCCGGCGGCTTTCCTTCATTTTTTCGCATTGTGAAACCGGTTTTTATTGACTTGTGCTTTCTAACCATGGTACAATGAATTTTGCGTGCAACTTTGGACGTTTTATGTAAATTATCAGGGGATGGGTACGGAACAGCCCGCCCCGGAAAAGGATGTGACAGTCCATGCTGATGTGTGTGTTTCTGTTTCTGCTGTGGCTTATTTTCAACGGGCGGGTGACGCTGGAGATCTGCCTGTTCGGCGTCGTCGTAACGGGGCTTGTATATGCCTTCTGCGTCGCCGTGCTGGGGTATCATCCCCGGAACGAGCGGCGGGTACTGGGGCGGCTGGGGTGGTATCTCCAATACGGCGCGACGCTGGTATGGGAGATCGTGAAGGCCAATGTGCAGACCATGAAGGTCATTCTCTCCCCCAAGGCTGCCTACCGCCCTGCCGTGGTGCGGCTGCAGGTGCCGCTGGAGGAGGCCAGCTCCCGTGTGCTGCTGTCCAACTCCATCACCCTGACTCCCGGCACCGTCACCATCCGGCAGCACGAGGAGGAATTTCTGGTACTGTGTCTGGATAAGGACGGCGGTGAGGCCATCCCGGACTGGAATCTGGTTCGTATTCTGAAGAAGCTGGAGGGCAGCAAGTGATGGATCTGATCGAGCAGTGCTATAGCTATCTGTTCTGGGGCGCTCTGGTGGTGCTGGCTGTGGGCATTCTTGCGGCGCTGGTGTATATCATCCGGGCCAGACTGACGGTGGACCGCATCATCGGCATCAACCTCGTCGGCACCATCGTGGTGATGGTCATCGTGGTGTTGACCTTCCTGTTGGGAGAGGATTATCTGGCGGACATCGCCCTGATCTATGTGGTGCTGTCGTTTATCGCCGTGATGATGCTCTGCCGCATTTACATCAATCTCTATCAGCGCAATCAGCGGAAAAAGGAGGAGGCGTCCCATGATCGGTGAATGGATCCGCTTTGGCGTGACCGCCCTGTGCGTGGTGGGGGGGCTTTTCGCCCTGCTTACGGCGCTGCTGGGTCTGTTCCGCTTTGACTATGCCCTGAACCGGCTCCACGCCGCCGCCATCGCCGACACGCTGGCGCTGGGGCTGGTGCTGCTGGGCGTCATGGTGGCGGTAGGCTTCCGGGCCGTGCTGTGGAAGCTGGTGCTGGTGCTGGTGATCCAGTGGTATACCTCTCCCCTGTCCAGCCATATGCTGGCGCAATTTGAGTACCGGGCCGGGCAGGAGGATCTGGCCCGCTATCTGGAGCTGCCGGAGGAGACGGAGGAGGTGAGCGCCCCATGAGCACCGTATTCCGTCTATTGCTGCTGGCGGGTCTGCTGGTGTGCGCCGTGGCCACGGCGCTGGTGAAAAAGCCCCTGCGGGCGGTCATCATCTACATGGCCTACTCCATCATCATGTCCGTCATTTGGATCCTGCTGGAGGCGCCCGATCTGGCCCTGACCGAGGCCGCTGTAGGCGCAGGCATCACCGGCATTCTGTTCTTCCTGACGCTGCGGCGCATCGACCGCATCGACCGGGATGCCGACGTGGAGGAGACACAAGGAGAGGAGGAACCCCATGAAGAAAACGAAGCGACCCACTGAGCAGGAACTGCTGCACCAGTGGCTGGAGGGCGATCTGGACCTGACTCAGCAGCTGTATGTGGAGAAGGACGAGCCTCAGCCGGAGGCTGTGGAGCCCTATCAGCCCAAGCGGGATCTGGACACCTTCCTACGCTCCCTGCGGCGCTCCCTGCGGCTTTATAATGTGCTGGCCTTCCTGCTGTGCGCCGTGTTTGCGGCGCTGATGCTGATGACGGTGGCCAACCTCCCCCGCTACGGCTCGGCGGATGCACCCACCGTCAATGAGGTGGCCCAGCGCTATGTGGAGCAGGGTACGAAGGAGACCGGGGCCGTCAACACCGTGGCGGGTATGATCTTAGACTACCGTGCTTTCGATACGCTGGGTGAGTCCTTTGTGCTGTTCACCGCCGTGTGCGCCGTGACCATTCTCATGAACCTCTCCCCCAAAAAGCGCCGCCCCCTGCCCAAGGAGGTGGTGAACTACGCCGCCGACCCTATTGTGGCCGGGGTATGCCGGGGGCTGATCCCGGTGATCCTGCTGTTCGGCGTCTACATCCTGCTCAACGGTCATCTCTCCCCCGGCGGAGGCTTCTCCGGTGGGGCGGTGCTGGCGGCGGGTCTGATGATCTATGCGCTGGTATGGGGCGATGAGGCCGCCTCCCGCACCTTCCGGGCCTCCATTCTCCGGGCGGTGGTGGTGTGCTCTCTGGGCTTTTACTGTCTGGCCAAGAGCTACTCCTTCTTCACCGGCGCCAACCATCTGCACTCCATCATCTCGCCCGGCACGCCGGGGAACATTCTCTCCGGCGGTCTGATCCTGCCGCTGAACGTGGCGGTGGGACTGGTGGTGTGCTGCACCATGTATAGCTTTTATATGTACTTCCGAAGGGGGGAGCTGTAAAAAATGCATCTGGAAAATCTCCCCTTTAACTATGAGGAGGCCGTGGCGGTGCTGCTGTTCGTCATCGGTTTTTGTATGCTGCTGTTCTCCCGGAATCTCATCAAGAAGGTCATCGGACTGGATATTATGGACAGCGGCGTCTTTCTGCTGCTGGCAGATCGGGGCTACATCGCCGGGCGCACCGCTCCCATCATCGTGGACGGCGTCACGGACATGAGCCGGTATGTCAATCCCATTCCCGCCGGTCTGGTGCTGACGGGCATTGTGGTCTCCGTCAGCGTGTCGGCGGTGATGCTGTCGCTGACGGTGCGGATCTACAAGACGTATCGGACACTGGACGTGGATAAGCTCTACATGATGATCTCCCACAAGAAAAAGAGGAGGGATCGTCGATGAGCTTCGTGCAGAACTTCCCCCTCTTTGCCATCATTCTGTCGCTGGTATGCGCTGTGATCTCCTTTGCCGCCAACGACCGCTGGGCCAGAGGTCTGACGTTGTTCCTGCTGAGCGTCAGCGTCTGTATGCAGGCGGCGCTGCTGGTGTTCTGCGCCGTGAACGGCACCAGCTACTCCTATATGATGGGTCACTACCCCGCCCCGTGGGGCAACGAGATCACCGTGGGGGTACTGGAGTCCTTCATGGCCCTGCTGTTTGCGGCGGTGATGCTGATGAGCGTGCTGGGTGGGATGCCCCGCATCCACCGGGATATCCCGGAGCACCGGATGCGGCTTTACTGGGTGATGATCGATCTGGCCCACGTGGCTCTGCTGGCCCTGTGCTACACCAATGATATCTTCACCGCCTACGTGTTCATTGAGGTACTGACCATCGCCTCCTGCTGCCTGCTGGCGGCTCGCGACGGCGGACGGCCTCTGCTGGCCGCCGTGCGGTACATGATCTTTTCTCTGGTGGGCTCCGGGCTGTTCCTCATCGGCGTCATCTTCACCTACTCCATTACAGGTCAGCTGCTGTTCCCGCAGCTGAAGGAGTCCATTGCCCTGCTGTGGGCCGACGGCACCTACCGCTTCTCCATGACCGTGGCCATCGGTCTGATGGTGGGCGGACTTGCCATTAAGAGCGGCCTGTTCCCCTTCCACTTCTGGATGCCCGATACTTACGGCCGGGCCACCCCCGCCTCCGCCGGTATCCTGTCGGGAGTGGTGTCCAAGGGATACATCTTCCTGCTCATCAAGATCATCTATCAGGTCATCGGCATTGAGGTCTTTGCCGCCAGCGGTATTCAGGACCTGCTACTGGTGCTGGGCATCGGCGGCATGGTGGTGTGCAGCATTTCCGCCATTCAGACGGGGCGGCTGCGGACCATGATTGCCTACTCCTCCGGCGCACAAATCGGATACATCTACATGGGGCTGGGCATGGGGACCCAAGCCGCCCTTCTGGCGGCGCTGCTGCAGATCGTGGCCCACGCCGTCACCAAGCCCATGCTGTTCCTCTCCGGGGCGGGGCTGGCCGGGGCATCCGGCGGCCATCAGGACTTCCGTTCCCTGCGAGGGGCGGCCCATCGGGCTCCGGCAGCAGGCGTGCTGTTCACCATAGGCGCTCTGTCCATGGTGGGTATTCCCATTTTCGCCGGGTTCATCCCCAAGCTGTACTTCGCCACCGCTGCCGCCGCCACCGTCGGGTGGCGAGTCTGGGCGGTATGGCTGGCGCTGGGGGCCTCCACGGTGCTGAACGTGCTCTACTTCCTCTACACCGCCATGCTGATCTGGGTGCCGGAGGAGACGGAGCACGCCCAGCGTCCCAAACGCTTCTCCCCCCTGCCTACGGCTGGGCTGGCGGCCATGAATCTGGCCGTGGGCCTCGGCTCCGCCGCCGTGACGGAGCTGTTCGCCATGGGCATGGGGCTATTCTGCGGCTGACCGGAAAGGAACAGGTGACCATCTATGCTGATTCTCTTGATCGCACTGCCCCTGCTGACCGGTCTGGCGGCAGCGCTCCCCTTCCCCAGCCGCCGGGGGCGGCTCACATTTCTGCTGACCATGCAGGTCATCGAAACGGCGCTGGTGGTCTGGACACTGGTGTCCGGACGCAGCTATACCACCAACATCTGGCATCTGACGGAGTCCCTGACCATCGCCATGAAGCTGGACGGTGTAGCCGCCGTGTTTTCCGCCCTGACGGTGGTGGCTTGGCTGCTGGCCCTCATCTACTCCGTGGAGTACATGAGTCACTCCCAAAATGAGGCACGGTTTTATGTGTTCCTCTTTCTGTCGGAGGGGATGCTGCTGGGGACGGCTTTGTCGGCAGACTTCGTATCTATGTACGTCTTTTACGAGCTCACCAGTCTCTGCTCCATGCCGCTGGTGCTCCATGAGCTGACCCACGACGCCGTTACCGGCGCTATGAAGTACCTCTACTACTCCATTGGCGGCGCCTTCTTCGTGCTGTTCGGTATCGTGGTGCTCTACACCAATACCTCCACCCTGGACTTCGCCCCAGGCGGCACCCTCATTGCCGGGCAGCACACGGGACTGGAGCTGCTGGCGGTATTCTTCGTGGTGCTGGGTTTCGGTACAAAGGCAGGCCTGTTCCCCATGCACAACTGGCTCCCCTCAGCCCACCCGGTGGCCCCCGCTCCTGCCAGCGCCCTGCTGTCGGGTATCATCACCAAGGCGGGCGTTATCGGCATCATCCGGGTACTGTACTTCATCGCCGGTCCCTCTGCGCTGCGGGGTACATGGGTTCAGACGGCCTGTCTGGTGCTGGCGCTGGGGACGGTGTTCATGGGCTCCATGCTGGCCTACGGCGAGCGGGACTTCAAGAAGCGTCTGGCCTACTCCAGTATCTCCCAGATCTCCTACGTGCTGACGGCGCTGTTCCTGTTGACGGAGGACGGCCTCACCGGCGGTCTTTTGCAGGTATTCTTCCACGCATGGGCCAAGATCGGCCTCTTCCTCATTGCCGGTGTCATCATCCATCTGGCGGGGCTGCGGAACGTGGAGGACTTCCGGGGACTGGGACGGCGCCTGCCGGTGACGTTTTTGTGTCTGGTGTTCGTCTCTCTGTCGCTGGTAGGTATCCCGCCCTTCGGGGGCTTTGTCAGCAAGTGGGCCATCTCTCTGGCGGCACTGGACGGACTCGGCGGCCCTCTGGCCTATCTGGTCCCGGCGGTGCTGCTGGTGTCGGCACTGCTGACGGCGGGATATCTGTTCGCCCCCATCGTCAGCGGCTTCTTCCCCGGCGAGGGCTTCGCCGGGGAGCCACGGCTCCGGGAGCCTCCGGCCATGACCCTGCCGCTGGTGGTGCTGGCGGCGGTGTGTCTGGTGCTGGGTCTGTTCCCCGACCGGCTGACGGCGCTGTTCCAGTCTCTGGCAGCGCAGGTGCTTTAAGGAGGTACGGGTAAATGAACGGACTTTATCTGACGCTTCCCATTTTCCTGCCGCTGGTGGGCGGGCTTGTCTCGTACCTGATCCGCTTCCCCAGCACTCGCAGCCGCCATCTGTTCTATGGGGTGCTGATCTGCCTGACCTCGGCGGCGACATGGCTCTCCATTCTCCGCTGCGGCAGCGAGAGCTTCCAGCTGCTGCGCTTCACGGAGGAGCTGACCCTTACCCTGCGGATGGACGGCGCTTCCCGGCTCTTTGCGGGGCTGGCCGCTACCCTGTGGCCCTTCACCATGCTGTACGCCTTCGACTACATGAGCCACGAGAAGCATCTGTCCATGTTCTGGTCGTTTTTCACCGTCTCCTTCGGTGTGACGCTGGGAGTGGCCTCCGCCGGAAACATGATGACCATGTATCTGTTCTATGAGCTGCTGACACTGGCCACGCTGCCGCTGGTGATGCAGCCCATGTCCACCACCGCCCGGAAAGCCGGCGTCAAGTACGCCGTCTACTCCATGAGCGGGGCGGCGCTGGCCTTTATCGGGCTGGTTTTTCTCGTTGTCAACGATGCGCAGGACTTCACACTGGGCGGTCATCTGACGGGCTACACCGGCGATCGGCAGCTGCTGCTGGCGGTATTCGTGCTGGCCTTTGTGGGCTTCGGCGTTAAGGCGGCCATCTGGCCCCTGCACGCATGGCTGCCCGCTGCGGCGGTGGCCCCCACGCCGGTGACGGCGCTCCTGCATGCGGTGGCCGTGGTGAAATCCGGTGCCTTCGCCTGTATCCGCCTGATCTACTACGCCTTCGGCACGGAGATCCTGGTGGGGACGTGGGCGCAGCAGGCGGTGATGACTCTGACCCTTATCACCATTCTGTTTGCCTCCTGTATGTCGGTGAAGCAGCGGCACTTCAAGCGGCGGCTGGCTTACTCCACGGTGTCGAACCTGTCGTACATCCTCTTCGCCGCCACCATTATGACCCTTCCGGCGCTGACGGCGGCCTTCCTGCACCTCATCGTCCACTCCGTGGTGAAGATCCTGGCCTTCTTCACTGCCGGAGCCGTGCTGCATTACAGTCACCGGGAGTACGTCCATCAGCTGGAGGGGCTGGGCAAGCGGATGCCCGTGACCTTCGTGTGCTACACGGTGGCGGCCTGCGCCCTGACGGGCGTCCCCCCCTTCACCGGCTTTGTCAGCAAGTGGTACATGGCTCTGGCGGCGGTGGACACCTATCAGCCCCTGCCCATCATCGGCTTCGGCGTGCTGCTGGTGTCGGCGCTGCTGACAGCTATCTATATGTTCCAGATCGCAGTCCGGGCATGGTTCCCCCGGCACAGCGCTCCGGCCATTCCGGAGGGCTCCGTCCATGAGGCGGGGTGGCAGATGCTGGTACCCATGGTGGTGCTGGCGGCGGCCTGCCTGCTGATGGGCCTGATGCCTCAGGGACTGCTGGATCTGATTCGAGAGGCGGTGACACTGTGACCACGTTCTATCTGCTGATTTTGTTTGTGCTGCCCGCCGTCATAGCTGTCGGCATCGCCATCCCCCGGCAGAAGGAGCCGTCCTCCCAATGGACAGGCGAGCTTGTCATCCTGACAGTCCTGCTGGCGCTGGGGACCATGCTGGCCCTGTGCCGCCTGCCGGTAGGGACAGTCATCGTCTCCCCCGTAGTGGGGGTGTCCTTCACCTTTGGCGGCTTCCAGCGGCTCTATGGGCTGGTGGTGTGCTTCATGTGGCTCATCTGCGCCATGCTGTCGCCCCAGTATTTCCGGGGCCATCACCACCTGCGGCGGTACTATTTCTTCTTCCTCATTTGCCTGAGCTTTACGCTGGGCGTGTTCCTGTCGGCGGACCTCAAGACCACCTTTCTGTTCTTCGAGCTTATGAGCCTCGGCTCCTATGTGTGGGTGGTACAGGAGGAGACACCGGAGGCGCTGGACGCCGGAAAGACCTATCTGACCATCGCTGTTCTGGGCGGTCTTGTGACGCTGATGGGGCTGTTCCTGCTCCAGCATCTGACGGGGACACTGGTGCTGTCGGAGCTGAAGGCGGCCTGCGCCGCCGTAACGGACCGCACGGCCCTGTGGTGGGCGGCTCTGTGCGTGTTCTTCGGCTTCGCCGCCAAGGCGGGTGTGTTCCCGCTGCACATCTGGCTGCCCAAGGCACACCCGGTGGCCCCGGCCCCCGCCAGCGCTCTGCTGTCGGGTGTGCTGACTAAGGCGGGTATTTTCGGTATTCTGGTCGTCACCGTCTACCTGCTGCCGGGCAACCGTAGCTGGGGCGTTCTGGTGCTGATACTGGGCTGCATCACCATGGTACTGGGCGCCGTAATGGCGGTGTTCTCCACCAACCTCAAGTACATTCTGGCCTGCTCCTCCCTGTCCCAGATCGGGTTCATTCTGGTGGGCGTGGCCATGCTGACCCTGCTGGGGGAGCACAACGCACTGGCCGCCCACGGTACGGTGCTGTATATGCTGAACCACTCGCTGGTGAAGCTGACCCTGTTTCTCTTTGCCGGTGTGGTGTATTACAACACCCACCAGCTGGATCTGAACCGCATCCGTGGCTTCGGGCGGGGCAAGCCCCTGCTCCACGGGCTGTTTCTGTGCGGAGCCTGCTCCCTGGCCGGTATCCCCGGCTTTCTGGGCTACGTCAGCAAGACGCTGGTCCACGAGGCGGTGGTGGAGCTGGCGGTGGAGACCGGCAGCGCCGCCATTACGGCGGTAGAGTGGCTGTTCCTGCTATCCGGCGGATTGACGGCGGCCTATCTCACCAAAATCTATGTGGCGGTATTCTGGCAGACGGCACCGGCAGATGCCCACGCCGCCTCCCGGCGCTGGGGAACGCCCCTCTCTGCGGCGGCGCTGATGCTGGCAGCGATACCGCTGCCGGTGCTGGGTCTGCTGCCCCATGGGCTGTCGGAGAAAATCGCCGCCGCTACCCTCTCCTTCACCGGCGGTCATGATTTCTCCCATGCTGTCCACTATCTGGCTTGGGAGAACCTCAAGGGCGTGGTCATCTCCCTGTCCATCGGTATGCTGGTATACTTCCTGCTGATCCGGCCCCTTCTCACGGAGCGTCGGGACGGCGAGATTCGCTACCGCTCCCTGTGGCCGGCGTGGCTCAGCTTGGAGGAGAGCGTCTACAAGCCCTTCTTCCGGTGGCTCATCCGGGTACTGATGACCCTGTGCCGGGTGGCATGCGACCTGCTGGATCTGCTGGTGCTGGTGATGCGCCGCACCCTGCTGCGGGATACCCGTGACCACGTCCGCCGCTCGCCCCATAGCTCTGTGGTGCGGGCCATGTCCCACAACAGCAAGTACTCCCAAGAGGAGACGGCAGATCACGTAGGTACCGTACTGGACACCTTCCAGCGGATGGAGGGAAGTCTCTCCTTTGCACTACTGATGGCGTGTCTGGGCCTGTGCCTGATCCTGCTGTGCGTCATCCTCCACGTGTTCGGATAAGCAAAAAGCCCCCGCAGGAAACGGAAGCGTTTCCCGCGGGGCTTTTGTATGCTCACTTACTTTTCGTGAAAGCGGACGGCAGCCAGTACGGCGGTCTTGCCGTCGGGCTTCCGCACCGCCATGCGGCAGATGCCGCCCTCCCGGCGGCAGAGAACCGACAACTCCTCCCCCTCGAGGCAGGGAGCGGCATAGTGGACCTCCATGGAGGCGATCTTCCCGTCCGCCAGCACGCTGGCCGGGAAGCAGTCCAGCAACAGACGCACATAGGCCACATTGTTCATGTGGCGGCCCATGTCGATGTCCGTGGAGCGCACCGTATGCCGCTGCACCAGCTCCTCCGGCAGCAGGTCGTCCCGGAACCGGGCGGGGGCCTCCGTGATGCCCTCCCGCTCCACAAAGGGGAAATCCTCCGGGAAGCCAGACTGGGCAAAGGGAATGAGCCGCCCCTTCTCCCCCAGCACCGCCCACTGGGTGCGACCCAGCGCCAGCAGCTGATCTCCCTGCCGCAGGCTGTAGCTGCGGAAGCAGCGCAGGGATCTCCCCTCGCAGTGCTCCGGCCATGTGGCCGCCGTCACCTCCTGCGCCAGAGCAGGCCATTGAAAAAAGTCCACCCGACTGTGGAGAGTCAGCCAGAAGGCGCCACGTTGCGCCATGGCTGCGCCGCCTACGCCGATGCGCTCGGCGTGCTCTGCGGCAATGGCCTGAAACATGGTGAAGGCCGCCAGCGGTGACATCCGGGCCGATGCCCCGCAATAATCCGGGGACAGGGTGAAGTTCTTCTCAAAAAAGCCTTGCAGTTGGGTCATAACGCACCTCCGGGGAAAATGTTTTTTAGTATCATACCACATTTTCCCATTTCCGGCAACCCGCCGAAAAAACAGTCTCCTCCGCCTGTAAGGCGGAGGGGGCTGTTTTCAGGTTATGTGGCTATTTGGGAAGAAAATCGATCCTCACGCTTCTTGGCGGAGAGCACCAGCACAGCGGCCACAGACAGGGTCGCTGCCATGACCCACACGGTAACGGTCATGCCGTCGCCGGTCTCCGGAGACTGGGTATCCTTGCCGGTATCGGGCTTGGTATCCGGGTTGGGGGTGGGCTCAGGGGGCTCGTCGGACTCCACGGTGAAATCGGTACCCAGGAGCTTACTGTAAATGGCGTTGGTAGCCAGACGGTAGTCGTCGGTCCGGTGGGCCTTGTTGGTGATGCTGGTGCAGAACACCGTCATATCCAGCCCGTTGGCCTGATAGTCGATAGCCAGGGCGTGGCCCTTCAGGCCCGCCTCAGGATCGTCGATGCCGTTCCACCAGCCGGCCTTGTAGAAGTTGTCCTCGCTGCTGGCCCGCATGAGTACGGTGGCCTCCTCCGGATAAGCGGAAATGATGGAGCCGCCCTTGGTGTAGGTGGTAGAATATCTGAGCGACGAAGATGCCTTTGCCGAACTGCTGGCCAGAAAGAGCGACAAGGAACTTTTAAGGGAACAAAAGCGCTGTGAGGAGGAACTGCAAAAGGCGATGACCCGGAACGACACCGTTTCCCGGCTCTATGAAAAACTCTATGAGGACAACGCCACGAAAGGTCAGTGATGAGTGGTTTATGCAGCTGTCCCATAAATATGAGGTGGAGCGAATGGCGCTGAAAAGTAAGATCACCGCCCTTCGCAAGAAGCTGTCCGAATCCGGAAAGCAGCAACAGCAGCGGGAGAGCTTCATCCTTGCTGTGCGGCGGTTTATGCAGATGGATTACCTGACAGCGCCGCTGCTGCGAGAGCTGATCGACCACATTGATGTGTTTGAAACGGAGGGGATCGGCAAGAATCGTACCCAGCGGATCGTGATCTACTACCGCTTTGTTGGCTATGTGGAGATCCCGGCAGTGCCGAGGCATCCGCATTACAAAGCGGATACCCGCCAAGGAGTCGCTGTCGAATACCTCACAGAGCCGAAAACAGCATAACGAAAAGGAGCAGACCACTTGCCTGCTCCCTGCATCAAATCGTATCGGAATAGAAAAATCGAGTGGTCATAAGTGAAATCCCTTATGACCACTCGATATGGTGCGCGAGGCGGGACTTGAACCCGCACGCCCGTAATGAGCACTAGAACCTGAATCTAGCGAGTCTGCCAATTCCACCACTCGCGCATATCCGTTCTTCTTTTTTTCACCGCAGGAGAGGGATGGTGCGAGTGATGGGACTTGAACCCACACGTCCAATCGAACACAAGCACCTCAAGCTTGCCTGTCTGCCTATTCCAGCACACTCGCAAATGAGTCCCTCAACCGGCGACTTGTTTATTATATCATTTTGTTCGATTTTGTCAAGAGCTTTTCCCAACTTTTTTATTTTGGCAAGTTGTAATATGTATTTTGACAGGTGGAACCTGCCGAAATACAGGGTCGGATCAAGGCCCAGAAGATATGGAGGTACATCCAATGGAAGAAAAGGTATTTGTATCGGCACCTCTTAACTGCCTCCGATGTCTGCCGTGTAGTCCCCTCCTGCGGCAGTCAAGCTGCCGTCAGGCGTGCTATTATCCTGAATAACGAGCCAATCTGTATTCATCTTCTGAATACCGGCACCGCCGGTATTGCTTTTCGCTATATTTGTGCCATTCAATTCCAGCGTTACCGCACCCTGCCCTGTCGTTTTGATTGCAGAGCCGCTGCTCATTTGAATGTCCACATTGAAAAGTCCGTTTTTCCCCCATCCACTTTAATCGTAATCGCATTTTGGGTCATGGTACCGGTAATCACAACATGAGTAAAAGGCCTGTTTTTGCCGGAAAAAGTCCTGTTCAAGACCGGCAGAATTCACGGATTTTCTAATAGAAATGCCGCAGACGATGCGGAGGCCGTTTGGCGCTCCCACAAAAAGAAATCTGCGAAAAATTACAGTCTTGACCGTCAAACGACTTCCTCACAAATAGGAGAAATCACGGGTGTAAAACGGAACTGTTTTTCAAATATTTTGCCGTTTTCTCCGAATATCGTTTTTCTATCCCTGCCCCGGAATCTCACCGCAGCGTTGTTCTGCTTGCCCCCATCGGGGAGGTCGTGGCAGAATCATATCCCATTCGGACGGTCATTCAGTTTTCAATTTGCCCCTCAATAGGTAGGCAGCGAGAAGGGGCGAAAATTAACCCCCTCAATAATCAACTGGGAACTTTTTTGCCGTTTGCACAAAAGAATTTTTGTAAACTTTTTGTGAACGGTGGCTACAACGATAAAAAGAGCCGGTACACAGCACATCAAATCAGCGGGAGAAAATCTCTCGCGCTATCTTTGATGAAACTATGTACCGGCTCTGCTTTGCAGAAACCTTCAATGTCTGCTTTTTCCGCTCCGCTGGCAGACTCAGCAACAGGAGCGGCGCAGCCGCAATTTCTTTCGACGGCTGCCTTGTGTTTCATTTCAGATATTCAATTGTGGACTCTGCTATGAGAGCTAGGTATAGTATCGCATATAGAACGCTTGTTCGTCAAGTGATTCTGAAATACTGCAGTAGGAAAAGCGGCTGGCGTTTCCGACAGCCGACTTTGCAAAAGTTATCACTCATCAATATGGGATTTTCAGATTCTTCAAAAAAACCTCAATATTTGTTGCAGTTCCCTCCGAAGCGTCTGTCAGCAGTCCGTCATCCGTCAGCAGCGGCGTGTCCAAGACGGATTTGATACTCACAGCCACACTGGCGCAGGATGCAATTATCTTTCTGGAATCTGCACTGTAGCAACTGTAATCATCGCCCTCTGCTTTTGCGATGTCGCTCATCTGGTAGATCAACGGCATAAAGTAAGAATGAGCTGCAATATCGCGTGCGCTTCCACGATGCGCAGCCGCCGAAGGCCTTTTTCGATGCGCTGCGCTGCCGCAACGGCAATCTGAACATTTCCTGCGGCAGAGAGGAAAACCGCGAGACGCTCTAGTTGCGTTTTTTCAGGCCGTGCGGTATAATCAGAAAAAGGTGGGTGAGAGGCATGCATCTGCTGATTGCGGAGGACGAGATTGATCTGGCGGAGGCGCTGACGGTGTCCTTTGAAAAGAACCAGTTCAGCGTGGATGCCGTGCACGACGGCTTTGACGCTTATGAATATGCAATGGCGGCGGAATACGACGCCATTATTCTGGATGTGATGATGCCAAAGCTCAACGGCGTCGAGGTGCTGCAAAAGCTGCGGGACGCGGGCGTGACCACGCCGGTGATGATGCTCACGGCGAAGGCGCAGACAGGCGACCGCATCACCGGCTTCAATGCCGGGGCGGACGACTACCTGCCCAAGCCCTTCGAGCCGGACGAGCTGATCTGCCGTGTGCGCGCGATGCTGCGCCGGGGCGGCAGCTATCACCCGGCGGTGCTGAGCTACGGTGGCGTCAGCTTGGACACCGGTACGGACATGCTCTCCTGCGGCGAGCGCTCCGTGCGCCTGAGCGGCAGGGAGTTTCAGGTGATGGAGCTGTTTCCCCGCTCCCCGAAAATCGTGCTTTCTGCCGAGCGCATCATGGAGCGCGTCTGGGGCTGGGACAGCGACGCCGGAATCAACGTGGTCTGGGTGCACATCTCCAATCTGCGCAAGCGGCTCAAGGCCATCGGTATGACCATTCAGGCCAACCGCGGCCTCGGCTACATCCTGGAGGCCGAACGATGATCCGGCGGCTGCGCAAGCGGTTTATCCGCATTGCAACGCTGGCTGTCACGGCGGTGCTGCTGGTGCTGTGCCTGAGCGTCAACATCGCAAATTATATTTCGGTGGATTCCGGGCTGACCAACGTGCTCAACGTCATTTCCGACAACCGGGGCACCATGCCGCCCATGCCGCACGGCCAGCCGCCGGAGGGACGCCCGGACGGACAGCTCACGAAGGAAACGCCCTTC
>OOCP01001501.1_pt1 | contig 23380 bp, 33 predicted proteins | sample 1671511 | NCBI WGS metagenome assembly OOCP01 (sample SAMN06348164, study PRJEB24527) | human gut metagenome | biome: human gut; feature: ankylosing spondylitis patient; material: feces | host: Homo sapiens | place: China | collected 2015-10 | reverse complement strand
GAGGGCCACCCCGGGGTTGGGAGGGGTCCCGTGTTGGGGGGGGGGTTCGTGGGGAAGGTAAATGCGCCGGATGGGGCTTTGGATAAGGGGGAGGGTTTTGGAGGGTTGGGGGGGGGGGGTGGGGGGGAAGGGAGAAGGGGACTTTCTTCAGAAAGTCCCCTTCTCCCCTCCCCCACATTTCCTCTTACCCCAATACGGCGGAATGCGTGAGGGCGTGGCCTGCGGAGAAGGCGCGAGCCTCAAACTGGCTGATAGCCCAATATTCCTGGACGAGCGGCGCGAAAAGCAGCGGATCGATGAGTGCGGGATCGGGGAGGCCGTCTTCACGCATGCAGGCGGAGTCGACCTTCACGTCCATGATCTCGCCGATGAACTGGGTGTGTGAACCGAGCTCAAGCGTATGGGAGAGCGTCAGCTCAACAATAACGGGACATTCGGCGATGCCGGGTGCGTCCACATGTTCGGCGGGAACGGGGGTAAGATTCAGGGCCGTGAACTTGTCGGTATCGCGCCCGGAATGCATCCCGGCGAAATCGGATTGCGCGGCGAGTTTGCGGGAAGGAATGTTGATGGTGAAGGACTTGCGCTCAAGAATGGCGATATAGGTCCAACGGCTCTTGCGGATGGAAACAGATGCCTCCCCATGCGGCGGTCATGATGTTGGGACGGCCGGTATGGTCATACGTACCTACGAGGAATACTGGAGTCGGAAGAATGAATGTTTTTGCACCCAGAGACTGGAACATATGATGCCTCATAGTTATGGAAAAAGGTGAACGAAAACACAGTTGTTGTGTCAGAGAATCCGGCATGACGCAAGGGCTGAGCCGCGAATGCTTTGGAAAGCGAGGTTCCACGCGGGAAAAGAGGGCACGGAACTATTCTCCACTTGACCGTGAGGAGACATTGTGGCATAAGACGGCTTCGATACGCCGGGATGGTGGAATTGGTAGACGCAGCGGACTCAAAATCCGCCGATGGCAACATCTTGCGAGTTCAAGTCTCGCTCCCGGTACCAGAATGAAATAAGGCAGTTACGGAAACCGTAGCTGCCTTTTTTCGTGTCGTTTTGGGGTGTTTTTGTAGGGCACTGTAGGGCGTTTGCCCTACAAGGAGAAGATTGCCAGCTTTAGCAAAAGCCGCTAGGTTGCCCGTGGGCCTCCCCAGTTCAGTCACCAGCGGGGGATTGCAAGGAGGTTCCATGTCGCATGTTCGGGTTTCTCCGACTGCTGGCAAAAGCCGCTGTTACGGCTGCTCTTGTCCGGCTGTGTAACTGGCTGATGGATTTGTTCCTCTAGCCTGACCAGCTCTCCAGACAAAGCAAGCCCCTAACAGTGGTCAAGACTGTTAGGGGCGATCTGGGGAGAATGTGTTCTCATCTGGGGAGTCCCGAAAAAGACCCCGCATAAAGGGCTGGAGGTGTTTGCCGCACTTCCGGCCCCCTTCTTTTGGGAAGATAAAATCTTTTCCGAGGACTGTCAAAAGTCGTCTTCCTTTTTGTCCATACCTAATACGGGCATGACCTCAGCCGCGTGGAGCTGCGCCCTTGGCACGACATGGGCGTAAGTGCTGGCCGTGGTCTGGGTGCTGGCGTGGCCGAGCTGCGCGGAGACGGCGGGAAGGTCGGCTCCGGCGGCGAGCATTTCCGAGGCGGCGACGTGCCGGATGTCGTACATACGGATTCCGCGCCCGGACATTCCCGAGTCGGCAAGGGCCTTGCGCCAAGCCTGATTGTAGTCGAGGACACGTTTTCCGGCGCGGTGGCAAACCCACGGGATACCTGCGCTCATGTCCTCTTCATAGTGGCCACGGGCTTCTTGCCAATACAGCGGCGGCGGGATGACGCGTTTCATACGGCCGGTCTTGCCTTGCAGAAGCTGAACGTATCCGAAGCGCCAGTTGAAGGCACTCCACGGCAACGAGAACAGTTCCACCTGACCGGGGCGCAGGGCCAGCGCGTAGGCGGTTTTCAGGGCCCAGACCAGCCAGTCGGGACAGTGGGGCAGGATCATCTGGAAATCGCACAGCGTTGTGGAGATGATGCGGCGTTGCGCCTTCAGATACTTGAAGTCACGCCACGGGTTGGAGGCGACAAGCTCCTGATCCGCACCCCACGCGAGAATGGCGTGGATGTACTTCTGGTATTTGTTCATTGTGGCATTGCTTGTTCCGCGTGCCCTGAATGCTTCGCGCATGGTTTCCAGATCGGAACGATCAAGGCGTTCGGCGTACTTGTCCCGGAGGAACTCCCCTGTTCCCTCAATATGCTTCCCCGTTTTCCTGTCTTCATGCCCGGCGAAGAAGTAGACGATGTTCTTGCGGGTTTTGGGGTGTTTGTCAGGATTTGAGCGGAAGTAGAGCGCAACCAGTTCGCCAAGGGTGAGTTGGCGGGGGCCTTCCTTTTGTTCCAGCCGTTCGCGTTCAAAGGCGTGCGCTTCCTGTTCGGTTTTGAAGTACCGTTTTCGGCGCACGCCGTTTTCCTGCCACTGAACGCACCAGTTGTTCCGGGGACTGTAGAACTGGACTCCCATCACACACCACACAACATTCTGAATTGTTCTCTAGACAGCGGCTTTTTCGTCGGGCGTGTTTCTGTATTCATACCGAGCAGTTCCTTAATCCTGCCGTCGAGCTTTTCACGTTCAACGACAAGCTTCCGCAACTCGGTGAGCGCCTTTTCGTCAATAGCCTTGTTTTGTTCCTTCATTCCTCTGCCCCTGTGCAAACGCCCATTGCAGGCGGCATTCTGTGCAGTTCGGGACGTTCCCGGTTTCATATCGGCATGTTGTATGCTGTTTGTGGTATGGGCAGTCGGGGACGCTGGCCAGCTTCAACGCCATCCCTGCCAGCTTTGCGAGGGTTTCGGGGGTGGCCGTCCGGTTCCAGAGTTCCGAGGCGTCGACGGCGGGGTTGTGCTCAAGTCTGGCCACGCCCTTAATCCGTATCAGCCATGTCCGCACGCGGCGGGGAATTGGAAGTGTGAACATCAGAGCAGCCTCCCCTGTGGTGCCGGCTGGCGGTTTTTGATCCACCCGAAAGTCTTTTGCAGTTCGTCATCCACCCGTTTTTCGATCTCCCTTGCTTTCTTCAGATAGGCCTTGTCCCGCGTATCGAAGTAGAGCTTTTGGGCTTCGCGCATATCACGGACGAGGCAGGTAAATTCAGAGATCTTTTCAGCCATTGTTCACCTCAAACAAAGAAAAATTCAGGGCATCAGTTCAGGGGCTTTAGCTTCACAAAAGAGTTGTTCAAAAAAAGGATTGAGAATAAAGTAGTTAGGGATAAAGGTTGAAAACAAAGTCTCTGAAGGTATTTTGAAGGTAACGTATTGGAAAGTAAGGATACTTTCGTAGGAGGTTCTAGTTATCCGCCGTGTAGGTGGTTTAGAAGTTCCTCCACGGCCTCGCGAGCGGCTTCTTTGTGTTATCCGCCGTGTAGGTGGTTTAGAAGTCGGGAACTCGGAACGAACCCACGGGCGCAACGTTATCCGCCGTGTAGGTGGTTTAGAAGACCTTGACGCCGGAGACTTGACTGCGAACGACGTTATCCGCCGTGTAGGTGGTTTAGAAGACAATTTTCAGAGCGTCATCGACGCTTTCGACGTTATCCGCCGTGTAGGTGGTTTAGAAGTAACGTTTATCGGTCGTCCCTCCCGGCGATCCGTTATCCGCCGTGTAGGCGGTTTAAAAATGTTTCATCACGCCCATTTTTCGAGAAGTTCCGCCATCTTGCCGCCGGGACACTGGCTTTTGATCCAGTACATGACCTCGGCAAACTCTCTGCGGTTGAAGATGAGGGAAAAGCGCCGATCCCCGGTGTTGACACTCTGCCGACTCTGTGGGTAGGTTCTTTGTGCATCCATGAGTGTCCGCTCTTGGATGTTTTGCCCGCGGCGCTGTTACCGCAGTACCGGGGGCGTTTTGTTTTTGGGCGAGGCGGCGGGATTGACTGTCTGCGCCTTTGCTACGCAGCCCGCCGCCTGGTGAAGGGCGGGTTAGGCGGCGGTCGTCTTCATGAGCCATTGATTGCGCTTGGCGCGGGCATCTTCGAGCGTCTTTGTGACGCAGGAGAAGAGCTTCCCGTCCGTGTGCCGGTAGTCGTACTGGACGCGGGTAGCGTCCTTCCCTCTGCGAGCAAGGTGCTCGACTTCAAAAAATTCATATTGTTCCTGGCTGTTACCGACAGGTTGCGGATTTAATGACATGGTGCTTCTCCTTGTCTTTTGAGTAGGTGGATTTTTGATTACGACAATATGTCGTATAAGTCAACAAAAAAAAGCGACAAATTGTCGCTTTTATCTTCTACCTATCACTCCCCATCGGGTAAAGGAGGAGGAATACTAACCAGTTTTGACTGATTCTGGAGAGCCCTTCCCAGATATCTTTCCCATTCGCTGGCGGGCTTCGATGATTAGAGTTTCTGGATGCACTCCGAAAAAGTCAGCAAGTTTATCCAGTTCGTCTATAGTAAGTTGTCGTTTTTTATTTGTGGTATTTCGGCCTTTTACAATGTGATTCCATTTGTCTCCAGCAACACGGGGTTCTGGGCTTGCAGGAAATATGGCCATCCCTACTTGAATTTTGGTCATGCCACGTTTTTCGCGCCACTCTTCAACTACCTGAATAATTGCTTCTTGTAAGTCCATTTTTGCCCTCTTTCGTAGGGTGGCATGACCAAGGAGTATCTACAATATGACAAAAAGTCGGTTGATTAAAACGACAAAATGTCGTATTCCTTCCCCATGAAGACGTTAATCGAACAAATCAAAGACGTTTTTGGGACAGATGCAAAAGCCGCAATCGCCTTTGGCGTTTCTCCCCGAACTTTTCAGCGTTGGAAGCGTAAAGGGGATTTCCCTCGTGGGATTTATCGGGAAAAGGCTGTGCAACTGATTGTCAGTAAAGGAAATCTTTTTGAACCTGTTTTGTCCAACAAGACATCTGAAAGTGTGCAATCCTGTGCATAAGCTCAACGGCCTGATCATCGATCTCTTCGCGGGCGGCGGCGGGGCCAGTACAGGCATGACATGGGCACTGGGGCATTCGCCTGACATTGCGATCAACCACGACGCGGAGGCGTTGGCCATGCACGCCGCGAACCATCCCGGCACGCTGCACCTGTGCGCCAACGTGCTGGCGGTCAACCCCTTGTACGCGACGGGCGGCCAGCCTGTCGACGTGCTGCACGCTTCGCCGGACTGCACGCATTTCTCGAAAGCCAAGGGCGGGAAACCTCGTTCGCAGCACATACGGGATCTGGCGTGGGTCGTCGTGCGGTGGGCGGAAGAGGTGCGCCCGAGGCTGATCACGTTGGAGAACGTGGAAGAGTTCCAGACGTGGGGGCCGCTTGATGCCCACGGCCAGCCGATCAAGGCGCAGGCCGGGGCGACGTTCCGGGCGTGGGGCCGGCGGCTGCGGCGGCTCGGCTACCGCGTTGACTGGCGGGAACTCCGGGCTTGCGACTATGGCGCGCCGACGACGCGGAAACGGCTTTTCGTGGTGGCGCGGCGTGACGGCCGCCCGGTGGTCTGGCCTGAACCGACGCACGGCCCCAAAGACTCGCCAGCCGTCCTCTCCGGAAAACTCAAGCCGTATCGGACGGCTGCGGAATGCGTGGACTGGACTGCCCCGGCGCGGTCGATTTTCGTCCGAAGCAAACCGTTGGCCGAAGCCACGCAACGGCGCATCGCCGAAGGCATCCGGCGGTATGTGCTCGGAGCGGGGGAACCGTTCATCGTCAGCGCGAACCACACGACGCGGGATGGGACATACCGTTGTTTCAGGGGGCAGACGATTGATGCCCCGCTTGGAACCGTCACACAGTCGCCGGGGTTCGCAGTTGCAACACCCGTGTTGATGACGAACACCATGGGGCACGCTCCAAGCGGTTTGGGCGTCCCGGTGCCTACCGTGGCCACCGGGAACCATCACTTTCTAACGGCCCCGATACTGTCCCGGCAGTTCGGCAACTCCGTAGGGCAGACGGTAGAAGCGCCGCATCCTACGATCACGCAATCCAATCATGACATGCTGGTGACGGCCAGCATGGTCAAGATGCGCGGCGCCAATATCGGCGCTCCGGTTGACGAGCCGCTGAGGACGGTATCAGCGCAGGGCCAGCACCATGCGCTCACCACGGCCACGCTGATCAAATACTACGGGACAGGCGGCGGGAGTGACGCCGGCGCGCCGCTGCACACGGTCACGGCCAAGGATCGCATGGGCCTTGTGTGCGCCGAACTGGATGCGGACGGCGCACGGTACGCCCAGACGCGGGACTGGCTGCGGCGGTGGGGCGTCATCGGGCCGGACGCCGAGGCCGAGATCGTAATCCGGGGCGTCGTCTACCGGATCGTCGACATCGCCATGAGGATGCTGGCCCCCCGCGAACTGTACCGGGCGCAGGGCTTCCCCGACACATACGTCATCGCGCCGGAGTGCGGCGGGAAGCCGATCAGCAAAACGGCGCAGGTGAGGATGTGCGGGAACAGCGTTCCGCCGCAGTTCGTCGCCGCGCTGGTTACGGCCAACGGGCCGGGGACGTGGGCGGAAGAGGCGAAGCCTCATTTGCCGTTGCTGGCGTATCTGCCGCCGCGCCGGGCGGGAATGGAGGCGAGGGTATGATCTGCAAAATACAGGACGTGCGCGAGTTCAGGCCGTTATCGCTTCCCGCGCCGTCTGGCTGGAAACGGGCAGAGGTGCGGGACAGGGTGAAGCACATGAGCATGACGCCCGCGGCTGTTCCGGCGGAATGAAAAGACCTCGCCGTGGATCAGACGGCGAGGCCATGAAATACGGGATGCAGTGCATCCCAATCGCGTAGGAGTTCAGTATGCTGATTCTGCAGCAGAGAGTCAAGGGAAAGGCGGTGTAAGATGTATCGCGGCTTTATCAAGTGTTGGCGATGTGCCGAGGATAGCCGGGCGTGGAGCCGGGGGGCCTTGCATCGCGGGGTCATGTTGACCATTTTGCTCAAGGTGGCATGGAAGGATTGCTACTATCGCGGCGACGAGCTGAAGGCCGGGCAGTTCGCCTTTTCCGGTGCGTATCTGGCCGAGGAATGCCAGCTCAGTCGAACGACGCTTTTGTCTATCCTTGATGATCTGGAGCAGGATGGATTCTTGACCCGGCGCAGTGTTGGGAACAGGTACACGCTGATCACGGTGACGAACTGGGCGCGGTATCAGTCATTGGATGCCTCCGGTTGTAAAGCTGGTTGTTCATCTGCTGAACAACCGTCTGAACAACCAGCTTTACAACCGCCCGACACGATCAAAGAATATAAGAAGGCAAGAAAAGAACTCTCTTCCGCATCGGACGATGCGGCTGTGAGTGAGGGCGCTTTCCCCGATGCGATGGGAGAGGGGAAAGCCGTACCTTTGCCCGGCACATCGGGAGGGGGAAGGGAGGCCGTGCCGGAACCGGAAGGCGAGGCTTCGGCGGTTCAGGGCGTTGCCCCTGTCCCGCGTCGCTCGTCGCGGAGCGGCGTTGACGGCGGACAGGCTTTTTACGTCTCGGCAAAAGGGTGTCGGCTTTCCGGGCAGGCTCTTGCCGACTTCGAGGCGTTCTGGGATGCCTACGGCTACCGGCGCGGGAAGGCGGAAGCGGCGGATATGTGGCTTGCGGCTACGCGCAAGGCCCCTGAGTTGGTGCCCGTCATCATCCGCGCCGCCAGTGCTGCGGCTGCGGAGCATGAAGAATTGGCCGCAAGGGTGAAAGGCAGGATACGCATGTACGCCGAGAACTGGTTACAAGGGCGGCGGTGGGAGGATTTTGAGGCTGGTGGGGCTTCTTCCCTGCCGCCTGCGGACGGCGAGGATAGAGCCCGTACTGATGCCGGGAGGTGCGCTACCGTCCGACATGAGGGGCAGGGCGCAAAGGTGAGAGTGCCCGCCGCGCCGCCCATGCCGGAAGGGAGGCCTCTGCCCCCGCCCGGAACGCCGGAACGGGCAAGGCTTGAAGCCATGCCGCCCACGCGCCGGACTTCCCGCATGACCGCCGAGGAGGATTCCCGGTGGCGGGATGGTTTGAAAGGGCTTTTCCAAATCCGGCGTTCGCGGGGCCTGCCCGTCCCGCAGTTCTTGCTGGATATGGCCGAGAGCATGGAAGGCGCGGTATGTGTTCCGGTCTAGTGACATATGTCAACCTTTCTTTAGAGCTTAAATTTGGTTTTATTTTTGCAGGCGATTTTGTGCTGGATTTGATACGTAATTCTCGCTAAGAGGTTGCAAATCACGTGAAGGTTTACTATCGGCGAGGAGACAGAGGTTATGGATATGAGTAAGGCACGGTTTACCATCGTTTACGACGGGGAAGCACTCCGTTCCAGTACCATGGACGTTCGGGAGCTTGCGCCTGCTCTTTTAGCGTTTGGGGATTTGCTTACTGAGGCAAATCGGGTGCTGAACGGTGAGACGACTTCCGTTTCTGTAAATGTGAAGGCATTCAAGAGCGGATGCTTTGGTATAGACTTTGAAGTTATTCAGAGTAAGCTCGATTATGTCTTGAGTCTGTTCGGTAGTGGTACAAAAGTTCGAGATGCACTTGAAGTTTTAGGTTTATTGGGTTTTTCCCCAAAGGATATCGTTTGTGGCGCGGGGGTAGGACTTTATTTCCTTCTCAAGAAAATGAAGGGAAAGAAGCCTAACTCTATGAAAGCATTAGAAAATGGCAATGTGCGCATTGTTTTTTCCGATGACGATGGAAGTGAGCAAGAGATAATTGTCATTCGTGAGGTTGCCGAGCTTTATGCAGATGGAGGAGTGCGAGATGCGGTAGACAAAACTGTCGCCCCACTTCGGAAGAGCGGCATAGAGCATATGTCCATTATGGATGGTGATAAGCCTATTGAGCTTGTTACAGCCTCTGAAACAGAGAGTTTCGTTCCCCCGTCATTCGAGCCTGTCAAACTGGATATAGACGAAGAACCTCAAGAGCGTTTCTTTTCTATCGTTTCCTTGAGCTTCAAAGAAGATAACAAATGGCGTTTGACGGACGGCACTTCTCCCATCAGTGTAAAAATGAGCGACAAGGGCTTTTTGGAAAAGGTAAACCGTGGACTCATTGATTTTGCCAAGGGCGATATGCTCAAAGTCAAATTGAAGACCACTCAAATGCAGACACGAGATGGCTTGAAGACTGAATATGAAGTTGTAGAAGTCCTTGAACATAAGAAGGCAACACGACAACTCAGCCTTCCCATCGAGAAGGAATAAAGAGGGCGGCAGAAAGCCGCCTTTTTTATATTTGCAGAATGGCTGCTTTCTTTTAAGCTATGCCAAAGGAGATAAAGATGATTTTCGGGATAGTCTTTTTGTGCGAGGCTGCCGTGGGCGTGGCGGCGTACAGGTGGGGGATGCAGGAAGGCCTCAAGGTTTATGAGCAGGGGATGAACCGCCAAAAGTACGGGAGCGGCCTGTGATTCCGGTGTCCGTCAATTATGTCCCCGTGGTGCTGCGGAGCATGTCGGAAATCTGCCGGGCGTTCGGCGTCGGTTGTGAGCAGGTGCGGAAATGGGTTGCGGCGGATGCCCCGATAGTCGTTGACCGTGATGAAAAAGGGGAGATCACCCGATACAGGGCGGAATTGAACCGGCTTTATCTGTGGCAGGAGGCCAGAAGCAAAGAATCCCCCGGCAGTGCGGGGGATTCTTGGTAAATTTATGATGGACACTCTTAGAGTTCCGCTGCCTTATCCCGCTCGGCAGCAGAGATGTCATGGGCAGACTGAAGGTTGAGCCAGAAGTCGGGCTTTGTGCCGAAGTAGCGGGACAGTTGGGCGGCGGTATCCGCAGTGACGGCACGGCGCTGGTGGACAATATCAGCTATGCTGGTTGCAGGCACGCCGAGAGCGATGGCAAGCGCATGGGGCGTGATGTACATGGGCTTCAAGAATTCTTTCAGCAGGATTTCCCCCGGATGTGTGCGGACGCGCATATGGGTTCCCGACCTCAGACGGGCAGGATGGACAAATTGATGGGGCGGCCCACGGCCTTGGCATAGCGGGCAATGGCCTTGATGGAAATGTTCTTGCCGGATTCCATCCGGGCCACGGCGGGCTGTGAAACCCCAAGCTTTTCCGCAACGTCCTTCTGAGTCATGCCCGCTTCGCTGCGGGCTTGGATCAGCGCGTTAGCAATGGCAAATTCCTGTTCAAGGGCATCATAGGCGGCCTTGTATTCAGGATTGTCCCGCATTTGTTGTTCGTGATACTCAAAGACGCTTCTTCCCATTACAGAACCTCCTTTGCCCGTTTCAGGGCTATTTTTATTTCATCTTTTGGCGTTTGCTGCGTTTTTTTGACAAAAGAACGGACAATCACGACTCGGCGACCAGCTACGGCGACGTAGATGCTTCTGGCGATAACGTCCTTTCCCTTGCCGCGCATTTCCCAGAGTTTGTCCTGAAGGTGCCGCACATAAGGCATTCCGGTTTTCTCGAGTCCATTTTCGCGGATGAGGGTTGCGATCCGGAGGATGCTGGCCTTGAGGTCAACCGGGAGGGCGTGGAATTCTTCTTCCACCATGCCGTTCAAGAATTCAACTGTCCATTTCATGTGGTGAATATAAGTTATAGTTTATAATTTGTCAATGCCGGTAAGTCGTCAACCCCCTTTTTCCCTGTCTCTCCCTGCCTGTGCCTGCTTGTGCCAGCGGCCTCACAAAAGCCCGTGCTACGCTCCTGCCATCTTTCAATGCGGGAGCGTTTTTTATGCCGAACCAACAGGAAGTCTTTGAAGCCGCCCATGCCCATGTCGCCAAGTGGGAGGGAGGATACTTTGACCATCCGAACGATCCGGGGGGCGTCACCATGTACGGCGTCAGCCTCATGTTCCTGAAGGGGCTTGATTTCTGGGAAGGGGACATTGACGGCGACGGGGATATTGATCGGGACGATGTGCTGGCCGTCACCAAGGATACGGCCCGCGACATCTTCAAGCGTCACTTCTGGGACAGGCCGCGTGCCGGGGAAATGCCCCCGCTGGTCGCGGTGTGCTTCTATGACTTCGCCGTCAATGCGGGTGTTCCGCGTGCGGCGAGGATGCTGCAAGGGCTCCTGCGCGTTGAGGCGGACGGCATCGTCGGGCGGAACACGCTGACGGCTGCGGAGTCCTGCAATCAGCGCGAGCTGGCATCCTTCATGCTCTTGGAGCGTGAGCGGTGGTACCGCGGACTCGTGGCGAAGAAGCCGAAGTCCGCGGCGTTCCTGCGCGGCTGGCTCAACCGTACCTCTGATTGCCGGGCGCTGGTCGAACGGCTGGCGTCGCGGTGGGGGATTGTGGAATGAACCGGCGGGCGGCGTTGGCCGGGGCGCTGTGCCTCTTCGCTATTGGGCTTGGTGTGTACGTCCTCACCTTACGAACGGAACGCGACACGGCCCGGACGGAAGCGCAGGAAGCCCGGCAGGACGCCGCGACATGGAAAGCCGCCGCGCAGTCGGGAGAGGCTGCGGTCAGGGAACTGGCGGCGGCGAAGGCCACGGCGGAAGCTGCGGCGGCGGAACGGGACGCCACGATCAAGGCGCTCACGCGGGACAGGGACGAACAGCGGCGCAAGCTGCGGGAGGCGATGCGGCATGACGAAGAGGCTGGCGATTGGGGTTCTACTCCTCTCCCTCCCGCTGTTCTCGGGCTGTTCCGGTAGGCGGGAAGTGGCGGCGGTTCCATTGGTCATCCGGGAAGAGGTTCCCACTTATCTGACTGAACCGACGCCCGCGCCCGTGCTGGCCGGGGATACGAACCTCGACCTTGTGGGGCATGTGTTTGACTGGCAAGCCGCGCTCGGCGCGTGCAATGCGGACAAGGCGGCGATACGGGCCGCAACCGGGAAGGAATGATGATGCAGCCGCCCGCCCCGATGGAGGGGCTTGCCTACTACACACAAAGCCTGCTGGCCCTGTGGCCGGACAAGGCTCTTGTCGGTTCGTGCGTCGCTGGCGTCGTCTCGCTGTTTGGCGGTGACGTCTATCTGCTGTGGATGCTGGCGGTCATGATGGTAGCCGACTTTGCCTTTGGGGTCGCGGATGCGGCGCGGCGTCGTCATTTCAGGTGTCGGATGCTGTGGCACGGGGCTCTCAAGTTCTTGTACTACATGGCCTACATCGGGATCGTTGATATGGTCAACGCCAGTCTGTCGCGCTCCTTTGGCGGCGTTTACATGCCCTTCCTGAACCTGTTTATCGTCTACCTGATCATTACGGACGCCGTATCCGTCATTGCCCACATGCAGCGGCTCGGCATCCCCGTGCCGGACCTGTTGCGGCGGGTGCTCGTTCGCAGCAAGCGGAAGGTGGAGCGGCGGGTGGATGAGGCCGTGGGCGGGGACGACGATGCCCCCTAGACCGCTCAAGGTGTGCCGCCATGCCGGATGCCATGAGCTTACCCGCGATCCGTCCGGCTACTGCCCGAAGCACAAGGAAGCGGCGGAAGCGCGGGCGAGGAAGTGGAAGGCCGAGCAGGACAGCCAGCGGGAGAGCGCATACCGGCGCGGGTACGGTGCGAGGTGGCGGAAGCTGCGGGCGCAGATCCTTATGGATGAACCGTTGTGCCGGGAGTGCCGCAAGGCCGGGCGCATCGTTCCGGCGACGGATGTTGACCACATCGTGGCCAGAGCCGACGGCGGGACGGATGACCGGAGCAACCTGCAACCCCTCTGCCATACCTGCCACAGCCGCAAGACCGTCCGGGAGAACGGCGGGCGTGCGGTGACACGATGAGGGGGGGATCAAATGTTTGGTGCTGCCACCGGAAGACCGCATAGGGCAGGTGGATTTTTGTTCGTGCAAAATGGGGGGAGGGGGTCAACCGGGATATGGCGGGACGTAAGCCGTTGCCGACGCATTTGAAAATGGTTCGCGGGACGCTGCAGAAATGCCGGATGAACCCGGATGAGCCAACCCCGGACCCGGAAATCCCCGACGCGCCGCCGCACCTGTCGCCGGAAGCGCGGGAGGAATGGGAACGGCTGGCGCTCGAACTGTATGAACTCGGCATCCTGTCCACCATCGACCGGGCGGCACTGGCGGCCTACTGCCAGGCCTATGGACGGTGGGTCGAGGCGGAAGAGCAACTCCGCAACATCGACGGCACCATGAAGCTCACGGAAACGACATCAAACGGCAATATCATCCAGAACCCTCTGGTGGGTATCGCCAACAAGTCGCTGGAACTGATGCACAAGTATTTGACCGAGTTCGGCATGTCCCCGAGCAGCCGTACCCGTGTCAGCGCAAAGAAAAAGACGGGCGAGAAAAAGGGCTTCGCGGCCCTGTAGGAAACATCATGGCAAAGGAACCGACATATCCCCACGTTGAAGCCGCGCTTCGGTACGCCCGCGATGTTGTTGCCGGGCGGATTTTGGCGTGCCAGTGGGTGATCCTCGCCTGCAAGCGCCAGCTTGACGATCTGGAGCGGTGGGACGGCGTTGACGGCGCTCCGTATTTCTTTGACCGCGCCGCCGCCGAGCGGGTGATCAAGTTTGAGGAGATGATGCCCCACGTCAAAGGGGAATGGGCGCGCAAGCGCATGACCCTGAAACTTGAGCCGTGGCAGAAGTTCATCCTTTCAACGCTGTTCGGCTGGAAGCGCGCCAAGGACGGGCTGCGGAGATTCCGGGAAGCCTATATTGAAGTGCCGCGCAAGAACGGCAAGTCCTGCTTCGTGGCTCCGATGGGCCTTTACATGCTCGTTGCGGACGGCGAAGAGGGCGCGGAAGTGTACTCCGGCGCCACTACGGAAAAACAGGCGTGGGAAGTGTACGGCCCCGCGCAGATCATGGCCAAGCGCGCCGAAGGCTTCATGGAGCACTACGGCGTGGACGTCCGCGCCAAGAATATGAACCTCATTGGTTCCGCGTCCAGATTCGAGCCGTTGATCGGTGATCCCGGCGACGGCGCGTCGCCGCACTGCGCCATCGTTGACGAATACCACGAGCACGACAGCCCGCGCCTGTACGACACCATGATCACCGGCATGGGCGCACGCCGCCAGCCTTTGATCATCGTCATCACCACGGCGGGCTTCAACCTTGGCGGCCCCTGCTATGACATGCGGCTCCGCGCCGGGAAGGTTCTTGATCGTACGCTTCAGGATGAGGAACTGTTTGCCGTCGTCTACACCATCGACGCCGAGGACGATTGGAAGAGCCCAGAGGCGCTGCGGAAGGCGAACCCAAATTTTGGCGTGTCCGTGATGGAAGACTACCTTCTGGCGCAACAGTTGAAGGCCATCCAGAACCCCTCGAAGCAGAATACGTTCAAGACCAAGCACCTGAATATCTGGTGCAACGCCCGGGCCGCCGCGTTCAACATGACGAACTGGGAGAAGTGCGCCGATCCCGGCCTGTCGCGGGGACGCTTCGCCGGGAAGCCCTGTTTCATGGGCCTTGACCTCGCCAGCAAGGGCGATTTGAACGCCGCTGTGTACCTCTTCCCGGAAGACGGCGGGACGTATGCGCTGTTTGCCGATTTTTTCCTTCCCGAAGACGCGCTTGAATCCACCCAGAATGCGGACATCTACCGGGGGTGGGCTTCCGAAGGCTGGATCACGCTCACCCCCGGCGGGATGGTCGATTACGACACCATTGAGGAACATATCCTTGAGCAGGCCAAGCGTTTTGAGGTGCGGGAGTGCCCCTATGACCCGTATCAGGCGGCGCAGCTTGTGACGCATCTGGCGGATTCCAGCCTGACGATGGTGGAGTTCGGGGCCACGGTGAAAAATTTCTCCGATCCTTTCAAAACGCTGATCGCGTTGGTGGATGCCGGGAAGATTCGCCATGACGGAAATCCCGTCCTGACGTGGTGCATGTCCAATACGGTCTGTTTCACGGACGCCAAGGACAACATCTATCCCCGGAAAGACCGTTACGAATACAAGATCGACGGCGCGGTGGCCGCGATCATGGCGCTTGGTCGGGCGCAGGCCGTGCCGGAAGAAGGATCCGGCGCTGTCATCACGCAAGGTTTCGTTGACCTGTGGGGGGATCTGTAATGGCGGGCATGAGAAGGAATCCCCTTGCCACACGCCGCACCGGGCGGCCTCAGAATGCCAGCATATCCGGCGGGGCCTCTTTTTCCGACTTCTCCGAACTGTTCGGCATGGGCGCGCCGGTGGCTTCCGGGCAGGTTGTGACGCCCGAGTCCGCCATGCGCTTCTCGGCGGTGTTCGCCTGCGTCCGACTGCTCGGCGGCGCGGTGGCTTCGGCTCCGGTGAAGGTCTACCTGCGGGAAGGCACGGAACAGCGCCAGCTTGCCCACGGGCACCCGCTGGCGGACGTGCTGCGCCTGCGGCCCAACCGATTCATGACGTCCACCACGTTCTGGAAAACCTTTGTCGCCCACAAGGTGCTTCAGGGGAACGGCTACGCCCACATCATCCGGGCGCGTTCCGGCGAACCCGTGGGGCTGTATCCCCTGAACCCGCGCAACGTGGTTGTCTATTGGGCGTGGGAACTCGGGCTTGATCAGCGGCTCGGCGTGGAGCGGAACAGGCTGTTCTACCGGGTGACGTTCGAGGACGGGAAGGCGCGGCTCTACGATCAGGACGACATGCTGCACGTCCCCAATGTCGGTTGGGACGGCAAGCGCGGCCTGTCCACCATCTCGGCGGCGGGGCAGGGGATCGGCCTCGGGCTGGCGGCGGAAGAGTCCAGCGCCCGGTTTTTCAGCAACGGGATGCTGTCGAAAATCGCCCTGACCTATCCGGGCAAGCTCGATCCTAAAGTAGCCGACGATCTGCGGGAGTTTTTCGACGCCCGGTATACGGGCACGGCCAACCACCACCGCCCATTGCTTCTCACTGAAGGCGGCGAGGCCAAGACGTTGAGCATGTCCGCGGAAGACGCGCAGCTTATCGAATCCCGGCAGTTCTCGGTCATCGACATTTGCCGTTTCTTCGGCGTTCCCCCGGTCATGATCGGGGAGACGGAAAAGACCTCATCGTGGGGGAGCGGCGTCGAGCAGATGGCCCGCTGGTTTACGACCTTCACCCTGAACGATCACCTGACCGCCATTGAACAGGAGCTTGAGGCCAAGCTGTTCCGGGACGGTTTCTTTGCCGAGTTCGACGAATCCGAGCTGACCCGTGGCGATACCAAGACGCGGGGCGAGTTCTACCGTATTGCCCGAGGTTCCATGCAGGAGCCGGGCTTCATGACCACAAACGAGATCCGGGCCGCCGAGGGCCTGCCGCCCATCGATGGCGGCGACGAACTGCAACACCCGGTGAAAAAGGACGAAAATGGACAGACTGTTGAAACTCCTACGCGACAACGCCCGGAACAGGACGGCCAGCCCCCCAAAAGCTAAGGCTGAAGAGTCCGGGGAGGCCACGCTGTACCTTTATGACGTGATCGTTTCCGACGATTACTGGGGTGGCGTGGCGGCGGAAGCCTTTGTGAAGGAGCTGAACGCAACCGCCGCGCCGACCATCCACCTGCGGATCAATTCCCCAGGCGGCGAGGTGTTCGCGGCGCGGGCCATTGAAGCGGCCATACGGAACCATCCGGCGCGGATTGTCGCCCATGTGGACGGGTACGCGGCAAGCGCGGCTTCCTTCGTGGCCGTGGCCTGTGACGAGGTGGAGATCGCGCCCGGGGGCTTCTTCATGATCCACAAGGCATGGACGTTCACGGCGGGCAACGCCGACGATCTCCTGCACACGGCGGAGATGCTGGAAAAGTTCGACGCCTCGCTGGTGGACACCTACGCGAAAAAGACGGGGTGCGCTCCGGAAGCGATCGCCGGATGGATGAAGGCCGAAACGTGGTTTTCCGCCGGAGAATCCGTTGAACACGGTTTTGCCGACCGCGTGGCCGAAGCCGCTCCGAAGGCACAGGCCGACTGGAACCTTTCCGTCTACGCCAACGCTCCGGTTGTTCCGGCTGTGGCGGCTTCCGTCAACCCTCAGAACCGCGAACGGTACGAGCGTACCGCCCGCCTGCTTGCCGTGACCCGGCACTAGGAGATTTTCATGAGCAGCATTCAGGAATTGCGCGAGAAGCGCACGGCCAAGGCCCGCGAGTACCGGAACCTTCTGGACAGGCATCCCGAAAGTATCCCGGAGGAAGCGGCCAACCAGTTTGACGCGCTGGAAACCGAGATTTCCGCCCTTGATGATGCCATTGCCCGCCATGAAAAGGCGCTGGCCATGGAAGCCGACCGTCTGACGGGAGAACCCCGCGACGAACGGGAAAACACGACGAACGCCCTTTATGACAAGTGGATGCGGAACGGCCCGCAGGCGTTGACGCCCGATGATTGGGCCGCCGTCCGCAACACCATGAGCACCGGGACGGATGCGCAGGGCGGGTATACCGTACCCACGGAAGTCTCCGGCACCATCATCGAGGCGTTGAAGGCGTTCGGCGGGATGCGTTCCGTGGCCACCGTGATCAGCACGGCCACCGGCGTGCCCATGACCATGCCCACCAGCGACGGCACCACCGAAGAAGGGGAAATCCTCGGCGAAAACACGGCGGCGACAGCTGCCGATCCTTCGTTCGGCGTCGTGAATCTCGGGGTGCACAAGTACAGTTCCAAGACGGTCGCGGTGCCCATCGAACTGCTTCAGGACTCCAACGCGGACATTGAGGCCTTCGTGAACAACCGTCTGATCACCCGCATCGGACGCATCACGAACAAGCACTTTACTGTTGGAACGGGCAGTTCTCAGCCTTCCGGCGTGCTGACCGGCGCCACGCTCGGCGTCACCGGCGCGAAGGCGCAGGTTGATTCCGTGACCTACGACGATCTGGTGGAATTGGAGCACAGCCTTGATCCCGCCTACCGCGAAGGGGGGCGGTGCTCCTTCATGTTTGCCGACGCCACCCTGAAGGCGATCAAAAAGCTGAAGGACGGGCAAGGCCGCCCCCTGTGGCTTCCCGGCATCGATGTGAAGGAACCCGCGAGCATTCTTGGCTATCGGTATGTCATCAACCAGTCCGTCCCGGCAATGGCGGCGACGGCCAAGTCCGTGCTGTTCGGCGATTTCTCCAAGTACATCATCCGCGACGCCATGGGCATCACCATGTACCGTTTTGCGGATTCCGCCTTTGCCCAGAAGGGGCAGGTGGGGTTCCTCGCCTTCATGCGCTCGGGCGGCGTCCTGACGGATGCGCAGGCCGTGAAGTTCTTCCAGCACGGCGCGGCGGCCTAGCCATGACTGTACGCCTGATCACGCCGCCCGCAGCGGAACCCGTCACGCTTGAAATGGCCCGGCTGCACACCCGCGCCGAAGCCGTGGAGGATGATGCCCTGTTGACGGTGTTGATCACGGCGGCGCGCCAGCAGGGGGAGGGCGTCACCCGCCGCGTATTCGGAGAATCCGTCTGGGAGGTCGAAACAGGCCCCCTGACGTCCCCGTTCCGGCTTCCCCTCGTGCCCTGCATGGCGGTGGCGTCCGTGACCGTGGGCGGCGAGGCGGTGGACGCCGGGCTGTACGGTTTCACGCCGTCCGGCCTGTCGCCGCAGGAATCGCCGCTGCGGGCGGCCTTCATCCCCGGCCCGGATTTCCCGCAGGGGGAAACCGTGCTGACGGTGAGGGCGGGCTATCCCGCCGACAGGTTCCCGGAACCGATCCGCCAGTGGATGCTGGTGCGGATCGGGACGCTCTACGAACAGCGGGAGAGCTTTGCCGTGGGGTCGAACTTCAATGAGTTCGGGCGGTCATTCGTTGACTGTCTGCTTGATCCCTATGTCGTCGCGGGGGGCTTCTGATGCGTGCCGGAATGCTTCGCCACCGCGTGACCATCCAGCGGTACGAGCTTGTCGTGGACGACTACGGCGCGCCCTTACACCGTGAGTCGTGGAAGGACGTTGCCACAGTCTGGGCGTCCGTCGAGGCCATGAGCGGGCGGGACTTCTTCGCCGCCCGGCAGGAGCAGAGCGAGGTCACGCATAAGGTGACCATCCGGTATCGGGGCGATGTGACGGCGCAGATGCGCGTCCTGCACGGCGGGAAAATCTTCGGCATCGTCGCGCCGTTGCCGGACAACAAGGGCACGCGGCTGGTGCTTATGTGCCGGGAGGCGAGCTATGAGCAATGACGTTACCGTGGACATTCCCATCGAGGACATCCGGGCTGGAGTCCGGGCGGAGATCGATTCCGCGCTGGGGAAGGTAGCCGCGCAGGTCTACGAAAAGGCCAAGGCGACCACGGCGTTCCGGGACAAAACCGGGAAGCTGCGGCGTTCCATCTGGATATACCGCTCCAAGTACGAGAACGGTGGCTACGTGATCTACGTGAAGGCCCCGCACAGCCACCTTGTGGAGTTCGGGCACGCCGTGGTGACCAAAGACGGGAAAGTCCTTGAACACCGGGTGCCGGGCAAGTTCTTCCTCCGCAAGGCCAGAAACGCCGTCCGCCGCACGGTGGACGAAACCCTGCGCGGCATGTTGGGGGATGCCCACTTTGGCAAGCGCCGTTGATTTTGAAACAGCCCTCCTGCGCACGCTGCGGGAGGATGCGGGGCTGTCCGCGCTGGTGGGGAACAAGGTTTTCCCGCTCGCCATCCCCGCCGGGAACTATCTGCCCTGCGTCACCTTCCAGCGCCTCGGCGGGAGGCCCGCCAACACGTTGGTCGGACCTTCCGGGCTGGAGGAGATCGACCTTCTGATCGACGCATGGGCACGGGACTACCACGAGGCGAAAGCCGTAGCCAAGGCCGTGCGCGCCGCCATGCCCGCCAACGGGCCGCGTTTTGGGGCGCATCTCATTGAGGACCAAGACTTGTACGAGGACGGGACCAACTACTTCCGCGTGAGCATGGAGTTCAAGGTCTGGTTCCTCGAAACCGAATAGGAGATTGAAACATGCCCAACAAACAGATTGCGGTCGGCGCCAGAACCAAAGTCCTGATGGACGTGGAAACGTCCTACGGCGTGGCTCCGACTACGCCGGGGGGTGTCCTCCTCCCCATCAACTCGTTTTCCCTGAAGCCGTCCCGCGCCAAGAACACCCCGGGGACGCTGACGGGCCGCTATGACCCGGCGGAACCCTTTGACGGGAACCTTGAAGTGTCCGGCGGCGTTGTCGTCCCGGTTGACGCACGGGCTTTTGGCCACTGGCTCAGGGCCATGTTCGGCGCTCCGGCCACGACCGGGACGGGAGAGCCCGCCGCCGCGCCGTTTACCCATGTCTGGAAGTCCAACAAGGACATGCCGTCCCTCGTCATGCAGGCCACCTATGGGGACATCTACGGCCAGTTTGTAGGCTGCAAGGTGTCGTCTCTGGCTATGCAGGCGGGCGGCGACGGGGAATTGACCGCCACGGTCAACATGCTCGGGCGCGATGCCGATTATGTGGATGCCGACTACAACGCCGGCGCTCCGTCCGTGGCCATGAAGCGGTTCAACAATTTTCAGGGTTCCCTGCTGAGCGGCGGCGCGGAGATCGGCGTGGTTACGGATTGCAGCCTCAATATTGATTTCAAGCTGGATTCGAGCATCCGCAAGCTCGGCGATAAGGGGCGGGTCTATGATCTGCCTCAGGGCGTCATGGCGGTTACCGGCAGCCTCACCGTGTTCATCACGGACAAGACCCTGCTCATGAAGGCCAAGAACAGCGAGGAACTCAGCCTTGATCTGTCGTTCGCCATCGATGAGGGCAACAAGCTGACGTTCAGCGTCCCGGAAGTGCAGCTCAGTTATGACGGCCCGACCGTGGACGGCCCCACGGGTATCAAGATGGATCAGAGCTTTTCGGCGTACTTCAACGACAACGCGGACAACGCCTCTGTCGTCGTTACCCTCGTCAATGACGTGGAATCCTATTAACCATCAATTTAAAAGGAAAACACCATGCGTACCGTTACTCTTTCCGGTCAGGACTTCATCGTGAACCCGCTTAAAGGCAAGGACATCAAGGCGCTCAAGGCGCAGGGCTTCGACCTCATGGGCGGCGGGTATTCGATTTCCGAGGGCATGGACGCGGTGTTCGCCGTCGCCGGGTTCGACGCGGCCCAGACGGACGAACTGCCCTTCCCCGACATCCTCGCCCTGCACAAGGCCATCGTGAACGAAACCTTCGGCGTGGCGGAAGAAGAAAAAAACTAGCGGCGGTCTGGGAGTGGCTTTCCGGTGAGGGCGCGGAATACTGCGCCACCTGCCGGAAGGCCTCCCGGAACCGCGACGATCTGGATTGTGAAGAGTGCGAGGGGCGTTGCCCGGATCTCATGCCCGACAACGCCGCCGCATGGGAACTGCTCCAGGCGGGCGCTACCCAACTCCGCATGTCAGGCATGGGCGGCCCTGTGGGGTTCGACTACAGCGCGCTGGCGCTGGTGGCGGAAGCTTTCGGCATCGATCTGACGCCCGGCATGTGGCGGAAGGTACAGGCCGTGGAAACGGTCATCCGCCGCAACGCCGCGAAACAGGCTGAAAAAACGCAACAGGCTTCCGCATCCACGCGGTGAGCGGTTCATTGACAACGGCATAGCGATTTTTGCGGATGGAAAGGGCCGGGATGTGGGGTCCCGGCCCGGTTTGTTTAGTGGAGCTTGCGGACGGTTTCGGCCATCCACAGGATTTCATGTTTTGTGGCTTGCCCCATGAAGAGGAAGGGCAGGGCGTTACGGGTGAGGTGGAAGAAGCGTTGCCGGTTCCCGGCGGCATTGGTCTGGGCATCCGGGATGAAGGCCGTGACCGCGAAGTCTGGCGGGAGGATGGAGCGGAGCCGATCTATGTCCCGCAGGAGCTTGGCGTGCCTGCGCTGCATTCCCTTGGCGGCGTCGAGGGTGGTGAGGCCGCTCATTGTGCACCCCGCCGCATGAGTTCTTCCCCGGCGATGTGTGCGGAAGCGTACCGTTCCATTGCTTCCATCGTGTGGCAGGTGGCGGAAAAAAGGGACTGGATGCCGTAGTTCATGCCGTTTGCGAACGGCTTCAGGTTGTCCGGCATGGCGTTGTCGGGCATCCAGTAGACATCGCGCAGGCAATGTTCCAGTTCTGACCCGACCTTGAAGAACTCCCGCTGGAAGGTGCGGAAGCGTTCCAGCGCGGTGGCTGTTTGTTCCTGCCGTGTCGGTTGGGGTACGGCGGGCAGGGCGGCCTTCGGCTTTTGGTTCAATTCGTCAATTTTGCTTTGCACCCATGCGAGGGTATCGGGGCGCCAATTGGTGGGCAGGTCGTCGATGCGGCCAAGATGGAAGCGGGCGCGCACCTCCGGCCACAGGTTTGAAGGGTGCACGCCGGAGAGCCTTGCCCAGACGTTGACCATATCGCGCAGGGGCTTTCGGTCGTCAGGCGTGGAAGGGGTGAGGGAAATGGGGAGTTCAACGGGCACCCTGTCGCCGTACCGCTCGATGACGTCGAGGCACCACTTGCGGAACGCCTTGGCGACGGGCGTGCGGGCGAACATGGCGAGGAGGTGGCAGCCGCGCAAGCTGAAGATGCGGGTTTCCTGCGGGCCGCCCTCCGTCGGGAGAGTGACCACGGCGGTCATTGCGGGGGTGAATTCGTCGGCGTGGCGGGTGTAAAGCTTGGAAATCTGAACGTCTGGGGCGGTGTATCCCAAGGCACTACCGATCTGGTAACCCCTTACCCAAGGCTGCTGATTTTGCTGGATTACGTCAAACTCTACTGATTGGAAGCAAAGAGCCTGTGACATGGTGAACTCCTCTAGAACTTTTCAAGGTTCTCACAGGCATTTTCTCCAATAGAAAATGCCGGGTGTTGAAAACAGCTAGAGGAGCTGCTCCCCGCCTTTGGGCCGAAGCCTTGGACATATCGGGGACACCCGGCATCAAGATGCAATTATAGCCCAAAACACAGCCAAGAGAAATCTTGACTTTGGGAAAAGGGCACAAAAAAGCGCCGAACTGTCGGGTGGCGTTGTCCGCCTCTAGGTGTTTTCAAGCACCATTGCGGACAACAAAGCATGAAAACGGTTGAGTGTCAAGATCAACTGTCTTGTGGAATATCTCGTCCACAATGCTTACAAACGATAGCCGCTTTCTTTATTTCCTCAGCGCAAAATGGACATAAGCGAGTATCGCTGGGTACATCTTTCTGTGCATGTATAGCGTCCATGCATGCCAGTATGGTCGCATAAAATTCAGTAGAAATTTTTTCAATATCGTTTAAGGGTTCATAACCATTTTTTTGAAAGGTTAATATGTCCATAGGGTCGTCAGGGGTATTGTAATATACTAATATTTTCGCTTCTAACATTTTTCCTTTTTTGGAAGTTTTTGATCCTGTGAGTCCACCAATAACTGCACCTACTCCTCCAAATGCTACTCCTCCAATTGCCGCACCGATGACCTGACTTCCTCTATTCGTCGAATGGACTATTTCGTTATCGAATGATAATTCACATTTTATTATATCTTTTATGTTTCTATTTTTAAATATTGTTATTTTTTCATATTTATTTTTTCCGCAAAAA
>OOCP01001494.1_pt1 | contig 23439 bp, 22 predicted proteins | sample 1671511 | NCBI WGS metagenome assembly OOCP01 (sample SAMN06348164, study PRJEB24527) | human gut metagenome | biome: human gut; feature: ankylosing spondylitis patient; material: feces | host: Homo sapiens | place: China | collected 2015-10 | reverse complement strand
CCCTACTCAACTGTGCGGAGGTGGGACGACGAAATCGAATTCTAACGAATTACCGATTTCTGTCCCACTCTCTTTTTACTTTTTTAATGATGTTGAAAAATGACGTTTAGGAAGCGCTTTAAAGGGTAATATAAACAAAAATAAACAAAATACGACAAAAAATGATTGACAATCAATCAATATAGTGATATACTCTAACCATAAAATAAATAGTTAGATAAGGAGGTGGCAACAATGGGATTAAATCAACTCTTTAACAAAGATCTTGTGTTTTGCCTACATGCCAAGGATCAAACAGATCTCTTTGAGCAGGTAGCAAGCTTATTGGAAGAGCGACAGATTGTGACACCAACCTATCGTTCCGCTTTGATTGAGCGTGAAAAGTCTTTCCCGACTGGATTAGACATGGAATTTCTTGGTAAGGACTTACCAAATGTGGCGATCCCGCACACAGATATTGTCCATAATCTCACTGAGAATGTGGTCGTGGTTCGTTTGGATCAACCGGTAACCTTCCATAATATGATTGCTCCAGATAAGGAAGTTCAAGTTTCACTTTTATTCTTCATTATCAACAATTCAAGCTCTAGCCAAACCAATATTTTGGCTCAGCTGATGGATTTCTTTACATCCAATGGAAATCTCGAAGCTCTATCAAAATTAGATAGTGAAGATAAGCTTTATCAATACATAACGGAAACTATTTCCTAAAACTTTCGTAAATATTTATAATGGAGGACATCCAAATGATTAAAATTTTAGCTGCCTGTGGTGCAGGTGTTAACTCTAGCCACCAAATTAAGAGTGCGTTGGAAGAAGAACTGTCAAACCGTGGTTATGATGTGCGTTGTGACGCTGTCATGGTTAAAGATGTCAATGAAGATTTGATTTCAGGTTATGATATCTTTACTCCAATTGCTGCAACTGATTTGGGATTCGATCCTGGTATTCCAGTGGTAGAAGCAGGACCAATTTTATTCCGTATTCCAGCGATGAGTGCGCCAGTCTTTGATAACATCGAAGCTGCCATTAAAGAACATGGATTAAGTTAATATTTTTTTAAACAAGTTTGTAAGCGTTATCCAATGATAAAATTGGGAACACTTTATGCCGTAAATTACAAAAAAATTATAAATCGGGAGGATTTATTATGAATGGCATTATTGATTTTGCCAATAAGTTTTTCAAACCCATCCTAGACATGGGTGCTCCGATCATCATGTTGATCGTCTTGACTTTATTGGCTCTCTTGTTTGGAGTGAAATTCTCTAAAGCCCTTGAAGGTGGTATTAAACTTGCCATCGCCCTTACTGGTATCGGTGCCATCATCGGTATGTTGAATGGAGCTTTCTCAGCGTCTCTTGCAAAATTCGTTGAGAACACAGGTATTCAATTGAATATCACTGACGTTGGTTGGGCGCCTCTTGCGACCATCACTTGGGGTTCTGCCTGGACACTTTACTTCTTGTTGATTATGTTGATCGTCAACGTTATCATGCTTGCTATCAAGAAAACAGATACACTTGACGTCGATATCTTCGATATCTGGCACTTGTCTATCACTGGTCTTTTGATCAAATGGTATGCGGACAACAACGGTGTCAGCCAAGGAGTTTCACTTTTCGTTGCAACTCTTGCCGTTGTCCTTGTAGGGATTATGAAAATCATCAACTCAGACTTGATGAAACCAACATTTGATGATTTGTTGAATGCACCAAGTTCATCACCTATGACATCTACTCACATGAACTACATGATGAACCCAATCATCATGGTCTTGGATAAAATCTTTGACAAATTCTTCCCAGGTCTTGATAAATACGACTTCGACGCAGCTAAGTTGAACAAGAAGATCGGTTTCTGGGGATCTAAATTCTTTATCGGTTTCCTTCTTGGTATCGTCATCGGTATCATGGGTACTCCACATCCAGTTGCTGGTGTCGCAGATGCGGACAAATGGGAATTGGTTATTAAAGGTTGGTTGAGCCTTGGTTTGACTGCCGGTGTCTGCTTGGAATTGTTCTCATTGATCGGTTCTTGGTTCATCGCAGCGGTAGAACCATTGTCACAAGGTATTACAAACGTTGCTACTAAACGTCTTCAAGGACGTAAATTCAACATCGGTTTGGACTGGCCATTTATCGCTGGTCGTGCTGAAATCTGGGCTTGTGCGAACGTACTTGCACCAATCATGTTGATCGAAGCAGTGCTTCTTTCTAAAGTCGGAAATGGTATCTTGCCACTTGCAGGTATCATCGCTATGGGTGTGACTCCAGCCTTGTTGGTTGTAACACGCGGTAAATTGATCCGTATGATCATCTTCGGAAGCCTTCTCTTGCCACTCTTCCTTCTTTCAGGAACATTGATTGCACCATTTGCAACTCAATTGGCTAAGAGTGTTGATGCCTTCCCTAAAGGGGTAGCTTCTACTCAATTGATCACTCACTCAACTCTTGAAGGACCAGTTGAAAAATTGCTCGGTTGGACAATCGGTAACGCAACAACTGGTGATATCAAAGCGATCCTTGGTGTAGTTGTCTTCTTGGCATTCTATATCGGAATCTTCGCTTGGTCCAGAAAACAAATGATCAAACGTAACGAAGAATATGCTGCAAATGCAAAATAATCGTCATATGTAATTTGAAAACTGACACCATATCTTTTGTGGATATGGTGTTTTTATTTTAAAAAAATGTTCGAAAATAAACAATTTAATGTTGACTTTCGTTCAAAATAGGTGTAATATAATATCAAAAGTAAGAAAATGTTTCTTTGTGATAAATTAACAACAGGGATATTTGCTGAAACGAACAAAAGGAGGACAGGACATGTCTATTGTAATTGGTGCAGATGCTGCAGGATTAAGATTAAAAGATCTCGTGAAAGAGTTTCTTGTAAAAGAAAACTTCGATGTTGTGGATGTAACTGCTGAAGGTCAAGATTTTGTAGATGTGACACTTGCTGTTGCCAGTGAAGTGAACAAAAACGATCAAAATCTTGGAATCGTGATTGATGCATACGGTGCTGGTCCATTTATGGTTGCAACTAAAATCAAAGGAATGGTAGCAGCAGAAGTTTCAGATGAACGTTCTGCTTATATGACACGTGGACACAACAATTCTCGAATGATTACCATGGGTGCTGAAATTGTTGGGGATGAATTGGCCAAGAACATTGCCAAAGGCTTCGTCAATGGCAAATACGACGGTGGCCGTCACCAAATCCGTGTCGATATGTTGAATAAGATGTGCTAATGAGAGGAGAATTCAAATGAGAATTGCAATTGGTTGTGATCACATTGTGACAAATGAAAAAATGGCTGTTTCTGATTTTTTGAAATCAAAAGGATACGAAGTGCTCGACTTTGGGACTTATGACCATACACGTACCCACTATCCAATCTTTGGTAAAAAAGTCGGTGAAGCTGTAGCAAGTGGTCAAGCAGATCTTGGTGTTTGTATCTGTGGTACTGGTGTTGGGATCAACAATGCTGTTAACAAAGTACCTGGTATCCGTTCTGCCTTGGTACGCGATATGACAACTGCTCTTTATGCTAAAGAAGAATTGAATGCGAATGTGATCGGCTTTGGTGGTAAAATTACTGGTGAATTGCTCATGTGCGATATCATTGAAGCATTCATCCACGCTGAATACAAACCAACTGAAGAAAATAAAAAATTGATCGCTAAGATCCAACATGTGGAAACCCATAATGCCCATCAAGCGGATGCTGATTTCTTTACAGAATTCCTTGAAAAATGGGACCGTGGTGAATACCACGACTAAGAGGTGACGTATGATATTAACGGTCACGATGAACCCTTCGATTGATATCTCTTATCCTTTGGATGTACTCCAGTTGGATACAGTCAATCGAGTGGCTGAGGTGAGTAAGACAGCTGGTGGGAAGGGTCTCAATGTTACCCGTGTACTTTCTGAGATCAAGGATCCAGTGGCAGCGACCGGCCTACTTGGTGGTCGAACGGGTCAATTCATTCTCGATCATTTAGGAGAAGGGATAGAGGAACGTTTCTTTGAGATTGCTGGAGATACACGAAATTGTATCGCCATCCTTCACGAAGGCAAGCAAACAGAAATCTTAGAAAAAGGTCCAACCATTTCTGAGAAAGAAGGCCAAGACTTTCTCGACCATTATCGTCACTTGGTTGAACAAGTAGAGGTTGTTGCCATCTCAGGTAGTCTTCCTGCTGGTTTACCAGTGGATTATTATGCTAGCCTTGTCAAGATTGCAAGGGAAGCTAGAAAACCAGTCGTACTCGACTGCTCGGGAGCTTCTTTAGAAGCTGCGATTCAAGCAGATGTCAAGCCTACAGTCATTAAGCCTAACAATGAAGAGTTGTCTCAATTGTTAGGAAAAGAAGTGAGTAAGAATGTGGAAGACTTAAAAGAAGTTCTTCAGGATGCTCTCTTTGATGGCATCGAATGGGTGATTGTCTCTCTTGGAGCAAATGGCGCTTTTGCGAAGCATGGCGATGTCTTCTATAAGGTAGATATTCCTAAGATTGATGTCGTCAATCCAGTCGGATCTGGTGATTCGACTGTTGCAGGGATTGCATCTGGTCTCTATCATCATGAGAGTGACGCAGACTTGCTCAAGAAAGCAAATGTTCTTGGAATGTTAAATGCGCAAGAAGCACAAACAGGACATGTCAACATGGGGCACTATGATGCCTTGTATCAACAATTAATCGTAAAAGAGGTATAAAATGGTATTAACAGAACAAAAACGCAACTATTTGGAACGTCTTAGTACAAAAGACGGTGTTATTTCAGCTTTGGCCTTCGACCAACGTGGGGCTTTGAAACGCTTGATGGCCAAATACCAAGACACTGAGCCAACTGTAGCACAAATGGAAGAATTGAAAGTTCTTGTAGCAGATGAATTGACAAAATATGCTTCCTCTATGTTGTTGGATCCAGAATATGGGTTACCTGCTACGAAAGCCTTGGACAAAGATGCTGGTCTCTTACTTGCATACGAAAAAACCGGTTATGATACATCTAGCACCAAACGTCTACCAGACTGCCTCAACCTTTGGTCAGCAAAACGCATCAAAGAACAAGGTGCAGATGCCGTGAAATTCTTGCTCTACTATGATGTAGATAGTGCAGAGGAACTTAACCAAGAAAAACAAGCTTACATCGAACGCATTGGTTCAGAATGTGTGGCAGAAGACATTCCATTCTTCCTTGAAATCTTGGCTTATGACGAAGGAATTGCAGATGCAACCTCTGCTGAATATGCAAAAGTGAAACCTCGTAAGGTTATTGAAGCTATGAAAGTCTTCTCAGATCCTCGTTTCAATATCGATGTATTGAAAGTAGAAGTTCCTGTCAATGTCAACTACGTGGAAGGTTTTGGAGAAGGTGAAGTTGTCTATAGTCGTGAAGAAGCTGCTGCCTTCTTTAAAGAACAAGAAGAAGCAACCAACCTTCCATACATCTACCTCAGTGCTGGTGTATCAGCAAAACTCTTCCAAGAAACTTTGGAATTTGCTCATGCATCAGGTGCTAACTTCAACGGTGTTCTTTGTGGACGTGCGACATGGGCAGGTTCAGTAGAAGCTTACATCAAAGATGGAGAAGCAGCTGCTCGTGAATGGCTTCGTACAGAAGGTCGTCAAAATATTGAAGAATTGAACGCAGTCTTGGCTAAAGTGGCAACACCTTGGACAGAACGCGTGTAAGAAACAAATCGTTATTGCCTCCTAAAGCAACATTTAGAACATTGGAAGGAAGAAATTCCTTCCAATGTTCTTCATTATTTCAAGGACTTGTTTCTTTTTTATAAAAAATGTTTAAAAATTTTCGCTGTAAGGGTTTACAAAATAAAAAACTTATGATAGAATAAGTTCATAAGTTAAATAGCAGTGAGCGTTACTAAGTTAGATTAGGCGTGACCACAAGTAGACTGAACAATTAGTGTATGCTAGTTTTTTCAGTTGCTTCGTGGTCATTTTTATTTGCTTTTAACAAATTTTACAAAGGAGAGCCTCATGTATCGTATTATCCATCCAATGAACAATAATGTTGCTTTGGTTCAAAATGAGCTTCAACAAGAGTTAATTGTTGTTGGGAGTGGGATTGCTTTTGGGAAAAAGAAACATGATCTAGTAGCTGATGATAAGGTCGAAAAAGTATTTCGTTTAAACACGGATGAATCAAGAGAAAACTTTATGGCCCTTCTAAAGGATGTTCCTCTTGATTTCATCACAACCACTTATGAAGTGATTGATACCTTGTCTAAGAAATATGCCTATCCTGTTCAAGAATATATCTATGTGACACTAACAGATCACATCTTTTGTTCTTACCAGGCGGTTCAACAGGGAAGATACAAACACAGTGATCTACCTGATGCGTCTGCTATGCATCCGATTCCCTATAAAATCGCAAAGGAAGCGATTGAAATCTTTCGAGAGCGGCTCTTGGATCAATTTCCTGATGACGAAGTGAATCGTATCGCCTATCACTTCATCAATGCACAAGGGGAAGTCATTCATGAGCAGGATCCTGATGTCCAAGATCGCCAAGCGATTTTGAAAGCTGTAGAAGAAAAACTAGCTCAAAATGGATTGAAACGAAAAGAAGAGAACAGTCATTTCTATGATCGCTTTATGATCCATCTTAATTATTTCCTTGACTCCCTAGATAAGGGAAGAGAGGATCCTGAAGGATTGAGCGAGATGGAACAACTGATCCAGCTAAGTTATCCAAAGGCTTATGAGATTAGTCATCAGATCTACCAAACCATCGCTGAACAGACTGGAGCTAAGATATCTCCTAATGAAAAAGTCTATTTAGCCTTGCATATTCAACGTCTATTATAAAAATTTTCAAAAGGTATCATAAGGAGGAACCAACATGAATAAAGAGGAAGTCCAATTACTTGGGTTTGAAATTGTCGCTTATGCCGGTGACGCTCGATCAAAATTAATGGAAGCATTAAAAGCTGCTGAAAACGGTGATTTTACGAAAGCAGAATCCTTAGTAGAAGAAGCAGGGTCCTGTATTGCTGAGGCTCACAAATCTCAAACGACCATGCTAGCGCAAGAAGCTGCAGGAGAAGAAATCCCTTATAGCATCACTATGATGCATGGTCAAGACCATCTCATGACAACGATCTTATTAAAAGACGTGATTCACCATCTGATTGAACTGTATAAAAGAGGAGCAAAATAATGAATAAACTGATTGAACTAATTGAAAAAGGGAAACCTTTCTTTGAAAAGATTTCTCGAAACAAATATTTGCGAGCGATTCGGGACGGCTTTATTGCAGGGATGCCTGTGATCTTATTCTCATCTATCTTTATCCTAATTGCGTATGTACCAAACGCTTGGGGATTCCACTGGTCTAAAGATATTGAAACATTCTTGATGACTCCATATAACTATTCTATGGGCATCTTGGCCTTCTTCGTTGGTGGTACAACGGCTAAGGCTTTGACTGATTCTATGAACCGGGATCTGCCAGCAACCAATCAAATTAACTACCTTTCTACCATGCTCGCTACTATGGTTGGTTTTCTACTCATGGCAGCAGAACCTGGTAAAGATGGTGGCATTCTTACAGCCTTCATGGGGACAAAAGGTCTGTTGACAGCCTTCATTGCAGCCTTTGTTACAGTTAATGTTTATAAGGTCTGTGTGAAAAATAATGTGACGATTCGCATGCCAGACGAGGTTCCACCGAATATTTCACAAGTTTTCAAAGACTTGATTCCATTCACAGTTTCAATTGTTCTCTTGTATGCATTTGAATTGATTGTTAAAGGTGCTATCGGTGTAACCGTTGCAGAATCAATCGGAACACTTCTAGCTCCATTGTTCTCTGCGGCAGACGGTTATCTTGGAATTACCCTTATCTTTGGTGCTTATGCCTTCTTCTGGTTTGTTGGTATCCACGGTCCTTCTATCGTAGAACCAGCGATTGCGGCGATCACTTATGCAAATATTGATAACAACTTACACTTGCTTCAAGCAGGCCAACACGCAGATAAAGTCATCACTTCTGGGACTCAAATGTTTATCGTTACCATGGGTGGTACTGGTGCAACCTTGATTGTTCCATTCCTCTTCATGTGGTTGTGTAAGTCTGAACGTAACCGTGCAATCGGACGTGCTTCCGTCGTTCCTACCTTCTTTGGGGTCAATGAACCAATTCTCTTCGGTGCTCCAATCGTATTGAACCCAACCTTCTTCATTCCATTTATCTTTGCGCCAATCGCAAACGTCTGGATCTTCAAATTCTTTGTTGATACCTTGGGAATGAACTCCTTCTCCGCTAACCTTCCATGGGTAACACCTGGTCCTCTCGGAATTGTCCTTGGTACAAACTTCCAAGTTCTTTCCTTCATCCTTGCTGCACTTCTTGTTGTAGTAGACGTGATCATTTACTACCCATTCGTGAAGGTTTACGATGAACAAATTCTCGAAGAAGAACGTTCTGGTAAAGCTAACGATAGCTTGAAAGAAAAAGTCGCAGCAAACTTTAACACTGCAAAAGCAGATGCTATTCTTGAAAAAGCTGGTGTTGAAGGTGAACCAGTTCAAAACAATATCACAAAAGAAACAAACGTATTGGTTCTTTGTGCAGGTGGTGGAACTAGTGGACTTCTTGCCAATGCTTTGAATAAAGCTGCTGCAGAATACAATGTTCCTGTGAAGGCTGCTGCTGGTGGTTACGGTGCTCACCGTGAAATGTTGCCAGAGTTTGACCTGGTTATCCTAGCCCCTCAAGTAGCTTCTAACTATGAAGACATGAAGGCAGAAACAGATAAACTAGGTATCAAACTGGCTAAGACAGAAGGTGCTCAATACATTAAATTGACACGTGATGGACAAGGAGCCCTTGCATTTGTTCAAGCACAATTCGATTAACGATAGGGACTGTGAAACAGTCTCCTATCGTAACGGAAATCGCTATGGCGATTTTCCTAATCGACTTGTTAATTCGTCGGTAAAAAGATATCGTTTTTACCTCCTCATGTCACAATTCGGTGGCTTGGAACAAGAAGTGAGATGGAGATGGACGGCTCACAAACTCCTCTCCACTCACTTTTCCTTTTATCCAATCAAGAAAAAGGTGAAAAAATGACAAAAACACTTCCTAAAGATTTTATTTTTGGTGGCGCTACAGCTGCCTATCAAGCAGAAGGGGCTACTCATACAGATGGGAAAGGCCCTGTTGCATGGGACAAATACCTGGCTGACAACTATTGGTATACTGCTGAACCAGCGAGTGATTTCTACCACAAATATCCAGTAGACTTACAGTTGGCTGAAGAATATGGCGTAAACGGAATCCGTATCTCTATTGCTTGGTCACGTATTTTCCCAACTGGTTATGGTGAGGTGAATCCTAAAGGGGTTGAGTTCTACCACAATTTATTTGCAGAATGTCATAAACGTCATGTAGAACCATTTGTAACTCTTCACCACTTTGATACACCTGAAGCTCTTCACTCAAACGGAGACTTCTTGAATCGTGAAAACATCGAACACTTTGTAGATTATGCGGCCTTCTGTTTTGAAGAATTCCCAGAAGTCAACTACTGGACAACCTTCAATGAAATCGGCCCAATCGGAGATGGTCAGTATTTAGTCGGTAAATTCCCACCAGGTATTCAATATGACCTTGCTAAAGTCTTCCAATCTCACCACAATATGATGGTTTCTCATGCACGTGCTGTGAAATTGTACAAAGACAAAGGTTATGCAGGTGAAATTGGAGTGGTACATGCCCTTCCTACTAAGTATCCTTTGGATCCAGAAAATCCAGCAGACGTTCGGGCGGCTGAATTGGAAGATATCATCCACAACAAATTTATCTTGGATGCTACTTACCTTGGACACTATTCAGATGCAACCATGGAAGGGGTCAATCACATCTTATCTGTCAATGGTGGTAGCTTGGATCTTCGTGACGAAGACTTTGCAGCGCTTGAACTAGCAAAAGACCTGAATGACTTTCTTGGGATCAATTACTACATGAGTGACTGGATGGAAGCCTTTGATGGTGAAACTGAAATCATCCACAACGGTAAAGGGGAGAAAGGAAGCTCTAAATACCAAATCAAAGGGGTTGGACGTCGTGTAGCACCTGACTATGTACCTCGTACGGACTGGGACTGGATCATCTATCCTCAAGGTTTGTATGACCAAATCATGCGCGTCAAGAAAGATTATCCAAACTACAAAAAGATCTATATCACCGAAAACGGACTGGGATACAAAGATGAATTTGTGGACAATACAGTTTATGATGATGGCCGTATCGATTATGTGAAACAACACTTGGAAGTATTGTCTGATGCGATTGCAGATGGTGCAAACGTCAAAGGATACTTCATCTGGTCTCTCATGGACGTTTTCTCATGGTCAAATGGTTACGAAAAACGCTATGGTCTCTTTTATGTGGACTTTGAAACCCAAGAGCGCTATCCGAAGAAATCAGCTCATTGGTACAAGAAAGTAGCCGAAAGCCAAGTGATTGAATAAGTATAAGAGGCTGGGACAAAAGTCCTAGCCTCTCAATTATTTTTGGATTGTCGAGCAAGACGCAGTGGTTGAGTGGGCTCTACTACGCTGATTTCATCAGCTTTTACAGCCCTACTCAACTGTGCGGAGGTGGGACTACGAAATCGAATTCTAACGAATTACCGATTTCTGTCTCACTCTCTTTTTTATTTTTACTAGAAGAGGGTCTCTTAAACGGATCTCTTCTTTCAGCCCCTAATTTATGGTATAATAGATCGATACTGTAATAAGGAAAATAGAATGAATATACAACAATTACGATATGTAGTGGCGATTGCCAATAGTGGTACTTTTCGTGAGGCTGCTGAAAAAATGTATGTGAGTCAGCCTAGCTTGTCTATCTCCGTCAGAGATCTGGAAAAAGAACTGGGTTTTAAGATTTTTCGTCGGACCAGTTCTGGGACCTTTTTAACCCGTCGGGGAATGGAATTTTATGAAAAAGCGCAGGACGTGGTCAAAGGGTTTGATGTTTTTCAAAATCAATATGCTAGTCCCGAAGAAGAGAAGAAAGAATTCTCCATTTCTAGTCAGCACTATGACTTCTTACCACCTTTGATGACGGAATTCTCGATCCGCTATCCGGAAAATAAAAACTTCCGCATCTTTGAATCAACGACGGTTCAAATTTTGGACGAAGTAGCTCAAGGGCATAGTGAGTTGGGAATTATTTATCTCAACCGTCAAAATACCAAGGGGATTATGCAACGGGTCGATAAATTAGGGCTTGAAGTGGTGGATTTGATTCCTTTTCAGACTCATATTTATCTTCGCAAAGGACATCCTTTGGCTAAGAAGAAAAAACTGGTTATGGAAGATCTAGCTCAGTTGCCAACTGTTCGTTTTACCCAAGAAAAAGATGAGTACCTCTATTATTCAGAGAACTTTGTCGATACCAGCTCGAGCTCACAAATGTTCAATGTGACCGACCGGGCTACTTTGAATGGGATCTTGGAGCGGACGGATGCTTATGCGACGGGATCAGGCTTTTTAGATAGCCAGTCCGTGAATGGCATTACCGTGATTCCTTTGGAAGATAATTTAGACAATAAAATGGTCTATGTCAAACGCGAAGAGATGGATCTCTCTCCTGTAGCAGAGAAGTTTGTCGAGGTCATGGTAGAATATTTTGATCAAAAGAGGTAAGAAATGAAGAGAAAAACAATGGTCCCAGTAGCAATCGTCCTATTGGTCCTACTGGATCAGCTGGTCAAATGGTATGTGGTGAAGAACATTCCACTGGGTGTCGTCAAGTCTTTTATTCCCCATGTGGTCAGTCTGACTTATCTTCAAAACACAGGTGCAGCTTTTTCGCTTCTTGAAAATCAGCAATGGTTCTTTACCCTCATCACTCTAGTCGTGATGGTGGGGGCCTTTTACTATCTCTATAAGCACCTCAAGGGATCGCTTTGGATGGTGACGGGCTTGACCTTGGTCATTGCAGGTGGCTTGGGGAATTTTATCGATCGCCTGCGTCAGGGCTTTGTGGTCGATATGTTCCACCTGGATTTTATGAATTTTGCAATTTTTAATGTAGCAGATAGTTATTTGACAGTTGGAGTTTTCTTGCTCCTGATCCTGATGTTGAAAGAGGAAACGCATGGAAATTAAAATCGGAGTAGCCGGTGCCCGACTGGATAAGGCTTTGGCGGATTTGACTCCCTTGTCACGAGCTGTGGCCAATGAGCAGATCAAAGAAGGAAAAGTTCTGGTCAATGGGGCTGTGAAAAAAGCCAAGTACACGGTCAAAGAAGGAGACATCATCCAGTATGAAGTCCCAGAAGTCGAAGAGGTCAGCTATGAAGCAGAAGATCTGCCCTTAGACATCGTTTATGAGGACCAAGATGTTGTGGTGGTTAATAAACCTCAAGGTATGGTCGTTCATCCAAGTGCGGGTCATACTAGTGGGACCTTGGTCAATGCGCTGTTATACCATGTCAAGGACCTTTCAGGGATCAATGGGGAATTGCGTCCAGGGATCGTTCATCGGATCGATAAAGACACGTCAGGCCTCTTGATGGTCGCAAAAAATGACCAAGCTCACGTCGCCTTAGCAGAGGAACTCAAAGACAAAAAATCTCTACGGAAGTATTGGGCCATTGTTCATGGCAACCTCCCCAACGATCGTGGGATGATTGAAGCACCAATTGGTCGCAGTGAAAAGGACCGGAAAAAACAGGCGGTGACAGCTAAAGGAAAACCTGCAGTGACCCGTTTTCAAGTTTTGGAACGCTTTGGGAATTACACCTTGGTAGAGTTGCAACTGGAGACTGGACGGACCCACCAAATTCGGGTGCACATGGCCTATATTGGTCACCCCGTGGCTGGAGATCCTGCTTATGGTCCTAAGAAGACACTTAAAGGACAAGGACAGTTTCTGCATGCACGGACACTTGGCTTTACCCATCCCCGTACAGGCGAGACCTTGGAATTTACAGCAGAGGTACCAGAGATCTTTGAGAAAACGCTGGAAGACCTTCGAAAAGGATAGTGAAGATGGCTGAATGGAGATTCAGTCACTTTCATTAGATACGAAATAAATAGTATTAGAAAGAATCATAGCGATGAAAGCAAAACGAATCGTCTTTAAAGTAGGGACCTCGTCTTTGACCAATCCCGATGGGAGTCTCTCCAGACAGAAGGTCAAGGTCATTACCCAGCAGTTGGCTCTCTTACACGAATCGGGCCATGAGTTGATCTTGGTCTCATCAGGGGCAGTTGCTGCTGGATTTGGTGCCCTTGGTTTTAAAAAACGGCCGACCAAGGTGGCAGACAAGCAAGCTTCTGCGGCAGTTGGGCAAGGCTTACTGATGGAAGAATATACAGCTAACCTGCTCTTACGCAACATTGTTTCTGCACAGATTTTGCTGACTCAAGATGACTTTGCAGATCAACGTCGCTATAAGAATGCCCATCAGGCCCTTTCTGTCTTAGTCAACCGTGGGGCCATTCCAATCATCAATGAAAATGATACGGTCTCTATCGCTGAGCTAAAAGTAGGAGACAATGATACCTTGAGTGCGCAAGTTGCGGCCATGGTCCAAGCTGATCTATTAGTGCTGTTGACGGATGTGGATGGTCTCTATACAGCCAATCCTTCTCAGGATCCAACAGCCAAGCGGTTGGAGCGAATCGAGCATATTTCACGAGAAATGATCGAGATGGCTGGTGGTGCTGGTAGTAGCAATGGAACTGGCGGAATGCTGACCAAACTCAAGGCAGCGACCCTGGCGACAGAGTCAGGAGTTCCTGTCTATATTTGCTCGTCTCTCAAGCCTGATGCCTTGATCGAAGCGGCGCAAGAACAAGCAGATGGCAGTTACTTCCTTGCAGAGGACAAGGGTTTAAAAACCCAGAAGCAATGGCTAGCCTTTTATGCAGAAAGTAAAGGAGCCGTTTGGGTGGATGCTGGAGCAGCGCAAGCCCTGTTGGATCATGGAAAGAGCTTATTAATTTCTGGTGTGACTAAGGCAGAAGGGGATTTTTCTTATCACGACATCGTCAGCGTCTATCATCAAGAGACTGGTCAATTACTAGGAAAAGGCAAGGTCCGTCTCGGCCAATCAGCTGTGCGAGATATGCTCCAGTCTAAAAAAGCTAAGGGAATCCTTATTCACCGGGATAATTGGATCTCGGTAACTCCCGAGATTGACCTACTCTTTACAGAATTCTAGAGGAAAACGTATGGGAACGACACAAGAACAATTAGCCTTAGCGAGATCAGCTAAGAAAAGCATCAATACAGCCAGTACAGCTCTTAAAAATCAGGCCTTGGATGCCATGGCTAGCCAGCTTTTGAAAGCGACGGAAGCCATTTTAGTAGCCAATCAGATCGATATGGAAGCGGCACGAGGGAAGATCTCTGAAGTCATGCTGGATCGCCTATTTCTTGATCAAGAGCGGATTGCAGGGATGGCACAAGGAATTCGTGCTTTAATAGACCTGCCAGATCCGATTGGGGAAGTGCTGGATACTGAAGTCTTGGAAAATGGCCTTGAAATCCAGAAAGTTCGAGTCGCCATGGGTGTTATTGGCATTATTTATGAAAGCCGTCCAAATGTAACGTCTGATGCTGCAGCGCTTGCCATCAAGAGTGGAAACGCAGTGGTCCTTCGTACTGGAAAGGATGCTTTTCATTCTGCACAAGCGATCGTGACAGCCCTCAAGGCTGGATTGGAAGAAGCTGGACTGAATCCAGATCTTCTCCAACTGATCCAAGATACGAGTCGAGCTTCTAGCCTTGCTATGATGAAGGCTAAGGGCTATCTAGATTTGCTAATTCCACGTGGTGGTGCTGGCCTGATCCAGGCGGTGGTTGAAAATGCCATTGTCCCCGTGATCGAGACAGGAACTGGCATCGTCCATGTCTATGTGGATAAGGAGGCTGATTTCCAGAAAGCCCTCGCCATTATCGAAAATGCCAAGACTAGTCGGCCGTCTGTCTGCAATGCCATGGAGGTCTTGTTGGTGGATCGAGAGATCGCGTCTGATTTCTTGCCTTTGGTCAAAGACCGTTTAGTGGATGATCGGGAAAGATCCGTTGAGTTGCGCCTAGATGAGCAAGCACAAGCAATCATTTCTGGGACAGCGGCACAGGAACAGGATTTTGATACCGAATTTTTAGATTATATTTTAGCAGTCAAGGTCGTTGATGGAGTCGAGGAAGCGGTGGACCACATTGAAGCTCATAGCACCCATCATTCGGATGCTATTGTGACTGAAAATCCTGAGACAGCCGCTTATTTCACCCAGCAAGTAGATTCAGCAGCGGTTTATGTCAATGCTTCTACACGCTTTACAGACGGGGGACAGTTTGGCCTAGGTTGTGAAATGGGGATCTCAACCCAAAAACTCCATGCGCGTGGACCGATGGGACTCCGGGAAATGACCAGTTACAAGTATATCGTCAGTGGAAATGGTCAAGTGAGGTAAGTCATGAAAGTAGCATTTATCGGTCTTGGAAACATGGGTGCTAGTCTAGCCAAAGCAGTCGCAAAAGAAGTGGACGCGCAAGACCTGCTCTTGGTCAATCGTTCTCCTCAAAAGGTGCAAGAGTTTATCAGCCAGTATGGGGGAACGGCGTCTGATCTTGAACAAGTCTTTCAAGAGGCTGAAGTAATCTTTTTAGGGGTCAAACCCTATCAGATTTGCCCTCTCTTAGAAGAGTATCAAGGCATCTTGGACCAACGCTCTAATCTCTTACTGGTTTCCATGGCTGCAGGCCTGGAACTAGAAAAGATGACTGACGTGATCCAGAACGACCAGGTGGGTCTCATTCGCATCATGCCCAATACGCCTGTGGCCATTGGTCAAGGTGTTATCAGTCTGGCCCGCTCCCAAGCAGTGACAGACCAGCAAGTAGCCAAAGTCAACCAGCTCTTATCAGGAGCAGGGGCCCTCTACGAAATTGAAGAAAAATTGATGGATCCTGCAACGGCTGTCGCAGGCTGTGGGCCAGCCTTTGTCTATCAGATGATTGAAGCCATGACAGATGCAGGAGTAGGATTAGGACTTACACGAGAGCAAGCCTTGCAGATGGCTGCACAGACCTTCCAAGGAACTAGTCAAATGGTCCTAGAGACAGGCGAGCACCCAGCCCGCTTGCGAGATGCAGTTTGTAGCCCAGGTGGGTCTACCATCGCAGGAGTCAACCGCTTAGAACAAGTCGGCTTACGGGGCGACATCATTGCTGGAGTGGAAGCAGCCTACAAACGCACCCAAGAAATGGGACAAGAGGCAGAACAAAATTAGATAAAATAATTGGTCAAAACCAAGTTTGGAGAACATTGACAAACTGTTCTTTCATACAAAGCTAATAAATCAAGAATTATCCAATCCTCTATTGAAACTTTCCGCCGTGAGAAAAATGCATGAAACAGGATTGTTTCAAGCACTCGGGAGTTTTGAGAGTAAAACAGTTCGGGGAACTGTTTTAGCCTGAGCCTAAAAATTGAAAAGCGAAGGGGTTCAAAACGAATTGAACACGGGCTGCGGATTGTGTCAAAAAGATAAGTTCTCCTAGAATCTAAAGATTCTGCGTCAAACTTCCTATTTTGACTTTATCCGCAGACGCCCTTTGTATCTTGATTTAGTCATGGAACTTCTAATAAGTTCGCTGACGTCCGTACTCACTTAAGGAAAGTTTTTTATATGACTTTATCTTCAATCTGAGACCGTTAAAACCTCTTTGTTTGAATCTTTCTAACTGAATTGGACACAAAAAATCCACTCACTCGGGGTGAAATGGATTGTTTCTTCATTAACGGTTCAACAAGAAATTGAACAATTTTTCGACAATTTTTACGACCAACCAGCATAAGAATCCGATATAGCTGAAATAGAAAATGAGTGACAAAATCGTAATAATCATGGTTTCCTCCTTCGTCGATTGCAAGTACTTGTCTTATTATACCTTTTTATGCAATCGAACTCAATAGAATTTTGAAAATTGTCTGATTATTCTTTTTCTTCTTTAGCTTCTTTGGCGTCTTGATCTGCTTCTTCACTGCCTTTATTGACAGCTGTCTTAAATTCAGCAAACATTTTGCCGATAGACTGGCCCAACTCAGGCAGGCGTTTTGGTCCAAAAATCAAGAGGGCGCCCAGGATGATGATGATCAAACCTGGTGCTCCAATATCACGTAAAATTCCCATTAGTTTCTCCTTTTTCTTGAATAGATGACTTTACTGATGGCGACACTGACTTCAAATAAGAGGATCAAAGGGAGTGTCATGGCCAAGTCACTGATAAAGTCTGCAGGGGTTAGCACGACGGCCAAGACCAGCAGGACAAAGTAAGCGTAACGTCGGTAGGTTATTAAAAACTGTGGTGTCAAGAGCCCAATCGAGGTCAGAAAAGCGACCAAAACTGGTAACTCGAACAAGACCCCTAAAGGCAAGGTGGTGTGCCATAAGAAGGTTAAATAATTTTGTGCCGTCAATTGGGTATCAAACAGCCCTTCTCCCAAGCGCATCAAGACCTCTAAAATAGCTGGGCTGACAAAGAAATAACCAAATGCAAGCCCCAGTACAAAGCAAATAAAGCTAGCTGGAATGTAGGCAAAGACTGCACGCGCCTCCTTCTCCTTCAAAGCCGGCCTTACAAATTGCCAAATCTGGTAGACAATAAAGGGCAAGGTCAGGCTAAAAGCTGTGAGATTAGCCAGCGATACATAGATCCAGAGGATATCATTCGGTCCCAGTACCAGCAGTTTTTGATGGAGGCTAGCCGTCAAGGCTTGGTAGAGTTCTCCACCAAATACAAAAGCCAGCAGAAAGACGATAATATAACATAAGACCACTGCAATCAATCGTTTTCGAAATTCGACCAAATGTTCAACAATGGTCATTTCATCTGCTCTACTCTTTGCCATGTTGTCTCACCGTGATAAGGGCGATCAAAGCCACAAAGATTAGTTGGGGAAGAAGAACTTCCCAGCTTGGATAGATGCCCGCCCAATCGATAGTTGGAAGTCCATTGACCAAATGGCTTGGTAGGATATTGGTCAACTGCAGGGCGTGAATGCTGACACCGAGCATCTTGAAAGCCAAGGCGTAAATCAACCATGTCAGAATGAAAAAGATTCGATGAGGTTGGATAGCTTGACTAGCCTTGGTCATGGCCACTGCAATGATGATGAGGACAGCTATAGCAAGCCCGATTCCCAGTAAGAAATTTGCGGTTGTAATCCGCGGAATGATCCCGACATAAAAGAGAATGGTCTCAGCCCCTTCACGAAATACTGCTAAGAAACTGAGGGCAAACATAGAGACAAAGCTTCCTGTAGCCGTTACGGTCTTCATTTGACGGTCCATAAAGGCATTCCATTGTTTGACAGAGGACTTGCTGTGGAGCCAAATTCCGATGAGGATCATCATGACCACAGCGAAAATCCCAACACCACCTTCAATGATTTCCCGATTAGACCCCGAAGTAACGGCTGGAAATGCTACTTGCAGAACAAGAGCAATCGCTGCACTGGCAAGAACACCAGCTATAGCTCCACCGTAGACCCACTTGAGGCCTTTCCTCATCTTAGCGGCCTTAAGGGTCGTCACAAGCGCCATGACGATCAGAAGGGCTTCTACTCCTTCACGCAGAAGAATCAACATGGCATCAAAAGCGTTGTAAGAAGCTGTCGTATCGATCGCAGACAGGTCCCTGATCAAGGCTTGTAATTTCTCTTGATAGGCCTTTTCTTTCCCCTTGACCATAATAACCGGAGATTCGCTCTCTACGCGCGTGTAGAGACCGGGATTGGTCGTGCTAACATCCCCTTCGATAGTTGGCCAGATCGTGATGAACTGCTTCATAGTCGCTGCAGCAGTTTTATCGTCGCCGGATTGAAATTGGCTTTGCGCCTTCTCCAAAAGCTTGATTCCATCGTTCAACGTCAAATCCGTACTGGCACTGCTAATGGCTTCTCCTTTTACAAAGGCATCAATCCCATTTTTGAGGTCATCATAAGAGGACTGGATGTTGGTGAAATCGGTAGGCTCTGTTACAATGCTACTGCGTAAGAGCGAAAAAGCCGTCTCGATTTTGCCATAGTAGGCTGTGCTGTGATCTCTTACTACCGCTTCGTTTCGCGTCCAGGTGTTATTAAGATCAGCATAGGTTTGACGAGTTTTATCCAGATCCTTCGCTGTAACGGCCTCTTGTAGATTCTTAAAATAAGGTGCGAGCCGACTCACAAGTTTGTCTTTTTCTGCCTCTAAATCAACCGGATTTTGCTCTTTTTCAAAAGCCAGCAAGGCAGATGAGATCTTGGTGAGGTCGTCTTTGGTTACCTCCCCTTTTATAGCCAGGGCTTGGCTAACTTTTTTTCCTGCCTTGGAATCATGGTGATCTTTGGATTCAAAATTATCCTGAATCTCAGCGATCAATTCCTTGGCCTTATCCTGGTTCTTATTTTCTACAGCGGTTGTTGCATCTGTGATCTTGATAAAGAGATCGCTATAAGATTCCGCAGCCACTGGATGAGTCCAGAACAAGGCAAGAAGGCCTAACAAGATCAAAAGTTTATTCAAAGAGTGCTTGACCAAGATAGCCTCCTTTCTCTACGCCTGCAAAGCAAGCAAAGAGTCCGCTTCCGATATGGGTGATGTACTCGTTCATTTTATCCACTGCACCTAGATTGGTTTGGATTTTAACAAAACTGTTTGGATCTTTTTGAAAGGCGATAAAAATCAAACCTGCATCAAATTGCCCAGTCTGTTCATTGATGCCATCCGAATAGGAATAGGAACGCCGTAAAATCGGACGATCCACTTCTTTGGCCAAACGGACATGTGAATCTACTGGTAGTTTAGATAAATCCACTTCATCAAATTCGTTGATTTTCCCAAATGGAGCGCCTGACTCCTTGTAGCGACCAAAGGTGTTTTCTTGCTCCTGCAAATTGGTCCGGTCCCAAGTTTCCAAGTGCATTTGGACTAGGCGAAGAGCCATATAGGAACCACCCTTCATCCAGTCCTTGCTGTCAGTCCAGACGACTTTATCAAAGTCCTTCTCCGTCGTGACATTTGCTGTTCCATCTTTAAAGCCAAAGAGGTTACGCGGTGTTTCTTTTCGGTCACCAATCGCTGCAAAACCGGACTTGCTCCACTTCATGGTGATGGTATTGCGACCCTTGCGGATGAGATTTCGGACCGCATGAAAGGCTACTTGCTCATCGTCGGCACAGGCCTGAATGACGATATCGCCACCAGTGTATTTGTCCTGCAACTGCTCCTTTGGAAATGGAGGCAAATCACGGAAGAGCTTGGGACGTTTGGACTCCAAACCTAATTTCTTGAGAAAGCTAGCAGAGACACCAAACGTCAGACTCAAGCGATAGGGGTTGAGTCCTACTGTTTCACCTGTATCCGTTGGCGGCAAGAGGGCGTTTGCGCCATCTTTTTTGACCAACTGCCCTTCGACTAATTTACTACTATAGTCGGTCCAGTCTTTAAAGAGCTGGATGACTTCTTTTTTGTCCGTCGTGTGAAGATCCAGCACCACCAAGTAGCAAGCCTTCTGCATGGCCGTCGTAATCCCAGCTTGATGCTTGCCATAAAAGGAGATGTCTTCATCCCCATCATAAGCTTTTTTACTAGAACTGTCTTGATTAGCGAAAAAAGCAGATGCACCAGAGAGGCCCAGTGCTAGACCAGCCCCTCCAATACCTGCTTTTTTAAGAAATTCACGACGGTCCATTTTTTTATCTAAAAATTTTTCGTCAGTCATTTTTCTTATTTCCCATCTAGGATAACACCCATTTGTGATAATGGTTCACCAAGTTTAGTTACAGCTTCGGCCAATTCCTTAGTATCTGCCTCACTCAAATCTGTATAAGACTTATAGTTTTTCTCATCAGTCATGTGTTTGTCCAAAAGACCATTGACATTCTTGAATTCTGTTTCCAAAGTCTTAACAAGCTTAGCATCTTTCTTTTGGATCAATGGCTTGAAGAGTTCGAAGATTTTCTCTGCTCCTTCAATATTGGCACGGAAGTCGTAAAGATCGGTGTGTGAGAAGACTTCTTCTTCACCTGTAATCTTTTGAGTGGCAACTTCATTAAGAAGGTCTACTGCTCCAGTCAACATGATATCTGGAGTGACTTTAACAGTTGCAATTTTAGCCTTGAGCTCCTTAATATCGTTGACCAATTGATCTGCATAGGCAGCTGTACCATCTGTCGTGTTGTCTTGCCACATGATACGTTCAATACGGTGGAAACCTGACCAGCCATCTTCTGATTTATTTTCGTCCATGTAATCAACCAAACGGTAGTCGATTTTCACATCAGACTCACCAAAGCTTTCGGCAATTGGTTCTGAACGTTCGTAAGCCATACGAACCAATGGGTATTGTTTCTTAGCTTCTTCAAGATTTCCTGACTTGAGGGTTTCACTGAATCCTTCAGTATCTTTCAAAAGCTGATCAATTTCGCCTTCTACGAAAGTCTTGTAATCACTTGTGGCCTGCTTCAATTGCTTTTGCTCACTGGCTGTGAGTTTTGAGCTAGTTGAACTTGAATGACTTGAATTACCAGATTTGGCACAAGCCGTCAATAAAAGTCCTGATGCCAAAAGAACAACACCAAGTTTGCTAAGTTTTTTCATGAATGTCTCCTATTTTCAAGATAGTGTTCGACATTTGTCGTTATATATGTGAATCGTTTGTTATTTCGATATGAAAAACGAACGATGATAAGTCAATAATGGTCTCTCATATGTAAGAGAACATATTCTAAACTAACAGAAGAAACCAGCACTGTCAACGGTTTTAGGCTATTTAAGAACTATTCTAAAGAGCAGATAAGAATGATTCTAAATAAAAGAAAAACAACAGGAAATAACCTGTTGTTACTTATTATTTTGTACGACGTTTTCGAAGGAATCCTAGGCTTAGAATGCTTAAGAGACCTGTTACAAAGAGTCCACGATTTGTCTTTTCACCAGTTGATGGCAGTTGCTTATCAGTTTGACGACTAGCTTCAGTCTTAGCCTGATTATTGCCATGAGCAACAAGCTCTACATCTCCGACAAGGTCCTCTGGACTTGAGGTCTTGACTCTTGTTTTAGTTACCTCAGTATCTTTGCCACCAAATGACACAGTCTTCTCAGAAGGCTTAGCTACTTCCTCAGTTGGTGTCTGAGCATTGGTTAAACGAATAATAGTCGCTGTTAATGGATCCAAAGTCAAAATATGATTATCGATTGTCACACCTGACAGCTCACTAATTCCAGATAGATTAACTTGATTGCCATCTGCTAAAACCATATAGGATAGACCATTTGTAAGCTTACTCAAATCAAACTGACGAGCCTTGCTATCAGCATTGACATAGACAAGGTAACGGTCTCCATTTGAAGCAACAGTTTGGTATCCCAATACCAAATCTTCTTGAGCGACATTGTCCTGGCCAGGAACTGTCAATAGCGTTAGACGTGCATCTACATCTGCTTTTGATTTGAAATTGAAGGCATCTGTCGACTTACGTAAGGCAATTAACCCTTTGGTAAAGGCACGCGTTTTCGTATTTTCTGGGAAGGCCTGGCTATCAGTCGCCTTAGTCCAGTCAAAATGGTTAACCGCATCACTAGAATCATAAGAATCATGGATGAAGTAAGGATAGTCAAATGGATTGCCCTTTTCATCAACTAAGAGGTGCGACTTGTTCGGCACCTTGTCCTCAGATACAGGATAACGGTAGGCAGGATCACGGAACTGTTTGGTGCGGCCGTATTCCTGACCAGAGTGAATAAATGGTGTTCCCTGAGCAGTCAAGACCATAAGGTTTCCTAGACGCAAGCGACGATGAATTTCAGCATTATTCTCAGGCTTGCTTGGATCCTTCTTGATTGATTGAGCAATGATATCAAAAAGGGTCAAATTATCATGTGCTGCAATATACTGGATAACATCGCCTGGTGAATCAGCCTCAAAGTTCGTTGGTTGCGCCTTGATGTTATCGAAAACTTTATTAATATCACGTTTTCCATTTGTGATGAAGGCAGGTGTCCCCTCGTTTGGATAACCCGATTTGAGGGTATTTCGAATATCATCTGAAAACACAGCTACGGTATCAGTCTCTTTCATCCAAGACTGATCGGCAGGCTGAACAGGGCTATTTTCATCACCCGCATAGGTCACCCAGCCCTCACCAAGCATAATGAGGTTTGGGTTAAGGGCACGTGCAGCATGGTAAGCTTGCTCGATACTTTCAGCGTCATGATCACCCATCATATCAAAACGGAAACCATCAACCTTGTATTCCTTAGTAAGATAGGCAATCGAATCCACCAAGACACGACGGCTCATATAGTGAGTCGTACCTAGACGACCGCCTCCAAAACTCGAACGAGGAGTGCCATCAGCATCCATAAAGTGATA
>OOCP01001478.1_pt1 | contig 23633 bp, 23 predicted proteins | sample 1671511 | NCBI WGS metagenome assembly OOCP01 (sample SAMN06348164, study PRJEB24527) | human gut metagenome | biome: human gut; feature: ankylosing spondylitis patient; material: feces | host: Homo sapiens | place: China | collected 2015-10 | reverse complement strand
AAATGCGTTATAATTCTCTTGAAAATTCAACGCTGTAGTTTCTTTTTTGCCCAACCTCCCCAAGGTGGGCTTTTTTTATGATTTTTTCACGTTCCACGACCTCTAAATGATCAATGTTCCACGACTTTATTCATATTAGTTAAACAATCATGGTTAATCATAGGGTCTAAAAAACGGCTCCAAAAGCCCCTTTTTTCGGATTCTGGTTATTCAGGGGTAGCAATCTGTTTAGGTGAACCGTACTGGGTTTATCGGAGAGAAGTTTTAATACCTAACTTATGTAACTATAGAGTATAGCCTAACGGAACAATTTAAGACCTAATAAAATCAGACTTAAAACCGTATCTATAGACTTAATTTTATATTTCGGTACAATATGTATCTATAAATCTAATAGCTAACGGTACAAAATGCCTAATCATGTCGGTTACATTCGAGTCAGTTCAATTGAACAAAATACGGAACGCCAATTGGATGGCATCCACCTTGATAAAACCTTCACAGAGAAGGCAAGTGGTGGTAGCCGTGAACGCCCTCAATTGAACGCTATGCTCGAATACCTTCGTGATGGGGATACGGTGCATGTTCACAGTATTGACCGCCTGGCACGAAATACGAATGATCTGAATGAAATTGTGAACAGTCTGAATGATCGTGGCATAACCATTATTTTTCATAAAGAAAATCTGACCTTCAGCCATGATGTAGCACAATCGGCAATGAATAAACTTATGTTCCAGATGCTTGCTGCATTCGCTGAATTTGAACGCTCTATGATCCGTGAACGTCAAAAGGAAGGTATTGCTAAAGCCAAAGCGAAGGGCTTGTATAAAGGCAGGAAGCGCAAAGTAGACTATTCAGAAATACAAAAAGCCATGCAGGAAGATGGCTCGACTTTTAGAAGTGTAGCTAAAAGGTTTGGTGTGGGTGTTGCTACAGTTCAAAGGGCAGTAGGGCATAAGCCTTAATGGTGATCAGTCATCAAGGCTTGGTTTTTATTCATCTTAGGCTGCAAGCTTTTCTTCAATTGTTGCGATTGCTAATCCTTGAGTCGGGATATTCATACAACGAACACTATCTGTTTTTAATTCAATTTTTGATAAGAAGCTACTCAAGCGACCAATGCCAATTTCACCAAAATCTGTATCCGTAATAAATTCAGCTAACGTATGAATTGAAATATTTTCTTGATTCCAAGATTTATATTTTTCAACTGCAACAGATAATGAAGCTTTGAACAATTCAATATTGCCATTTTCAACTTTATTTGCCATTTCTAATACGGCTTCTTTAATCACATTAAATGACTCAAGATCTAAGAATGTCGCAACTGCTAAAATAAGCGCGTACTTCTTAAAATCAGCTTTATCTTCACAGATATTGTAAAGCTTGATCATTAATGGAATACGTTTTTCAATCTCCTTACGGATTTCAAAAATTAGTTCAAACTGGTCGGAATCAATATCATTCCGCAAACGGTTTAATTCAGGTGTATTCTCAGTCCAATCAATTTTTTTATCGGATGTTTTTGTTAGATCCACTGTAAAGCTACCGATAAACTCTTTAGATGCTGTATCGAATTTCTGCAATGATACAGGGGCAATCACATACTGAGATCCACGTTTAAGTTCATCTACCTGTGTACGGAAATGCTCTTTCAACTCAGTATCATAAGTCGTGCCTAATGTGTTGTAGTAAGGCATTGCATTGGCAGTCATGCAAGCTTCAGTGCTATTCAGCTTTTTATGCATGGTCGTGCGGTATGCCCAAGATCCGTAAATGTGCATAAAGTCTGTTGTTAAAGCTTCAGCCGTTTTCAGCATAACAGTGGTGCGTTGATTCGCTGCAAGACATTGTGCAAAGCTGAAAACAGTTGCTACTAAGGCTTGGTTAGCATCCGTAAACGCAAAATCACAGAGTTCAGCGAACTTAACTTTTTGCTCATTCAGTTTTTGAAATTTTTCATTGGACTGGACCAGATCCTCAATTTTGAAGTTTTCTTTATTCACTGCATTAAGCGATTCTTGTTCCTGGCGTTCAGCATCTTTTTTAGCCTGCTCTTCAGCCATTTGTTTTTTCCATGCTTGGAACTGTGCAAATTCTTGTGCGTCGAATTGAGTTGAAGCGTTTGTCATTTTTTTCACCTTTCATTGGTTATTGAGTTATGCCTGATTGCTCAGGACTGCCGTATCGTTTCGCTCCGATGTGATTCATAATATCCATTATTTATTATTCCATGCAACTTTTAGTTGCATAATGTTTTTAAGCGAATTATACTAACAATCATAGATTGTTAAAAAGATATAAGAGATTGATCAAATGAGTAAAATTTGCACACTAGATATTGTGAATGGCTATGTCATTAACCAAATAAGGTTAGAAGCAGGCTATAAAAAGCAGGGTGAACTTGGTAAAAAGTTTGGAATGAGCCATGCAGCGATAGGTAAAATGGAAAGGGGAGAATCTTCTATAAGTTTGGAGTTTTTAACTATCTTGGCTGAAATGATTGGAACTAAGGCAAGTAAAATTGTTGCTGTTATTGAAGAGATAACTGATTACCTGACCAAGCATGAAGTAGTCTTTTTGAGTCAAACTACATATAACATAATGCATGGATTGATTAAGGATACTGAAGGTGAAGAAGATTATGAGGAAAATATAAATAGTCTTATTCTTCCTACCAATTTTGAAGACCACATATCATTAGATCTAAAAAAAGCTGTGAGAAATCTTGTATCTAAAAAACCCGATCTTGATGTTAAACAAGTTCAAGAGAAGGTTGAGATAGCAACAACAAGTTTCATTAATCCTACAGATATAGCAAGTACATCAGGCATAGCAATGGGTGTAGCTCTAGCATCACTTGCAAATCCATTGTTAGGTATTGGTATCGGTGCTTCCTTACTTGCTACAAAATTTATTAAAAATAAAAAAGCTCCATAAGGAGCTTTTCTTTTACACGCTATAGGTCTTCGCCTTTGCAGGCTTATTCTTTTCACGTTCAGTTTTACGCTGCTCACTGAGTTTCAAATGCTCTTCATCACTTAATTCAACCTTTGCTAGATTGAGTGGTTTACTCATCGTAGCGTTAAATTTTTCTGCACCTAGAACACGCTTTGCTTCTCTCAAAACAACTTCACGGATGAAGTCATTCAATGACTCCCCGACAAAACCTGCTGCTTCTTTTAAAACTTTCTCTTCCTCATAATACAAAGGCACAGATGCCAAGCGTCCATGTTCTTTACGGTAGCGTTTTTTTACTTCGCCTGTATGGGGTGTGAGAATTATTTTGTATTTTAAGTTACGTGTGTACTCAACTTCTTGCTCTGCAACATCATCTAATGTGGCTTCAGGGTTAGCCTGAATTTCTTCAAGCTCTTCACCAAATCCCATTTTCTGCTTTTCTTTACTCATTATAGGATCTCCACCAAGAACTCATTGAACTCATCTTTAGCCTTAGAGCTACCCATTTCCAACACAGATAAGCCTTGTACTGAAGCATCACGGAACTGTTTACGGTCACGGATTACAGTGTTCAGGATCTTAAATTTAGGGAGCGTATGAAGCAGTTCAATTGAATCTGCAACTTCAGTTGATTTTGAGTTTGAAGGAGCTTTGTTGACCACAATATACGGTTCAAGCTTTTCATTGACCTTTTGGAAGGTGTTAAACATCTTTAACACGAATGGTAATACTTCAACATCAGCCTGGCTTGGTTGAGTCGGGACAATCAATTTATCTGCAACTTGTAAGGCACTCCTAAACTCTTCTGAATCACGCCCTGCTACGTCCAGTACTACATATTTATATTTCTTTTGCAGGTCGAGCAGGACCTTCTTTAGGTCGCCTTTATGGTGTTCAGTCTCAATCTTATTTTCTGTTCTACGCTTTGACCATTTAACAGCAGACTGTTGGTCATCAGCATCGACTAATACTGTATCCCCTTTCTTGCTTAAAGCTACAGCTAAGTTAGTGGCTATGGTAGTTTTACCTACTCCACCTTTTTGATTTGCTATACAAAATATCATTTCTTCTTATGCTCTATTACCTGTAACAATAGAGCTATTATAAAGGCATCAATACCTATAATCCAGTTAAATATTTTCTTAATTTGTAACAGGTTAATGTATTATGTAGAGCATTTATTAGGGGGTGATATGAAAATAAGAAATAAGATTTATTGGTCAGTAGGATTAGTGATACCTGGTACTATCCTTTACTATTTAATATTCGTTTTAGTGGATAAATTATTTAGTAAATGGTGTGAGACTAACTATTGTTTTGAGTTCCCACCTTATGCAGATTCTCTTGCAATATATGTTGCTGTAGTAGGTCTAATTCTTGTTGTCTCATCCCTTGATGATTGGAAACATCAAGATAAGTACAATAATGCTAAAAATAGAATCGCTATCCTAAACCAATTACAACCGATGATAACTATAGGTTTTGGTATGAAGCTGTGTAACTTTTATACGGTAGGAAAGGGTGAGTTTGAAAGTCAAGTTACTAAGATAGATACAGAAAGAAATTATGTAGTGGAGTGCTTTAACGCTTATTTGCGAGATACTCAGATATATAAACAAATACAGGACTTAGATAGAGAAAACTATTATGTTAAAAATTGCTTATACCAAGACGATTTTGACGAAGTTATAAACCATGCTTTCAAATTTATATCAAGTTGTTGTAATGAAGTTAGGGCACTAGACATAACGGAAAATGATCTAACTAATGACTATTATCACTATTTGAATCGAGTTTATATAAACAATAGAACCGAAGAACATTCCTTTAAAACTAAACTCTCAGACTTAAATAAAAAACTAAACAATGTCATAAAATAAAAAATCCCCTGCTCCATCAGGAAACAGGGGGGTAAAGGATAATCAGTCTTTATAGTAAATGCCCTTAGCTCCAATGGCTTGAAGGGTAATAAGTTGTAATAGTGAAATAGAATGTTTTTCATCCAGATTCACATCAATTAGATGTAATGAAGTTAAGAACATCGTGAATAAATAAGTGATTAGTACGGCTTCCATTTTAGTAGTTCCCGAAGTGAGTCTTTATATCTTGCATGTTGTCATCGTATGATCCGTACAAATCATCAATACCATAATCAATGTCTAGGTCATCTGAATATTCGTTTTCATATTTGAGGAAGTTGTATGCTATTTCAGCATCAGCATTGAAGGCTGTTAATACACCTTTCTTATAGTCTTGTTTGATGTCTGATAAGTGTTCAAATAATTCATCGCAAACTTCAGCTTCTTCAACTGACCTACCGTTATATAAACCTGTTTGTAAGATCTTTGCTTTTACGATGTTGTTGTACTCTTTTTTTGATAATTTTTTCATTCCTAGTCCTGGTTAATCTTTAAAGGGAATGTTGAGTTCCCTCGCCCTTTCTAGTATCTGATCCGCTTCTTCAAAAGTTATGGGATACATGGATACTGTGTACTTTTTCTTTCTGTAGTCAGTGATGACTATGACTTGTTCCGTACCTAATTTAATTGGAAACAACTCTTCTAATATTGTGTCTATTTGCTTTTGACTCAAGCCTTCACAGAGCATAGACAATTCATATGTATTGAAAAATTCGTCTAGCTCCTCGAATGCTCCACTAAACCTATGCGAAGTCTTCAACGTGGATCACTGATACCAAGTCTTCTTGGTTTGTTGTTGCGTCTAAAATTGCTACTACTGCTACTCCAAAAGCATGAGTCATTTTGAAGTCTACGATTACATCATTATCGTTAAGGATGGGTTCAGCTACTCCTTCAGATCCATAAAAATGTATGGTTTGGAATAGTTTTAATGCTTGGTTATAGAAGTCTGTGTATGGGATGAGAGCTTTATCAGCAAAGTCTTTGATTGTGTATTTCATATTTATCTCTTTAAATTTTTATATTTTAGGGAAGCTGTGACACTTCCCTTTTGGATCAGATGTTGTCTGTATCTAGTGTTACGTTTAAGCGTTTAGCTAATAATGCAAGTCCTTTCCAAGTCACACGTACCAATGGATCATAGTCATTCGCTGATAGTGTTAGATGTCCTGCTGTAGCGTGTGCTGCTGTAGGTCTGTATTTTCCTTTGTATGGTGAATACGTCCACTTGTTAGCAAGCATCCAATCTCTTAAATCAATCGGACGCATATTTAGAAGTTTGGCTGCATCTCGTACTGTCATAGATCCTTTACGGCTTGCAATACGTTCTAGTGCGTCTACGTCTACTTGCTGTACTTCAATCACTTGTTTAGCTTCAATCAATTGCGTTTCAATTACTTGTTTAGCTGTCTCTTCTTCAATCCATTTCTTAGCACGTTCAACACGATCTTCGATCATGTAAGAAGGCTTGTTCATTTCAAGAACTTGTTGTTTTAAGAATCTCCACTGGTCTACTACTTGACCTAAGAAGAGTGGCGAAAGTTGAGCAACAATAATTGTTGTATCACGTTCACCTTGATCGCCTTCAAATACATAAACTTTAGTAGTTCGAGAACGTCCCAATGTATCTAGGGATTGTTCATCCGCCATTGGCGGTTGGACAATTACACCTGAAGTTACAAGGCGTTCAATTGATCTTTTAACATCATCATGTCTTGATTGAACTAGATCCGCAATTTGTTGGCTTGTCATTTTGACAATATTGTTAGCTGTAACAATAGCTGTATTAAATGGTGTAGAATTTTGAGTTTGTAATGATAATGAAGTCATAATTTATATCCTTTATATATACGTGTTTTGAGTCCGCTTATAATCCTGATTGGATGCAGACTTAATATATTGAGTTGTTTTTTGTTTATAGGCATGGGTGAGTTTTAATGAGTCTGCCTATGGACTCTTATAATGTTTTTATTGTTTTCTTTATTTTGAGAAGTATATCAAAATAAAAATAGTATTGCAACACCTAATAAAATATGATATGCAATCCTAAAAATAGCCTGAGTTTATAGGCTAAAATAGGACTACAACATTTTAACTACTTTGAAAGCAGGCTTAGAATTTTGTCTTGTGTCTTTAACTTCATACCATTTAGTAATATCAGTCGCTTTTGCTTTATCAGGAATAGCAAGCTTGTCATAAATATCTTGAATCTTAGCTTTAATATCTGCTCTTAAATAAACTTGATCTTTCTTCAGGTTGAGTAGTGTAGGAATTTCCGTAGCATTTTCATTTTTTGTATCGTGGATCTTCATAGCACGTTCAATCGCTGGCTTACGATACTCAAGCTTACGAATAGTTTCATGCTTCAGCGTATCGTATGCTGTTTTGAAATAGTCATCTTTAGCATCTACAAGCTTATACAGTTTTTCATTTTGCTCATCTCTAGCTTCACAATATTCTTTCATTGTTTCGTAGAAACATTGGCTATGCCCTGTAAGGAACTTAGAGATGCCTTTAGGCTTGTGAGCGAATGGAACATGTTTAGATTCATCTGTTAATAATGATCTAAATGATGCTGAATAGCCTTCATCACTAATTTCTGCACCTTCAACAACTCGTACTACATAAGTAGCTTCTAATGCTTCATAAGCTTGTAATTCAGCTTTCAATGCAACGTCAGATACATACAGCTCACCTTGTTCATTCTTGAAGGTGTACTTGTCCTCTTCAGCAGCTTTGATTAACTGAGTCTTACTAGCTTCAGACATTTTGCTTTCTCTAATATCGTGCAAAACATCTCTACTGTTTTGGATGCGTTTAGTAACTGTAGACATCCATTCATCTTTAGTACAGCTTGCAGCTTCAGGAAGGTTAGCGACTAATAAATTGATATGTTCGTTATATTTGGTATTACGGATACGACCAACAATTTGAGGTACTAATACGTGGAAGTCAACTTTAGTTGCATCACGTACACCGTTAATGATGATGTACGTTTGCCCTTCCTCATCTAATACATCTGCACCTTCAAAAGCTGTAGAAGTGTATAGGTTAATCTTTCTAACTGGATCAGTAATGTCTGCAATTGAAGCCCATTTAGTACCAAGTCTGCTATTAAAAGTTTTTTGATTCGTACCTGATTTAGAGCATACAACTCTAATGTCATTAGGATCGAATAAGTTTTTACCTGTTTCTTTATCTACTACTTCTTTAAGCTTGTTTAATACTGAAGCTATTTCAGATACGGAGTTATAGAAAATATGTGCGTTGCCTTCAATCTTACGCATTAGATAGTCATAGCAAAGCCCAAACAATGCATTGTTTAAACCAATACCTTGCTCAATATTTTGAAGGTTGAATTTAACATTTCTTACATCATCCCATTGAATAGTACATAAAGGCACATTGATTAGAGCTTCAGGGAAATATTCACGTTTCGTTGGTGTAGCAGTTAAAAATACGTATGATGCAAACTTTGTATAATTTTGCAGTACGAACTCGCATGTAGCAGCTTTGAATGATCCTAAATTGACTAATGTATGAGCTTCATCGACTAATAGTTTGAAAGCTTTTGGATTGAAGCCTTTTGTTCTTAGAAGTTTTGGAAGTGAATCATAAGTACAGACAATCTTTTTAGGCTCTGCCCCACTTTCTAAATAAGCTGTAATTTCTTCTGAATCAGTTTCACCATATACACCAATCAGATCAACAATGTCTTGGTTATCAGCAACTTTGGATTTAAGAAGGTTGATATATGGTACTAATACAACATAATTTACAGCATTTCTAAGGACAAGCGTTGTACCCCCACAGCCTGTAATTTGTTTGTTTACATAGCAGTTATCGGGAAAGTCTTTAATTAGATTTGAAAGTTTTTCTTTACTATGACCTGCAAAGATAGTGATTGAATTTTCTTCTTTATTTTGAGAGATTGTAGATGTTGAGTTGATAATTAAATCTTGTAAGTTCATTAAAAGGATACCTAGTTAGGTCTTATTTCTTTGTGTCATTTATATAATTGTTGCAGGAATTTAAAAGGATCTGATCTCCTGCTCCCCATGTTGCTTATCGTACCAAAATGATAATTGTGTGTCAACACTTTATTTCACACAGCCCCCTAGCTTAGTTTTATTAAGTGTTTGATTGATATATTTCAAATACAAAAAAATGTAAAACTAATTTCAACCTTAACTAGACAGATTCACTAGGCATAACTAACGCACTCTGCTCTTCCTGGAACAATAGCTAATTTGGTTCAGTCGTTTGTTTGCTCAAACATTTACTTCAGCATAGCTTCGTTATCACTCGCTATACTTCGTAAAGTTTCGAGCTAGATATGTCTTTTCACTTTTTACACTTTTTTAAAAATTGGAATATTCCCTACGTTTACTAGAGAAATCATGTGTTTAAGAGAAAATATTTACACTTTTTTTCACACAGCCCTTTATATAATAATATATATGGCTATAAAAATGTAAGGTAGGTTAGTTTGGAGAGAAGGAAGGGATACAACTACAGCTCAAAGTTTAAATTAAAAAGATGTTCTAAAAAAATTAGACAGTGTCTAAAATCTAAAATAAGCATATAACTATTGGTTTTTTAAGTGGTTTTATAAATAAAATTGTCTAATTTTTTTGACATTTCTGCATTACTATTACAAGTAGGGTAATGGAAAAGTAGAAGTTATCAATAGATATGAATTTGTTGTTTCTTGTTTTTAAAGAATAAAAGGATTAAGCAATGAATAACCATTCAATCTAAAGCTCTAAGGAGCTTCAGATCTCATTCCATTCTAATAGTATTCAGTGATAAGACCAGAAACAGAACTGACGTTCCGTTCCTACTCTTATGCAAAGCCACTGAAACCACACTTTATAAATTAGAAGTAACAAGCTAAAACCATATTTGTATCCTATCGGACACAAACATGACTTTACCTTTAACAGTCAGTAATCAATCTTTAATCTGTATCCGTACCTTAACAGGCACGTATCCATATCAAACATCGAACTGACTGCCTACTAACCTGTTTTCTTTCAATACCAATCAGATATAAGAATAGAAAAAAGCTTCTCTTTCTTTTAAAAATAGAATTGGTATTTCTATCTGATTCTGTAGATCTAGTATCTGTAACATGCTTTATATGTCACTGTATCCTAACGGACACAGCACCATATCAACCATTAACAGACAGTATTCAATCTATCATCCATATTGTGTACTACCGTACCCAACACGGACTCACATTGAACTGTCTGCTTCTACTATGTTTATTTGGTATTCCAAAAAATAGTTTTAAATAGCCTATGTAGAATAGATATTCTTATTCCTAAAATTTATAGGACTTGCAAATATAATAAAAATATGTTATATATGTATCTGTTTTCTATAACTAATATTTATATGAAAACGACATCAAAAATAATAAATAAAACTACTAATAAAAAGAGAAACTATGTATTCAGTATATAAAATTTATCAAGCTGATAAGCTCGTACTTGTCACATATTCAGACATCATTCCTGAATTTACAGATACAACCAAACTAAAACTTATTTTAAATGGACCAACTATTCCTATTTCCTTATTTGAATCCTATTACAAATCCCCTGAACTGTTTTCTATTACTACCCATGAGATAGGTATCTACAATGCCCTGGATGCTAATCAGATCGTTCAAGAACAATCAAAACTAATCGGTATAGACAAACCTTCCATTAAAGCTAAAACCTTAAATAGAGCTATTAGTACAGCTAAGAAACCTCGTACTAAAAAGGCAGTTAAACAGAATGAAGATTAAGGGATGTAAACGACAATCCTTTCTAGATCAAGCTGTTCAAAATGGTGGTCAACCAATCTTCTACTTAATCAAGTGTTGGGATAAGGAAGAGTCATTCTTCAAATTAGGTATTACAGTTAATAACATTTTAACTCGATACGGTACTGTTAAAGCTATGCCATACGAATGGCAAATCCTACTCGAACTTCCTGATACAGCAGAAGCAGTCTATGACCTGGAAGTGAAGTTCAAAACAGAAATGCAGGACTATCACTATAAGCCTAAAATCTCATTCAACGGATCAGGTACAGAATGCTATACTCAACTATCTGAAGCTTTACAACAACTTATACAATGAAAATTAAGACTGCCCTTCTCTCACTTATAAGTGTATTTGGTATCTCTATTAGCCATGCAGGACTACTATCAGGCGAAATAACATTCCAAGATCAAGTAATACCTCTTCCTAAAAGCTCATATTTGTTAGAGAGAGACAAACTTAAATCAGCCGATCAATTCCATACAGCTACTCTAGAAGCATCTAAAACATTCTCACAACGACAACTAGAAGCCTGTAAAGCATTAGATAACAAGTTTCAACAACTTGCTCTAGCATCAGCCAATATCAAATATGATGAAGCCTACAACGACTTCAATAATCTCAAACAAGAGATCGAATACAGTATCAAGCTAAACACAATAGCTTCTATAGCCTGTAATATATAAAACACAATATATAGTGGTTTGTTATAACTTAATATACTAGATATAGTATTTAGGACTTGACATTGTTCAGAAAGTGTGATATATTTCTCGTTACTTATTTAGAACGACTTAGGCTAAGTAAGATGTAATAACAAACTAGGTCAGTCATTTTATATATCCTTTATTTCATCCTTAACTAATAGCTTATCTAGGTAGGCTGTTCGATCCCCTTTTAGCTCAGATGAAACTTTAACAAGTTCTACATCACTTCAGAGCTTCACTCTTTAGCTCAGTTTAGTTTTTCTCTTTCTATCCTGAGCTTTCTTTAATAGCTCTATCAATACAGCTATTAATATAATAAAAATAAACAAGATCTGTATTTAAAACAGACATTTAATCTTTTAAAAAAGAGAATATCTAATACTTATAAATACAACGACTACAGTACAACAATAAAAAGAACTAGAGAAAAGACTGCATAGATCCAAGTGCTAGATAAAGAATTAGATTGCCCTTCTATATACCTATGTACGCACGTACACGCACACGCATTTTGCAACATTGGATGCCACGTATCTTTTAGAACAAAGAGAACGGTAAGACGCACCTAGACAGCGTTAAGGATCTTGGCTTTGCTCAAGACAAACAGCTTCATCGTTTGGCTTGATCCGAAGGACAAGAAGCCTGGTCGCAAGAAACGCCCAACATCATATAAAACAACAAACATGGAAACAAAGTAATGGGATCAAAACCGAAGGTCGTACAGCAAGAGTCACCTGAAGAGATTGAACGTAAAGCTAAGGAATTAGCTCAGAAAGAATCTAATGAGAACTCAGCAGTAAGACGTAAAAACAAACAAAGTACAGCATTAGGCAGTTTGGTAGATGGTCAAACAGCTTTATCAGCAATCAGTCCACCAAGAACGAAGACAGGAACGTGATAATTAGATGAAGGCACAACAAATACTCAAACGCCTAAGTCAATTGAAATCAGATCGAATTAAGCACGAAGCTCATTGGAAGGAATGTTATAAATATTGCGCTCCTGAACGTCAGCAAAGCTTTACAGATGTAGCAGCATTAGCTTTAGAACAAGAACGTAAACAGGCTCGTACAGACCTCTTCGACACAACAGCAGTAGAAAGTATTCAACTACTTGTTAGCTCTATTGTTAGTGGTACTACAAGCCCTGTCAGTATTTGGTTTAAATCAGTTCCAAGCGGTGTAGATACACCTTCTCAGCTCACACAAGGCGAACAATGGTTAAGCCAAGTAGATCAATTCCTATTTAGAAATATCCATGCATCTAACTTTGATTCAGAAGTTACAGACTTTCTTACCGACTTAGTAGTCGCGGGATGGGCAGTATTGTATGCAGATACGAATAGAGACAAAGGCGGTTTTACATTTAATACCTGGTCTATTGGCAACTGCTATATCAGCTCAACACAAGCAAATGGGTTGATCGACACAATTTATAGAGAGTTTGAGTTATCAGCAGAACAGATCGTATCTGAGTTTGGAATAGACAACGTATCAGACAAAGTTAAAACAGCATTAGAAAAGAAACCTGATCAGAAGTTCACACTTGTTCAAGCAATCTTCCCTAGAGACAGTAAGTTTGTTAAAGGTGAAGAAGGTAAACGTGTTTCTACATCAATGCCTTTCGCTTCATACACAATTGAATCTCAATCAAAACACATCCTAAAAGAATCAGGCTTTGAAGAGTTCCCATGTGTGGTATCTCGATTCAAGAAGATACCTGACAGCCACTATGGTTTAGGTATGGGATCTATGGTGATCAGTGATGCTAAGACAGCTAACCAACTAACTAAACTATCTCTACAAACAGCAGAACTTAATCTTGGTGGTCTTTGGGTAGCACAGCATGACGGTGTAGTTAATCCTAATACACTTCGTATTCGACCTAATGCAATCATTGCAGCAAACAGTGTAGACGCAATTAAACGATTGGATACAGGATCAGCTTCAGTAGGACTAGGACTAGACTTCCTTCAACACTTCCAAGCAAAGATTAAACGTACATTGATGAGTGACCAATTAACACCTCAAGGCAGTTCACCATTAACAGCTACAGAGATCCAAGCAAGAGTACAGGTATATCGTAACCAATTAGGTTCAATCTTCTCTCGTATGCAATCTGAGTACTTACAGGTATTACTTGAGCGCACATGGGGATTAGCAATGCGTTCACAGGTACTACCACCTGCTCCTGAAGAGTTAATGCAAGCATCACGTATTAGTTTTAATTTCATCAATCCTATGGCTGCATCTCAAAAATTAGAATGGGTAACAGCGATTCAAAACTTGATGCTGAACGTATCTCAGATGGCTCAGATTGATCAGACAGTGATGGATAACCTAAACCTGGATGCAATGGTACAAGTCATGGCAGATGCATTATCTGTACCTGTAGAAGCAATTAGAACAGATGAAGAGATAGCAGAGTTAAGACAAGCCAAACAAGAACAACAACAAGCCATGCAAGAGCAACAACAACAGCAAGCTCTCATGTCTCAAGTAGGTCAGACAGGCTTAGACATAGCGAAGGACCAAGCAAAGAACATGACACCTGATCAGTTAGGAGCAATGTTTGAACAGTAATAAATATCAAAGAGTCTTTACCAGTAACGAAGGTATCGAAGTATTAGATGAACTCATTACTTTATTTCACGTACCCCTAGCATTCGATAAAGACTCAGCAACACAGACAGCTTTTAATCTTGGTCAACATGACGTTATCAACTTCATCTTGGCACGTATTAAAGAAGCAGAACAACCTAAGTAATAAGAATTAAAAAAGAGAAAAAGAATGACAGACAACTTAGAACAACCACAAGCAATTGAACAAGATACAACAGCATCTACAGTATTAAGTATAAGTAATAATAGCTCTAATGAAACAGCTATTCCTGATAAATTTAAAGTAACAGCAGAAGATGGATCAGTAGATTATAAAGCCACTGTAGCCAAGATGAATGAATCATACAGCTACCTGGAAAAGAAAGTCGGTACAGGTGAAGTCGCTCCTAAATCTGTAGATGAGTACAAACTAGAACGTGAAGACTTTGACTTTGAAGAATTTAAAGCAGATGAATCAAATAAAGAGTTTTTAACTGAAGCTCATAAGCATGGGATCACGAATAAACAACTCGACTTCCTCATTTCTGAATACGATAAACGTGCCGTCAACCTGGTATCCAATAGCTCACAGATAGATACGGATACAACAGTACAGACACTTCAATCTGATTGGGGTGATAAGTACGAAGCTAACATCTTCAATGCAGTTAAAGCTGCTAGAGCATGTGGCATTACAGACGAACAGATCAATGATCCAATGATCGGCAATAACGTAGCCTTTATCAAAATGGCTGCTTACTTTGGATCACAGATGACAGAAGACAAGCCAGTATCAAACGGTACACCTGTCAACGTAGACATCCAATCTTTAATGCGTAGTGAAGCGTTCTTTAATCCTAAACATCCTGATCATAAGTCAGTGAAGGCTCAGATTGATTCGTATTACGACAGCCTAAGAAAGTAAACAAATAGCTCCTGAAGTGGCGTTCAGATAAAGCTTTAAGCCATACAGAGTCCTTGTGTAGAGCATGTGACCTGTATCACTTCTTATCAGCCCGATATGGATAACTGAGACAAACAACAAGCTCTACAAAAACAATAATTAATAGAGCTAATAATAGCTCTAACAATAACTCTAAAAAATAAAATTAAGGACAACAAAAACAATGGCATATTCAAGCATTGATTCAATTTTCGTTAAACAATACGCAGATACGTACACCATCTTACTTGAGCAGAAAGAATCTAAACTACTATCAACAGTAACTAATCAAGGCGAAATTACAGGTAGCTCATTCACAGTAAATGAGATGGGTACTTTAGGTGATGTACTGGCAACTCCTGACCGTTTCGGTAACACATCTTATGTAGACGCATCATTCGCTAGTCGTTTAGCAACAATGAATGACTTCTCTAATTTCAGTCGCCTGGCTATTCAGGATCTACCTAAATTAAAAGCTAATCCACAAGATCAACTATTAACTCGCTTACATTCAAAATGGAATCGCAAGGTTGATTCAGTAGTTTATAACGCTCTTATTGGTAACGCTCCACGTAAAGAAGTTGGTGCAGATACTTATACAAACGTAGCTCTTCCTGCTTCTCAAATCTTAGGTACAACTACAGCTCCAATCACTAAAAAATTGCTTATCGACATCCGTACTAAGTTCACTAAAAACTTGGCTGACGATGAAGAAATCTATGTAACGTATAACGCTGACCTGTTAAACGCTTTACTAGCAGATACAACTCTTACTTCAGCAGATTACCTTGCAGGACAAATGCTCCAACGTGGTGAGATCAGCAACTTCTTAGGCTTTAACTGGGTTCACTATGAAGGCATTACAGCAGCAGATGGTTTATCTGCAACAGGTGTGGCTTACACGAAATCAGCAGTAGAAGTAGGTATTAACTCTATCTCTCCATTAAAGATTGTAGAAGTTGAAACAGCTAACCGTTTCCACAGCATCGGGCATATCGAGTCCGTAGGGGCTGTTAGGACAAATGAACTCAAAGTAGTAGCGTTTAAGTTTAAGATTTAATAGCTCTATCTATAGATCTAACAAAAAATCAAAGCTCCTTATCTGTAACAGGGTAGGGGGCTTTCAATACCTAATAATAACAATAACTAAGGAAGCTACATGACGACAAAGACAGACATAGCAAATCAAGCTTTATCTTTAATTGGAGCAGATTCAATTACAAGTTTTGAAGAGAACACAAGTACAGCTAGACGTATGAGAACAGTCTATGATTCAAGTCGAAAAGCACTACTTAGACTTCATCCTTTTCAATGCTCAACCAAGCGCATTAAGTTAAATCCAATCTCAACTCAACCTGAGTTTGGCTATTCATATCAATTCCAATTACCCGATGATCTAATCAGAATCATCAATGCAAATACAGAAGACTATGTTGTAGAAACAGAAAGACTTCTTTCAGATCAATCAGAACTTAACCTGGTCTATGTATTCGATAACAAGAATGAAGAAACATACGACAGCTTATTTATTGAATGCTTAATCCTTTATCTAGCATCAAAAATCACTAAAGCTATAACAGGCTCACAAGGCACAGCAGACAGCTATTACATGCAATGTCAGGAGCTTATCAAGCAGGCAAAAGCAGTACAGGCACAAGAAGTACCATCACAACAATTCTTTAAAGATTCAGACTATTCACTGATCAGAGGTCGCTAATATGGCTAAGATCAACCTAATTAAAAACAACTTCACTTCAGGCGAACTAAGTCCACATATATGGATGCGTACCGATCTACAGCAATATAGAAACGGCACAAAAGAGATGCTGAACTTTCTTCCAATTGTAGAAGGGGGCTTAAAGCGTAGAGGTGGTACGGCAGTTACAGCAGTAACAGAAGGAGCAGTTAGAATCCTTCCATTCATTATCAGTCATTCAGTAGCCTACCTACTTGTTTTTAAAGCTCTATCAATAGATGTATTGGATAGCAACGGAACATTAATTAAAAGCCTAGTAACTCCATATACAGTTCAAGATATAAAAGAAATTAACTATACACAAAATAGGTATCAATTCTTTATAGCACACAGCGAGCATCCATTAGCCTGGGTAAGAGCTTCAGAAGACTTAACCAATTGGGCTTATGATGAATTTGATTTTTATGTACCGCCACTGGAAGAAGTTGTTACCCCAACATTACCGCTTAAACCAAACGAAAAGAATGCAGGAAAGACAGTAACATTAACTGCTTCAGCTTATGCTGTATATGACAGTACTAAGCGCTATCAGGTGGGTGATATTTGTCATCATACAATTAGCGGTACAAGGTATTACTTTAGAGCTAAAAAGATCACTCAAGGAAATACACCCACATTAGGACAACCCTCTCAAGGTGGAACAATACCAGATGAGTATTGGGGTACAACTTCTGTAACAGAAGCACAAGCTTTTACAGCAGCAGATGTTAATAAATTTGTATTTATCAATGAAGGTATTATACGAATAGATAAGTATGTCAGTCCAAGTACAGTACTCGGTGAGATTCTTTTAAAACTAAATACTGATATTGAAGCTATAGGCAATAGCTGGACTCTTAAACAAGACATCTTTGAAGTCAATCTAGGGTATCCAAGAGCCGTGACAATGTATCAGCAGCGTCTTGTGATAGCAGGAACTAAAACCTATCCAAACTATGTATGGCTGAGTAGGGTAGGGGATGTAACAAACTTCCTTCCAACAGTAGCAGATGGAGACAGTTTTACAGTATCAGCAAGTTCAGACCAATTAACCAACGTACTACATCTAGCTCAATCAAGAGGTATATGTGTAATGACAGGGGGATCTGAATTAGTCATCAGTTCACAGAATGCAATGACACCTACTAATACTTCAATCCTAGAACATACAAGTTTTGGGTCAACAGAAAACATCAAGCCATTGAAAGTAGGATCAGAACTTATCTTCGTACAACGTGGAGCAGAACGAGTCCGTACATTGCTTTATGACTATTCCATTGACTCACTAACATCTTCAGAACTGACAGTATTAGCAAGTCACATTGCTAAGAAGAATGGTGGTTTTAAAGAGATGGTGTATTGTGCTGAACCTGATTCTATTATTTGGTTTGTATTAGGCAACGGAAAATTAGCAAGCCTAACACTGAATAGAGAGCAGTCAGTTATCGCATGGTCAACACATGATATAGGTGGAACAGTATTAAGCGTAACGTCATTACCTTCTACAACTGGATCTGACAGACTTTATTTTCTAGTCAATCGAAATGGAACAGTACAGATTGAACAGATGAAGGAAGAGCTGTTATTAGACTCAGTAATCGAAGTCAACGTACAGCATAACAATCCTTGTATCATCGAACATACACAGATTGGCGTATTAGGAAATGATGTAGCTGCTTATTACAAAGACGGCAATTCAACCTACTCACTTCCAATCTTAAACAGACAAGGCAATACATTAACCATTGATTGTGATCCATCAGTCCATCAGGTCTATATAGGTCGCAAGTTCACATCGAGAGTAAGTTTATTTGCTCCTGAGCTACAGGGCAGTCCTGCAACATCAAGTCCAAGCATTATCAAGATCAACCATATCAACCTTTATCTATATGAATCTCTCAATCCTACAGTGAATGGGGAGATGGTCGAGCTGAAGCAGTTTACAGAGAACTTATTTGAAGCTCCTAAACCATTTACAGGTAACAAGCGTATAGAGATGAACGGATGGAACGACTTTGATAACTTCAAACTCATCATAGAACAATCTGAACCATTACCACTTCATATAACGGCTGTAGTGATGGAACAGAACATTAACGACAGATAAGAATATAAATGGCATATACAGTAGAAAAAGCAAAGATATTAGACATACCTGAACTATTAGAATTAGCAGTTCACTTTTGGAATGAATCCGAAACATACTCACAACGTCCAATGGACCTAGCAACAGTTAAAACACATCTTCAAACTTTAATACTGTATCCATCACAAGGATGCGTACTCGTCTGTAGAGATGAAACAGGAAAGATCTTAGGCGGTTTTGTAGGTGGCTTAACGAGAGAATGGTTTAGTGCTACAAGTCTTATGGCTTTTGATTACTGTTTATTTGTTAGCTCTAATAATAGAGGTAGTAAAGTAGCTTATATGCTTGTCACAGCTTTTATTGAATGGGCTAAAGAAGCAGGAGCAACAATCATCCAATGTGGCACAGCAACCAAGATCAACACAGAAAGAACAATAAGCTTCTACAAGAAGTTTGGCTTTGAACATACAGGCTCATTTCTTGAGATGAAGCTATAAAAACATAATAAAAATAATAATGAGGTAAGTATGGCAGCAGCAGGAGCAGCAGCAGTCGCTATGTGGGTGAGTACAGCTTTAGCAGCAGCATCTACAGCTTATGCAGCAGTTAGCGCACGTAACCAAGCTAAAGCACAATCTAAACAAGCAGAACAAAATGCTAGAAATGCAGAAAGTGCAGGAAGGGTAGAAGCTTCTCGTATTCGTGAACTAGGAAAGAAACAAGCATCAGCAGCTCAAGCTCAGATGGCAAGTAACGGACTAGATCTGAATGCAGAGAATACAGTCGTAGATGTAATAGAAGACGATATTAGTTTGAACTCATCTAAAGATGCCTGGACATCATTCTTCAATGCTAAGAATCAATCAGCACAATTTAAAACAGATGCTTCAGCTTATAAGGCTCAAGCTCGTAACGCTACAGTTAGCGGTATCTTAAATACAGGATCTACTCTCTTATCAGGAGCAGGGCAAGCTTCACAGATGAGCAGAGCATCAACAACAACTCAACCTGTATCAAACATCCAATCAAATTCATTAACAATGGATACAAGTAGACTTAAACAAAATGCTTCAGGGTGGGCTTAATTATGGCAAAGATTCCTTTAGGTAACTTTGGTAATGTGATGCCACAAGCTCAACCTGGTCGTGTATTAGATTCAGGAGCAGGACAAGTTGCTCAAGCAGTTGGGAACTTGGCTCAAGTAGGTCAACAATACGCTATCAAAGAACAGAAGATCCAAGATGAAAAGGATCAGTATCAGTTCAACATTGAAGCTTCTAAATATGGAGCTGAGTACCAGGACTATATTACTGAGACTAAACAGAAATTAGTTACAGGTGAGTTTGATGAAGATACAGCTAAAAGCTATTTAAGACAACGTACAGATGAACTTGCTCAAAACTATGTTGGTCGTATTCCTGAGAAGCAGAAAGAACGATTCAACTTCTATTCAGAGAAGATGTATAACGACTCTCAAGCAGGCATTAAACCATTGGCTTTTGAAACAGAACGTAGGTCCATCAACGCAGACTTTGAACAAGTAGGAGAAGCTACGCTTAAACTTGAAAATAGGGATCAGGCTTTTGCATTATATGAAGATACAGTTAAACGTAATCCTGTATTAACGCCTGAACAGCGTACAGAGTCACTTCAGAAATGGAATGAACGTAGAGATCTATCAGATGGTAAGGGTGTACTTAGTAACCTAGAAGCTCAAGAAGATATTACAGCTCTACAGGAACTACATAAGAATGTAGATACAGTCTTTCCTCACATGAAAATTGAGACTAGAGATGCATATAAGGCAAATATTGAATCAGCTATTAGCCGTATTAATAGAGGTATTGAAATTAAAGCTAAGGAGCTGGATAAGGAACATGCACAGCTAACCAAAGACTTTGTAGCAGATGCTTTTACAGGCTATCCACTATCTGAAAGTTTGGTTAATCAAACACTAGAAGCAGTGAAAGGAACAAAGTATGAGTCAGAAGTCAAAGAAGCGATTGCTTTAAATAAAGACGCTCAAAAGTTTAGAGATGCTTCACCAATTGAACAGGAACGAAGCATAGCAAGACTTAAAACTGAGTTAGAAAATACACCACAAAATGACGCAACTGCATTAGTGAAGAAGCTTAATGTATTTACAAATATTGCAGCTACATCTAAACAGAGAGCGAATGATGATCCTGTAGCTTCAGTACAAGCTCAAACAGGTCATAAGCTTTATACCGTTACTCCTGAACAAATTGGAACAGGTCAAATTGACTTTAAAAAGGCTCAGATAACAACAGATCTACTAGCAGATCAAAAGAAAGCAAATGGTGGCGTAGGCTCACTGATCCAATGGAATAAGTCAGAACGTACAGCATTCAAAGATCGTTATTTTGATGCAACGCCTAAACAACAGAAGGCAATGCTAACCGATCTAACCAAAATGGCAGGAAAGAATAAAGAAGCTCAGAAAGAGTATTTCAGCTTAATCGGTGGTGAAAAGAATGCTTATGACTATATGGGTATCGCTAAACTTAACCAATTAGATATTACCTTACACAATACCAATATCCGAGCAGCAGAAGTTGCTTTAGAAGGTAAGCAGATACTAAGTCAAGGACAAGCTTCAGTATTAGCTTCAGATAAAGAGTTTAACAATGCGATTCAATCTGAATTTGGTAATGCTACAGCGATTGGTACAAATGAACATCGAGCTTATCAAAACTTAGCTTATTCGATTTATCTAGGACTCGCTAAACGTGGTGAGAACATCATTAAACGTGATGAAAAAGGTAATCCACTGATCAATAAGGAAATGGCTAAACAAGCATTCGATATTGCGACAGGTGGAACGTATAAACAGAAGCTAGGTAAAAATACTAATTACATCTTTATGCCGTATGGCTTTACTCAAACAAGCTTTGAAGATCATATTAAAAATCATTTCAGAACTGAGTATCGAAAAGAGACAGGCTATCTTCCTCCTGACGAAGACATTTTAAAAACACACGTAGTACAACCTGTACCTAATGCTACTGGATGGTTCATGTTCTTACAGCCTAATGGCAAAGTGATGAAGAATCCTAAAACAGCAAAACCGTACATTATGAGAATTTGGAAATAACAAGGATAAAAAGATGGGCTTATTAAGTGGAGAATTTACAGAACAAGACTTAGCCTTTGATGAAACGAAACTAACAGATCCTAAAAAATATAAACGTGGAACATTAGCAGACATTGGATTAGGCACAGTATCAGGTGTCGCTAAAGGTGTTACATCCGTATCTAATGCTGCAAGCCGATTTGTAGAAGGTGATGAAGTTGCAGATAGACGTATGCAACAAGCAAATGAAGCTTTCACTCCACTTAATCAAGGTACAGCAGGACATATTGCTTCAGGTATTACTGAAGTTGTATCAGCAGGGGCAGTAGGTGCACCATTAGGACCTTATGGAATGGCTACTACAGTAGGCTTAGGTACAAGAGCAATTGAACATACCAAACTTACACAGCAATTAGGTGTAGATCAGGAAACAGCAGATACAGCATCTAATATTTATGGAGCTACAAACGCTGCCTTAGCTTTTCTCCCTATCTCTAATGTATTTAAGAAGTCTCTAGTAGCTGACTATGCAGCTTTAGTTGTTGCACCTACAGCAGTAGGACAAGCATCTATTTATGCAGAAGGAGCTTATTTAGATGGTAAGGGATATGAAAAACAAGCTGAACAATACAAAGATATGGCTACAGATCCTACAGCGATTTTGATGAATTTGGGTATTGGTACAATTTTCTTTGCAGCAGGACGTTATATGAATGCTAAAGGGAGTGCAGACTTACCTGAAGCAGAAGTCCATAAAGCTGAAGCAGATTTGAATGCAACAGTTGAACAAGCTCAAGCAGATGCAGATATAGCGAGTATGCCTAACGTGGCAGAGACAGTAGATGATCTAGCTCAACATGAAGCTAATTTGAATCAAGCGATTGATCAAGTAATGAAGGGAGAGAAGGTCAATATATCTGAAGCTACAGGTGGACAGCTCAAGACTTTAGATGATGTTAAAAAGCATATTCAAAATAATAGCTCTATTAAGACAGCAACTAATAAAAAACAGACATTAGCTGAAGCTACTGAACAGAATAGAAAAATAATATGGGAAAAGCTTAACCCTGGGATGAAGTATCCTGGTACAAGCACACCAAAACAACCACAAGTTAAACCTTTTACTGCTACAGGTACACAAAAACGTATTTATGATGAAGCAACGGCTAAAGGCTTATCAGATGCAGATTCAAGAACAATTGTAGCCCTAGCTCATTTTGAAAGTAGAGGTACATTTAGTCCTACAATCAAAAATAAGAAGTCTTCAGCTACAGGTGTATTTCAGTTTATTGATTCAACCTGGCAAGCAGAAGGTGGTACAGCAGCTAATAGACATGATCTAAATACACAGATCAAACTTGGTATCAAACATACTAAATCCAATATTAAGTATATCGAAGACAAGACAGGTGTAGTTCTAACAGGTTCACAGATCTATATTCCTCACTTACTTGGCAGGGGAGGGGCAGAAATTGTATTCAAAGCAATTAAAGACAATTCTAACCAATCAGCTAGAGCTGTCATTAGTAAGTTTAGTAAGAATCCTGATCATTTAATGAGTATTAACGGTATTCCTAAAGATGCAACCATAGGCAATGCAATACACAACTTCACTAAGAAGATAGATGATATTACAGCTCAACATTATGGCGGTTCAGGATCAACTCACAAATCTGTTTTTGAATCTGAAACAGCATCATCTGTAGAACAAGCTCCTATTAAGCCTGAATCAAGCTATGAAGGTACAGTAGATCGTTTAGACCTCG
>OOCP01001469.1_pt1 | contig 23735 bp, 28 predicted proteins | sample 1671511 | NCBI WGS metagenome assembly OOCP01 (sample SAMN06348164, study PRJEB24527) | human gut metagenome | biome: human gut; feature: ankylosing spondylitis patient; material: feces | host: Homo sapiens | place: China | collected 2015-10 | reverse complement strand
CACTGCGGCATCACCCGCAAGACCATCGAGCAGATCCGCAAGCACAAGCGCAAGATGAACATCGTGAGCCGCGGCGGTTCGCTGGTGTTTGCCTGGATGAGCATGACCGGCAACGAAAACCCCTTCTACGAGCACTTTGATGAGATCTGCGAGATCTGCGCCGAGCACGATGTGACCATCTCGCTGGGCGACGCCTGCCGCCCCGGCTGTCTGGCCGACGCCACCGACGTGTGTCAGATCGAAGAGCTGGTGCGTCTGGGTGAGCTGACCAAGCGTGCCTGGGCTCACAACGTACAGGTCATGGTGGAAGGCCCCGGCCATGTGCCGCTGAATCAGGTAGCCGCCAACATGGAAGTGCAGAAGAGCATCTGCATGGGTGCCCCCTTCTATGTGCTGGGACCCCTGGTCACCGATATTGCCCCCGGCTATGACCACATCACCGCTGCCATCGGCGGAGCGGTGGCTGCCATGAGCGGTGCTGCCTTCCTGTGCTATGTCACCCCTGCCGAGCATCTGGCACTGCCCAACGTGGAGGACGTAAAGCAGGGCATCGTGGCCTCCAAGATCGCTGCCCATGCCGCCGACATCGCCAAGGGCATCCCCCACGCCCGGGACATCGACGACAAGATGGGTGACGCCCGTCGGGCCCTGGACTGGGACGCACAGTTTGCCTGTGCGCTGGACCCCGAGACCGCCAAAGCCATCCGCGACGCCCGCCTGCCGGAAGATGACCACAGCGACACCTGCAGCATGTGCGGCAAGTTCTGCGCCGTGCGCAGCATGAACAAAGCGCTGGCCGGTGAATACATCGACATCCTGTGATTTTCTGACAATTCTTATTGCTTCCTCCGCCGCCCGGTGCAACAGCCGGGCGGTTTTTGTTTTGTGGCGGGCCTGCTCTTCTGTTCCATTGATTCTTTCAATCAATATTTTGGATTTTACAATTCTTTTGTACTGTACTATAATGAAGTCATCAACCGACAAGGAGGCCTTGCTCTTGCTGACCCATCTTATTGAATTTGTTTACCGCCTGCTGTGGGGCGATCTGTTCACGCTGCCAGTGGGCGGCGGCATCGGCATCTCGCCGATGGTCGTGCTGCTGTTCACCGCCGGTATCTGGTTCACCTTGCGCACCCGCCTGCTGCCGGTGCGGCTGTTCCGGGATATGATCGCCGCCGTGTGCGAAAAGAACCAGAACAAGGAGGGGCTTTCCTCCTTCCAGACCCTGGTGGTGTCCACCGCCACCCGGGTGGGCATGGGCAACCTGGTGGGCGTGGTGGCGGCGGTTTCGGCCGGCGGTGCAGGCGCGGTGTTCTGGATGTGGGTCACTGCCCTGCTGGGCGCTTCCACCTCTTTTATCGAGTCCACGCTGGCCCAGAAATACCGCCAGCCCGACCCGCTCTACGGCGGCTGGCGCGGCGGCCCGGCCTACTACCTGCACGCACTGGCTGAGCGTCGGCGCGGCAAAAAACTCCGGCACTCGGTCACGGCGGCGCTGTTTGCGGTGTCGGGCCTGATCTGCTGGTGCGGCATCAGTCAGGTGATCTCCAACTCGGTGAGTTCGGCGTTCCAGAACGCGTTCCACATTCCCCCGCTGACCACTACGCTGGTGCTCACGGCGCTGGCCGCTCTCATCGTGCTGCGCAAGAACGCCACCGTGAAAAGCCTGGATGTGATGGTGCCCATCATGGCGGTGTGCTACTTTGTGCTCACCGTGGGCATTCTGGCGGTCAACTTCCGCCAGCTGCCCGCCGTGCTGGGCCGCATTTTTTCCGAGGCCTTTGGTCTGCGGCAGATGGCGGCCGGCGGCTTTGGTGCCGTGCTGATGAACGGCGTCAAGCGCGGGCTTTTCTCCAATGAAGCCGGCAGCGGCTCAGCCCCCTGCGCTGCCGCAGCCGCCGCGTGCGACGATCCGGTCAAGATGGGCTTCGTGCAGGCGCTGGGCGTACTGATTGACACGGTGGTCATCTGCAGCTGCACCGCCTTTCTGATGCTGCTGGTGCCGCAGGACCTCACCGCCGGGCTTTCCGGCATGGACCTGCTGCAGACCGCCATGCAGTACCATCTGGGCGGGTTCGGCACTGTGTTCATTGCCGCTACACTGGCATTGTTCAGTTTTTCCACCTTTCTGGGGGTGCTGTATTACGCCCGCAGCAACGTGGCCTATCTGTGCGGCGACAACTGGTGGAGCCAGACCGTGTACAAGCTGATTGCTCTGGTCATGCTGCTCATCGGCGGCCTGCAGGCCTACACCGTGGTGTGGGACCTGGGCGATGTGGGCATCGGCCTGATGACCATCTTCAACATGATCGCCCTCTACCCGCTCTCCGGTGAAGCGATGGACGCCCTCAACGACTACGAAAAACGAAAAAAGCTGCAATAATGCAAATACCCCGCCGCACCCTTCCAGAATGGAAGCGGGTGCGGCGGGGTATTTCATTCCGTTCAGTCCAGTGCCTGAATGGCGGCCATCGTAATGCGGTACTGCTTTTCTACCTCGGCAAACTGCTCTGCCGTGCCTTCCAGCTGGCCGGCACGCAGCGTCTCGGTGAGCGTCACCGCCGGGGCATACAGGTTGGAAAAGCCCAGATTCTGGCACACACCCTTCAGGGTGTGTGCTGCGCGGAAGGCTTCCTTCACGTTCTGTTCCTTCAGGGCAGCTTCCAGATTATGGAAGCTGTCATCCTTGGGAAACAGCAACACAAACTTGCGGATCATTGCTTCGTTGTACAGGCGACGGAATACTTCGTTGTAATCTGCGCCCATCTGTGCATAACATTCTTGGATCGTCATGACATGCTCATACCTTTCTGTCCGGCGGATTGCCTTTTTCTGTTCTCCATAAAAATAATATCATGATGCTGCCGGATTTTCAATGCGCTGTGCATGTTTCAGAAGGAAGCTCGCACTTTTCACAAACTTTTCCAGACTTTTTCGGCATTATGCACTTGAAAAATCGTTCAAAACGTGTATAATAGCATTCTGTGCCCGGTGCGCCCGGCTGGGGCCCGGTACTGATTTTGCATTTTCAGAAAGGAATATACAACTATGAAACAGTTCACCAAGATCGCTGTTGTCTGCGCCCTGGCTGTCAGCCTGGCCGCCTGCGGCAGCTCCGCTTCTTCTACCGCCGCTTCTTCTGCTGCCTCTTCCGAGGCTGCTTCCAGCGTTGCTGCTTCTTCTGAGGCTGCCAGCGAGGCCGCTTCTTCCGAGGCTGCTTCCGTTGCTGAGGGCGAGGGCTACACCGGCACCCAGACCGCTTCTGCCAAGGGCATGAACGGCGACGTGACCGTGACCATCACCTTCGAGAACGGCGTTGCTACCGCCTGCGACGTGGACGCTTCCACCGAGACCGAGAGCCTGGGCCAGGCTGCTGCTCCCACCGTGGCTGATGCCATCGTGGCTGGCAACACCCCCAACGTGGACGCTGTGAGCGGCTCCACCGTGACCTCCAACGCCATCATGGAGGCTGCCAAGGCCTGCTATGACGCAGCCGGCATCGCTTACTGATTTTTCAGAGATCTGAGAGATCTGTAAGAAAAAGCATGTGCTTCCAAGCCCCGTCGGGTGCCCTTTTTCCGGGCCCCGACGGGGCTTTTTTGTCCGGATCCCGGCTTGGAAAAATGCCTGCAGAAATTTGCAGAAAAGTGTTGACAAATCCATCCTTCCATGCTAAAATAAACAAGTCGTCCGGCAGGACACACACAAGAATATGGGCGTGTTCCCGAGTGGCCAATGGGGACAGACTGTAAATCTGCTGCTTTCAGCTTCGGTGGTTCGAATCCACCCGCGCCCACCAAGAAATAGCACCTAGAAACGTAAGTTTCCGGGTGCTTTTCTTTTGTGCAAACCCACTTCGCAACCCACTTTTTGGGCTAAGGCGATTTACACCCCTCTCACCATCCCATTATACAGCAGCTCCAGAAACTGCACGGCACTGGGGCAGCCGGTCAGCGGGTAGCCAGCCAGATGCTGCACCTGAGCGGGGTTGGTGGCCCATGAGGTCTGCGCGGCACGGCGGATCATGCTCTGGATGGCGGTCCAGTCGCAGCAATGACGGTCTGCAAGTGGCTCGTAGATCTCCTTCTGGACGGCTTCCAGTCGGTCCTCCTGCTCGCAGATCAGCCGGAGCGCCTCGCTCAGAGTGTGGTAAGCCCGCATATTGCGGGTGATGCCCAGCGGGCGCAGCACCCCGTCCACCTGTGCGGCAAAGTCGGTCATATCATAAGTGGTCATTTTTTACACTTCCTTCCGGTACAACTCTAGCTGGAAAATGCCGGAAATGTGCTGAAAGTGTTGCAATATGTCGCAACATGTCGGAATGCGCTGCAAAAAAACAGCCCCATGGAACCGGAATCACCGGAACCACGGGGCTGTTGTCATGCTGTGCGGCCTTTCGGCCTGCCGCCGGAGCGGCTAAGTAGTATAGCGACCTTACTTGTTGACCTGGCTCTTCTTGTCCTCCAGATACTTGTCCGCCTGGATCGCGGCAGCGGTGAAGGAGTTGTTCTGCCACCAGGCCACCAGCGCGGCCACGGTGGTGATGCCAGCGGTGACCAGCTGCTCCACGGTGCTGGATTCAATGGGCAGCACGGGCTTGCCGCAGGCGCTGAGGATCTGGTTGGTCAGAGCCAGCAGCAGGCAGGCGGTGCGGGCGATGGTACCGGCGGAGATCTTGTTGTTCAGGTTATTCATAGTCAGTTCCTTTCTCTTTCGTGTTCGTTGGCTTCTAAATCTGCGATGCGGTGGTTGGCCACCTTCATCTGCTCTTCCAGAATGGGCACGCGGCGGGCGAAATTGTTGTGCTCGCGCACCTCGCGGGTCAGCTCTTCCAGCTTGGTATCGGTCACGGCCTGACTGCGGCTGTTGGCAATCAGCACCCCGATCAAAGTCACGGCACCGCTCAGCAGGGCGGCGACGATTGCGTCGTCCGTTGGTTACACCTCCTCATCTATGTCATCGCTCCATGCCTGCTGGATGCGCTGTCCATTGTGGCACACTGCGTCCAGCACAGCGTCGGCCTGCATGTTGGCCGCCAGAAGGGCCTTGTCCATCGTGTCCAAGCGGAAGTAGCCTGTGAATACCTCGCCATTCGGTAAGGGTGCTGCAACCGCAATGCGGTCGATCTTGTGTTCTTCGAGTGTAGTTAAAACGCCAGAAAGCCAGGATGCATACGGTGCATCCGACATCAGAACACTTGCCATTGGTATCACCCCCTTACCCGGTCCAGCGGCTCTTCGCTGCGCGTACATCGACATGCACAAAGTTATCGCTATAATACCGACCGATACCGCCCCGGTCAGGCAGCAGCGTTTCGGCGTAGGCGGCCAGCGTGTCCACCGGCACGCCTGCAATCCAGATGTCCGCAGCCTTTCCATAAAGGTGCTGGCTATACTTGGATGCTTTCTTCTGCTTCGCGTTGTGGCTTGCCGTGCGGAACGCGGAGTTGATGTTCACCGCTTTGCCAAAATGGCTGCGGATCTTCTGCAGCAGTTCCACCAGTTCGGAGTCAATAAAGATAGGATCAGACCCATCTTTGCACCTGAACTCCCTCACCGCAAAATTTGCAGACAGCTTTTTGCTGCCGTCTTTTGCAAGGGAATATACTTTGATCGCCATGCTCTCACGTCCTTTCTTTCTTGGCATTACTCTTCCTGCGTCACATCGTCCGGTGCATCAATCGCGCTGTCCTCCGCGTCCAGCGCGTCATAGTCCGCCTGCGCGGCCTGCGTCTCGGTCAGCAGGTCCGCGAGGGTGGGGTAGTGGTAGCCGGTAAATGTGACGTTGTACACATAATTTCTGTTATTGTAGCTGCTTTTTGCATTGGTGAACGTGATGGTTCCGTCTGTCTGGAAAGTAATCGTGAACTCCTGTCCGACCGATGTTTTTACCGTGTTTCCGCGAGGAATCGTCACGTTCTCATCGACGCTGGCATACTTATAGACAAAATAGTCAACGTCAGATGGAGCCTGATAGGTGTGCACTTGATTTCGGTCAATGTCAAACTTTCCGTAGTTCCACACCAGCCGCGCCTCCGACTTGACCGCCACACTGGCCGCGATGGTGTCATACAGCGTCTTGCCGCTGAGGGTGCCGTCCGGGGCGATGTCCAGATAGTCGCCCACCTTCACGCCGCCCAGCGTGCTGACTGTAGCAGCGGGCAGGCTGTACGGCGTGCCGAATTTCGCATCCGCCTCTGCCTTGGTATAAAAGCTCCCGCTCTCCACACCCGCGATGGCGGCGTCCAGGGCGTCGAGTTTGGCGTGCAGCTCAGTGGACAGCTGGGTCATTATGGCCAGCGCCTGCGCCTGCAGCTGGGCCGTGGGGATGCCGGTCACGCCGTCCCGCATGACACCGCACACGGCCTCGTCCGCGCGGGTGTCGGTGATGTCGGCAGCGGTGACCACCGTGCTGCCCGCCGGGCGGCGGATGTCGGCCAGGCACAGGTCGTACACCAGCGCGGTGCGGATGATCTCCGGCGCCGTGGGGCTGGCGCTGTCCGGGGTGCCGGTCAGCACGGTCAGGCTGGTCTTTTTGGCGGCGGCGTCGTACCGCAGCACCAGCCGGTCGATGCGGCTGCGCACGGCGTCGGCGGCGGTCAGGGTGACCGTCTCCGGCTGCTCCATGATGATGCTGCGGCCCCGGAAGCGGGCCGGACGCACCCATGCCTGCCCGGCGCTGACGGTCACGGTTAGGTCGCCGTTTGCGGTCACGGCAAAGTCCTCGTCTGCGCTGTATACGCCGCTCAGGCGGGTGCTGAGGTACCCGGAAGCGTCGTCGGCGTCGTAGGTGATGCCGTTTTCCGGGTAGGTGATGATATCGGCCATAAGCCCTCCTTTACGTCTTGTGCCAGCTCGGCGTGCCCAGCCGGATGGTCCGGGTGGTGCCGCTGGACTGGCTCTCGGTGATGATGTCGGCCACCCGCACCATGGCGGTGTAGCCCAGCTGGGGCAGGTTGACGCGCAGCACGTCGCCCACGGCCAGCGCGTCATCGTCCACGTCAAACTCGATGTTGCCGATGCGCAGCTGGGCCAACAGTTTCTGCCCGCCCCGGTCGGCCAGCTTGTCGAGATACGATTGACTGGCGGTGGTCTCGCCCTTTTCCTTGTCGGGCTGGATGTCGCGGGCGTCGATGTAGATCTCCCGCCGGTCGGCTCCGGTGCTGTCTACATCGCCTACCCAGCAGGTGGCCCGCTGGCTGCCCTCACCGGCCCCCTGCACAAGGGCCACGTTGGCGTAATCGGTATCGGCAAAGGACCAGCCCGCGTTGAGCAGATTGCCCCACTTGGGGCTGTACCGGTTGTTGGGGTCGAAGGTGGGCCGGAAGCACTCGAACAGCAGCTTTTTGCTGCTGCCGGTGCCGCTCAGGATGACCCGGAAACCCAGATCACAGGCCTGCCCGATGGTCTGGCAGTAGTCGAACACGCTGCCGCCAGAAGTCTGCTTGTCGAACACGGTGTCGAAGCCGTACTCGGTGCCCAGCTCCAGGCGCGGCCACGGCTTTGCCGCCGCCACAAGGCTGCGCATGGCCTGCTCGGCGTTCTGCCCCTTGATGGGTGCAGCGGAGACCCTTTTGGTCAGGATCCAGGTGGCCGGGTAGCCGCTCACCACGAGGTTTGCGTCCTCGTTCTGGTTGGCCCTGCCGCAGATCCGCATCGGGATGCGGGGCGTCTCGTCGCTGCGCACTAGCCACCGGCCCTCCTGCAAAAGCTGTAGGTTCTCGGTGGTCGGCCTTACCTCAAGAGTAAAGCCGCCCTCGGAGTAATAGGGGCTGTCCCAGTAGAGGGACACCCACACGTCCACCCAGCCCACACGGGCAAGGGTGTCGGCGTCCAAAACGTCCAGTCTCATAGCGGTTCGGGCAGGATGCCCGCCTCCATCGGGTAAAAGCTCACGGATGCCTGCAAATAGGCCGCGCCGCTGTCGGCCTGCATGGACAAAATGTTGTCACCGGGCTGCAGTTCGGTCAGGGTGCTGTCCTCGTCCAGCGCGGAAAAACAATTTTTGGTCTTGCCCTCCCGCGTCAGGGTGCAGGCCAGCCGGTCGGTGGTGCTGCGGTAGATCTCCAGCCTGTCGCCGTCCTGTAAGGTCAGGTCAAAGCCGATGAACGCCCCGTCTCTGAGATCCACCACCCTGGGATGCACCACCGGCATGGAGCAGGTCAGCGTGGCCGTGAAGGGCACCGGCAGGCTGCCGGGGTTGCGCAGCACTGCCGCCTCGCCGTCCTGCCGGATGCCGTAGGTGTGGGAATCGTAGCAGACGGGAAAGGTAAACGCTGGCTGGTAGCCGCCCAGCACGCGGGCTGTGGCGGTCAGGCCATACCAGTAGGGCTTTGGGCTGTACAGCATCAGCTCACAGCGCGGCTCGGTGTAGCTGGAAAAGTAGGGCGTTTTCTGCACCACGAAGCGGGTGAAGTACGCATCCCCGAAGTACATCGTGCCGGTGGTGTAATAGGGCAGTTTCCGAGCAAAATTGCGGGCATTGTCGAGGGCATGGCCGCCCCAGAACACCACCGACAGAGTACGGGACACGCCGCCCACGCGCTGCCGCTCCACGGTGTCACCGGTCTGGTTGATGCCGTGAGCGGTCTGGATGTCCACATCCACGCCGTTCAGCGGGTCGAGGTTGTAGGGCGCGTTGTAGTCCCAGCCCAGATGCAGGACGGCACCGGCGTCTGTGACCAGCTTTAAGTGATCCTTAAAAAGCATTGGTGTCCTCCTTTCATCGTCTCTGGGCCTTGGCGCGGTCGGCTTCCCAGCGGGCTTCCCGCTGCAGGTCGGCGGCGGTCTGAGCCTTCGAGTAAATGTTCTGGGTGATGTTGGTGTCACCCTCGCGGTTGTAGCTGTTGGCGGCTGCGGCCACACGGGCCGTGCCGGACGCCGCCACGGTGCTGCCGAGCCGCATGTTGTCCGAGAGGACCAGCGTGCCAGCCTGCCGGATCATGTCGGCAAGAGCGGCGTTGGTCTGCGTCAACGCTTTGGTGTTGGCGTTGATGGCGTCCTCCAGGCTGCCGGTGCCGGTGGAGATGTCGATGTCTCCGCTGATGCCGCCGGAACCAGACCCGCCGGAAGCGCTGCCACCGCCGGTGCTGGGCGGGCTCTTTCTGGAGGCACCGAGGCTTGCGCAGATGGCCGCGATGGCCACGCCCAGCGCCACGGCAGCACCTGCCACGATCACGCCCATGGGGATGCCGAACACGGTCGCATTCAGGGCGGAGGCAATGGCCGTCATCATGCCCTCAAAGGCCGCGCCGATGGTGCCCACCATGGAGCCCACGCCCGCGTAGATGGCGGGGAAACTGGACAGCAGACCGCCGGACAGGCCCTGGCTGATGGCCAGCGCGGCGCTGCTCAAGGGTGCTTTCAGCCCCTGGAAGATGCCGGTGAGCTGGGTGCCGAGGGTCTTGGCCTGCGTCCAGACCTCGCCAAAGCCGCTGGTCAGGCCCTTGCAGATCTGGGCACCGATGTCGATGCCCTTCTGCACGAGGGCTGTCTGGGCGCTGCCCAGCGCCTCGTTGAGCTTGTCCACCAGACCGAGGGCAAAGTCATTGACCTTTTTCTTCTGGTCGGCGGTCAGGCCGCCGTAGATGGCATTTGCCGCCCACAGGCCGATGGACTTCCAGTCCTTGTTCTTGACAGCGGTATAGAGGTTGTCGAAGGTGCCCAGCAGGCCGGTGTCGGCGTGGGTCTGCAGCTCCTTCCACAGGTCGTCGAAGCTCTTGATGGATGCCTCTTTGGTGGTCTCGGCCACCTCTTCGGTGCCATCGGCGGCAATGGTCTTGACCCGCTCCACCGTGACCAGCGCCCCGTCCACTACGTCGTCATAGGTCTGGGTGATGACCCGCTTCTGGGTCTCGGTGCCGTCGGTCAGGGTCTCGGTCACCGTCTTGGTGCTGGTCTTGACGCCGTCCACGATGCCGGAGGTGGTAGCGGTGATGGTCTTGGCCACCTCCCGCACCGTCTCCATGGTCTGCTTGACGGTCTTTTTGCCCTTCTCGTCCACCTCGGTGATGGTCTTGATGTCCTTGAGCACGCCTTCCACCATCTGGCGGGAGGTCTCGGTGATGACCTGCTTTTGCTGGGTCTTGCCGGTGGACAGGGTCTCGGTGATGTTTTCGGTGGTGCGGGTGATCTTGCCGTCGATTTCGGTCGTGGTGTCCGAGACGGACTTGACCACTTCGGCAGCAGCTTCCTTCGTGGCCTTGCTGGCTTTCTTGGCTCCGCTGGCGATGGCCGGGTAAGGATTCGCAGCTGTCTGGCTCCCGGCGCGGCTGCTGCCGTTGCCGGAGCTGCTTGTGCCCTTCGGCACCCATCCGTTGTCATCGTCCCATTCGAGGTCTTTGTGGGAGTTGTCCCACTGCTTTGCGCTCTTGCGCTGATTATAGTTGTTGATGGCGTTGTTGTAGGCGGTGTTATAAGCATCCGCCGCAGCACCGATGCCGTTCTTCAGGTTGGCCAGTGCTGCCGCTGCTCCTTCAATTTTTGCAACCAGATCATTGATCCAGTCCACCACCGTGCCGATGGCGCTCTGGGCAATGTTTTTGACCGTGCTGAATGCGGAGTTTACTGTGTTGCGGAAGGTCTCACTGGTCTTGTAGGCCGTCACAAGGCCGGTTGCCAGAGCCGCCAGTGCGGACACAAGCAGGGCCACCGGGTTCGCGGAGATCACCGCATTCAAAGCGGCCTGTGCCAGCGCCAGACCGGTGGCTCCCGCCTCAGCGGCAGCGTTGGCTGCGGTCATGGCCGTGGTGGCAACGGTGTGCGCGACCTCGGCAGCCGTGGCAAGCGCCACATACCCCTTGTAAGCCAGGAACGCCGCGCCCGCCGCCGCGACCACCGACGTAGCAATGCCGATGGTGTCCTTGAGCTGGGCCATCTTCTCGTCGCTGTCAAGGAAGGAGGTGACCACCTCGTTGAGCTTCACCACAAGGTCGCCCAGCGCCGCAAAAAGCCCGCTGGTCAGCTCGCCAGTCAGGGCGGCCACGTTATCCTTCAGGGTGGACATGCGGCCGCTGAAGGTCTGGCTGGCTTCCAGCATGCCGTTGTAAAATTGCCCGCCCTCACTGGTGGCGGCCTGCACTGCATACTGCAGCTCTTCAAAGCTGACCCTGCCGTCCGAGATGCGCTTGTACAGGTCGGACATGCTCTCGCCGGTGGCGTCACAGATCTGGTTCAGCGGGTTAAAGCCCGCGTCGATCATCATGTTGACGTTTTCCAGCGTGACCTTCTTGGCACTGGACATCTTGCCATAGGCACGCACCAGCGTCTGCAGCTTGTCCGCGTTGCCAAGGGAGATATCGCCCAGCTGCTTCAGCACGCCGGTGGTGTCATCGGCGGCAATGCCGAACTGTAAAAGGGTCTGGGTGCCCTCGGTCAGGTCGGACAGGGCAAAAGGCGTGGATGCCGCCATCTTGCGCAGCTCGGAAAGCTTGGCAGCGGCCAGTTCCTCGTTGCCCAGCATGACCTTGAAGTTGGTCAGGTAGCTTTCCATGCTGGCGTTGTAGTCCACGCCGCTCTGGACCACTTTGCCCAGTTCGGATGCGGCCTTTTTTGCAAAGTCCGCGATCATGTTTCCGGCGGCAACGGTCCATTTGCTGGTGCTCTTTTCCGCCGGGTCGCTGTTGAGCCTTACCTCACCGGTGATGCTGAAATCTGCCACTTGTGTCCACCTCTCATTCCGAGCGCGGGCACAAGGGCACAGGCTTTACAGTTTGATCTCTACCTCCCGTTTGCAGGAGGGATTTTTGCATTTGACCCACACGCCGGATGCCGTGGCCGTGCGCACCGCCCACACGGGAAGGGGCCTGCCGCAGTAGGGGCAGGGCACCGGCACCCGCTCAGTGCCGGAAGCGGGCCAGGAATGCCGCGTCGTGTTCGGCAACGGTCTGGGCAACGGCGGCACCCCCTCTCAAAGATGCAGGCAGGGCAAAGCGCTCCTTCAGCGCGGCGTAATGCTCCCGCATGCTGCCCTCGTAGTCGGCCAGGTCCAGCGTGCGCCAGTTTATGATCTTGGCCATGAGGGTATCTTCCGGCAGGGCGGCAAACAGCGCCCGGAACCGGAACCAGTGCAGTTTTGCGGTGGTCAGGTCGATGCCGTAGGCCTGCTGGAAGGCTGCCACGATGTAGGACGCGTCACACCGGTAGTCGAACGCCGGGCCGGTGTCGGGCCTACTGGCAGGCTTTGCCGCTGCTGGCTCTGCGGCCTGTTCTCCGGCGCAGTAAAACTCGATGAGCCAGCTGTATTTTTCCTGCAAGTCGGAGGGCGAAAAACGCTCGGTGTAGAACTGCCCACACAGCTGCAGGGCAAAGGCCACCGGGTCAGCCTCGACCTCTCCATGGCTGTAGGCAGCGGACAGCCGCACCATGTGCCGGAAGTCCGGGTCAATGCGCCTGCCGTGCCATACGGTGGGCAGGGCGTCCGTCAGCAGGTCAGTCATCCAGCGCCGCCAGCTCTGCCAGCAGGGCCTTGCGGCGGGCGGCCTTGTCCACCCGCTCCACCATCCGGGCGGCGGGCGGCTGTGCCGGGAAGCTCACAGGCTGCTGGCTGACGATACGCCCCGCCGTCTGGGTGCGCTGCTGCGCTTTTGCCGCTGCCCGGCGCTGCTTCCGGTTCATGGGCTGGGGCTTGGGGATGCGGCTGGTATAGCGCTGCTTTTCGGCCATACAGGCCTCGTTGATGGCGTCCAGCACGTCATAGATGGGCGCTGCATCGTTTTCATCCAGACCCAGCCGGGCAGAGGCGCCCGCGCCAAGGATCTCGTCAATGCAGGCCATCACGAGACGCGCCTGTGCACGCATATGGTCGCCCAGACGCACGCCGCCGCGGTTGAAGCGTTCCTCTTCGGCCCGGCCCGCCTGCTGCATCCGCTCGTTGGCATCCTCGAAGCGGTCCATATCGTTGGCGTTCAGCACGGAAAAGTTGAATTCCTGTCCACAAATAACCATTTTCTGGCTCCTTTCGTTGGGCCGTGCCCCGGTGCTGCCCCGGGGAGAACTGTTTCACGGCATGAAAAATCCCCGTTCCGGGCGGAGCGGGGAAAGATGCGGGGAAGATCAGCCTGCGGCTGCAGTGATGTAGTTGAACTCCGCAGGGATGCCGATGCCCTTGACGTCGCAGGCAAAGGTGGCCGGGGAACCGGCTGCACCGCCCACGTCGCTGGTGACAACCAGCGAACAGCTGCCCTTCTCGCCCTTGCCGGTGCGCAGGCTGAAGTAGATGTATGGCACGATGACATCGCTGCCGATGCCGAACACGATCTTGCGGGACAGCAGGAAATCCTGAAACGCATCACCGACGCAGCGGTTGCCGTTGACCGACAGGGTGCGCTGCACAGCGCTCTTGGTGTCGGTGGGGCCGGTGCGGATGAAGGTGTCGGAGGTCGTGGACGCATTCAGCGCACCGCTGTGCTCCTTGACGTGGTCGGCGCAGACCACCCAGTCAGTCTCCTTGCTCTGGGTGCTCTCGGTCTGGATGGCAAAGACAAAGTCATCTGCCGTCTCGATGCCGGTATAGGACGCGCTGGGCGTGATGCCGGACTTGGTAATGGCTTCTGCTACGGTCATAGCAAAACTCCTTTCATTTGGGCTGGTAGTAGGTCAGGCGCAGCTGCATCTGCATCCGGCAGCTGCCCGCGCTGCTGGTGACGATGTAGCCGGTGGAGGTGACGGATACGCCGAGGGGCTGGCGGGGCGCTTCCAGTGCAGGCAGGTGGTGGCAGTCGTTCTGGGCCAGAACCCAGTCGGTGAGCTGCTCAAAAAAGCCGCTGTTCTGGATGGCCAGCACGTCCGCCTCGCCGTACTCCCGCCGGGACAAAAAGAGGTAGTTCTTCGCCATGTCCCGCCCGGAAAAATACTTGGTGATCTCCGGGTCGCCGGGGCTGTCCTCAATGGAAAAGGCGGTGGCGTCCTCATCCAGTCCGGCAATGCGGAACGCGGCCCCGGTGGCTTCCTGCTCCTCCGCGATGAGCGGGCAGGTCTTGAGCCACGCCCGCAGGGCGGCAATGGTGGGTTTCTCGCTCATAAGTGTCCCATCCCTCCCCAGAAGGTCGTGACAGCCCGCGCACCGTAAAGGGCGAGGTGCTCTCCGACGTCTGCCAGGGCACGCTGGCCCCAGTAGGAGCCGCGCAGACCGGTCTCTCCGTGCAGGCAAGTGCCCTGCTCATGCAGGTAATACTGCTTGCGTGCATAGGGCGTGTCATACACCAGCAGACCCTCGTCATACTTGCTGGCGAGGTTCACGCTGTTCTTCAGCATGCCGGTGTCAAAGGGCACATAGCTGTCGATCAGCTTGGCCGCTTCCTGTGCGAGGGCATACTGTGCCTTTTGCAGAGCTTCGGTTTTCTCCGCGCCGAAGTCCGGCCGCCACGACAGCTGCATCTGGATGCCGTCTGTCTGATACCGGAACCCATCCGGCTGGTCAAACTTCGGTTTTGCCGACGGGGCAACGGGCCCGAACGGGATCATTTCGCTCATGGTCTCAGCTCCCTTCCACATGCCAGTGCGGCAGCAGGGGCTCCCGGTTGTCCGAGACTGCCGCCACCGTGCAGCAGGGGTGCGTCTTTTCCAGCCGGGCGTATTCCTCGGCGGTCAGGCTCTGCACCGCACCCTGCACCACCTTCCAGCCCCGCTTGAGCGTCCAGTGCTTTGCCTTTTCGGCAGCGGGCAGGGCTGCCCACTGCACATAGGGCAGGTAGCCCAGGGTGCAAACGCTGGCCGGGATGCGGATTTGGATGGTGCGCTCGGGGTCCTTGCTGGTGCCGGTGCCGGAGGTGTCCAGCTTTTCCCGCCAGCTGCAGGCCGGGAACACCCAGCACTTGGGCGTATCAGTGTCGGCCTTGGGGTCGTGGATGAGGTTCACCACGGTAACAGACGTGTTCATCTCACATGATCCCCCTGTACAGCAGGCCGTGGGGGTCCGCCCCGAGGGCGGCTTCCAGCACATTCCAGGCTTCAAAACGCACGGCGGCGCTCAGGCTTGTGTTGGCCGCAAAGGTCACAGCATAGCCGTCATTGGAGACGCTCTGTGCGCCCGGTGCAGCACCCACAGCCAGCTTTGCAGCCAGCAAATCCACGATCTGGGCGCAGGCATCCGCCAGCATCTGGCGGCAATCCTCACACTCGGCGGCGTGGGCTTCTGCCCGGCCAAAGGTGGCGCTGTCGATCAGGCGGGACGCCCGGCTGCACAGCACCCCGAAGGCCGCTTCCGGCACCGTACCGCCCGCCGCCTGGTATTCGTCATAGGTGCAGTAGAGCATGGGGCCTCCTTATGCTGCCTTCTTCTTGACCAGAATGGTCTGGCCCTTGGTGACCTTGTAGGCGTAGACCTTACGGCCCTGCACGGCAGATGCGCCGATGAAGTCGCCGGAGCCGGAGAGATCCTGCAGGTGGACGGGAACGGCCCACTCGTCGATGACGGCGAACCAGTTGGGATGACCGGCCACATACTCGACGTTCTCGCCCAGGGTGGAATCCTCGAACACGGTGTAGCCTGCGATCTTGCCTACAGCGCCGGTCTGAACGACTGCGTCACCCAGGTCGGAAGCCTTGATGAACTCGGGGCTCTTCAGAAGCAGGCCGTAGGTGTCCGGGGAGACCAGCAGCCAGCGGCCTGCAGTGGGCACGCCGATGGAGGACTGCTGGGTGCGAGCATCCACGATGTTGGCGTAGATGGTCTTTTCGGTCAGGGCGGTGGTATTGCCGAAGGCAGTGCCTGCGGTGGTCAGCTCCACGGAGCCGTCAGAATCCATCTGCAGGCCCAGAGAGTAACCGGCGCTGTCCAGGCGGTCGGCAACCAGATCACCGGGAACGCTCTCTGCATCGAAACCATCGATGATCTCGTTCACTGCCTTGTCGTGGTCGATGTTGACGGTGAGGTAGGTGGTGTCGCCGCTGGTCTGCTTTGCGCCCTTGACCTTGTCGTAGTCGTTCACAACCACCTCAGTGTCACGGACAGGGACCTTGACGGAACCGGCCTTGGGGCTGCCCTCGTAGCGGTTGTTGCAGATCACGCCGACTTTCTTCACCAGCGTCTTGCGCAGCTTGAGGTCGACCAGATTGGAATAGCGGACCTGTGCTTCATGTGCCATAAGAATATCCTTTCTCTCATTCGATGTTGATATCGGGGTTCATCTTCTTGAAGGCAGCGGTCACGGGGTCAACATCCCCGGCGGGCGGGGTGCCATGCTCTTTGCCGCTGGAAACGTGAACGGAACCAGCGCCGCCCTCTGCCGCCTCGCCAAAGGCCCAGGGGTTCGCCTTTGCGGCTTCCTCCAGCGCCTTGGAGATATCGGTGGAACGGTCCTTGGAACCCTTGAGGGCATCCAGATCCAGCAGTGCCCGGACTGCCTTGACGCTGCGGCCCTTGGCTCCCAGAATGGCGGTGTTCAGGGCATTGTCAAAGGCAAAGCCCTCAGCCTGAGCCTGCATATCGCCCTTGAGCTTTGCCAGTTCGGCCTCGTACTCCTCGGGCTTCTTCTTGCCGTCAAAGGCGGCAAGGCCGTCCTGGGCAGTCTTGAGCTGGGTCTGAGCGTTTTCCAGCTGGCTCTTGTACTGCTCGGCGGCAGTCTTTTCCCGGTTGACATCGTTGCCGTTCTCGGCCATGATCCAGTTCAGCTGTTCCTCGGTGATGCCGGGGATCTGTTTCTTCACGTCTTCACGCTTCATGGGATAAACTCCTTTCGTTTGGGACAGACCACAGTTTGTTTACGCTGTTCTCTGTCAGCAATCGGTCTTTGGGCAGGATACGCACTGCCCTCTGCGATGGCACCGTTTGCAGGGCTTGGACCTGCGGCATCCGGTTTTGGAGACCGGCGCTCTTCCATCTGAGCTAAAACGGTATGAAAAAAGCGCCCCTGCTCAAACGAGCAAAGACGCTTGCGGTATTTGGTTGTATCAGTAGTCCCGGAAGGGGCAGGCCTCACAGATTTTCTTCCAGTCGGGCTTCACCTTGAACCGGGCAGGAATACAGCTGTCAATGACAGCTTGATTTTCCATGCAATCAATGGGGTCTGTCCAATCGTCTACCAGCGGGCACTTGACGCTTGCGGCGGTTCCGGTTTCATCCGGTCTGTATTCTACATTACCCAAGAAGGCCATTCTTTTTCATCTCCTTAACCAAAGCAGTCGTGTTTTCATCATATTGGTCACGGCTAAATGCTGTGCGAATCTCGTTTGTTCCTGTACGGACATACGCTGAACCTTCTGCCCCATAGTATCGCTCAAACTGGCCATTCCAGACGGTGACAGAGATTTTTGCATCCCGGATGTACTGTTTAGCCTGCTTTTCACTGACATTGTGGGAGCGCTCCTGATTTATGTGCGCATCGTCAAATGTAAGGCTGTCAATGTTGATGGCGGTGGGTTTCAGGTGGATCGCAGCGGTTTTGGGCAGCTTTGCGGCGATGCGAAGGTTCTCAATGATTATAGCATCTTTCTGCTGTTTTTCATAGCCTTTCGCCGCCCACGCGGCCTTACTGCTCTCGCTCCTGCCAAACCCGGCCACGCTCGTCCGGGCGCTGTCCACTCTGCCGCCGGTGACGCTGATAAAGTCGGCCAGCTCCTGACGGGCCTGCCGGAGCTTCACCGCGCTGGCGGTGGTGTCGGCCCCGGCGGCATCCTCAGCCAGATACCGGCGCTTGTACTTGCGCACGGTGCGCTCCCGGGCCCGCTGCATCTGGCTGATCTCGTACCGGGTGTACTTGCCGCCGTTGTACTCGATGTCCCGGGCGTTGAGGGCTTCCAAGCTCTCCTGCGTCCATGCAGGCGGTGCACCCAGCTCAGGGAAGATGGCAAAGAAGGTGTGACGGCAGTTCCAGCCGCAAAGCCCGGCCCCGGTGCCGTAGCCGGTGGCGGCCTCGAAGTCCGGGTAATGTCTGCCCATGTAGTCTACAGCGCCGCCCCGGTGGAACTGCCTGCCCTGCCACTCGGCGTGTGAAGGCCTGGCCCCGCCGTGGGCCGTGGTCTCGAAGAACTCCACCCCCATCTCATCGGCCCGGGCCACCTGCAGCTTTGCACCGGTCTGGTTGACCCCGGTGAGCACCGCCCGGCGGGCGGCAACCTCCAGCGTGTCGGTGTGGCCGGTGGGGTAGGTGACGTACTTCATGGTGTCGGCCAGACTGTCCACCGCACTCTTGACGGCGCTCTTGTAGTCGAACGCACCGCTGCTCACCTTGAGATGGGCGCGGTCGAGGGCGGCTTCAAACTGGCCGCTGACGGTGTTGGCCGTGGTGGAAGTCAAGTTGTGGAAGGTTCCCGCCGTCTGCTGATAGCCAGCGTTGAGCAGGGCCTGCAGGGTGGCATTGTCGGCAAAGGGCGTGGGTTCCTTGCCGTAGTGGTAGTAGATCTCGTCCTCGGCCTCCATGGCCCGGGTGGCCGCTTCCTGCATGAGCCGCCTGATTTCGGCTTCGCTCTTGCCGGTGTAGCGGGCCAGCTTCTTTACCACGTCCTGCCGGAGGGCTTCGGTCTGCTCATACCGCCAAAGCTGCCAGTTGGCCGTGGAGGTCATGGTGTCCATTTTGGAGATGCGCCGGGCCACGTCCCGCAGGATATCGTCCTCGACCTGCTGCCAGAGCAGCACCAGCCGGTCGGGTGCGTGGTCGAGATAGTCCGGGGCCAGCATCAGCCGCCCCCGCCGAAGCTCAGCTCCGGCTGCTTGTTTTCGTCAGCAGCTTCCTGTGCCAGCTTGCGGGCATCCTCTTCACTGACCCCGTACCGGGCAGACAGATACTTGTACCGGGGCAAAAGGCCGCTCAGGGCATCGTCCCGCATCTGGCTCATCCGGGTCTCGGCATCGGTGATGTAGCTGTCGTCCCAGTCCACAGAGATGGGGGTGTCGGGGTCCACCGCTGCCCCCTGCAGGTTCTTTGCTGCCCACAGGATGGCCCGCACGATGCCCACCAGCGCCCCCTCAATGGGGATCTGGTTCTTATTGGCGCTGGCCACCAGATCCTGACGGCTGCCGTTGTACTCGGTGGCTGTGGTCACGTTGCCCAGCTCGAAATTGTACCGGTGGCAGCCCAGACCGCACTTGAAGCTGAACAGATTCAGCATATCCTGCACAGCCTTGTGGTTCTGCTCCACCCGCAGGTCAGGGTTGTATTCGTGGTATTCGCTGGACTGGTCGAGGCTCCCTTCCTTTTGGGGCAGGGTGACGAACTGGCTCTGCACATCGTCATCGGGTGGAATAGAATGCTCCACGCCCTCCTGATCCACCACCTTGCGGCAGATGTCCGCAGAGTAGAAGATCTTCTTGTGGCCCAGCCGGATATCCTCCCGGTAGTTGTCAAAGGCAAGGTCGATGCCCTGGGCCTCGGCCAGCGCTTCGGCAAAGACGCTCATGCCCAGCCCTGTGCCACCGTCAAGGTTATTGACTGCTGCCGGGCTGAACAGGGCAAACCAGGGCGGGGAACCCTCCACCGTGATGCTTTCTGCCGTACCCGGCGGGGCCTGCAGCGCTTCAAACACCGGAGCACCCGAAACTCCATCCGTTACCCGGAACCACTCGTTGCGGATGGTGCGCCGGGTCTCATTGCCGGTGTGGGTCTGCAGATAGACCGCAGGCTTGCCCTCCATCATGCACTCGGAGACAAAGGCTGCTTCGGTCACGATGCCCCGTTCCACCCGCAGAGGCAGGATGCAGGAAGCCGGGTCATAGTCCAGCTTCAGGCGGGTATCCGGGCCGGGGACGGCTTTTCCTTTCACGACAGTCAGATTCTCGGCACTCAGTACAAAGGCACCGGTGCCGGACCAGTAGGCCTGTTCCACCAGAGCATTGGCATTGCGCCAGAAGTGCAGCTCCCGGAGCAGGCCGCCCACCTGCTGCTCATCGTCGCCCAGCAGATACCGGGCGGTGGCAGCGTCCTTGATTTGGAAGGTGGTGCGGTCGTTCAGCAGCAGGTTTGCCCAGTCCTCGCAGACCCGTTTCGGCATCCGCAGGGAGGCAATAGGGCGTTTCTTGGTGCCGTTTGCGTATTCAGCGGCACGGGTGTGCACCTTGGGCACGCTGCCCTGCCACCACTGCCGCCAGGTCTCGATGTGGCCGTAGTAGTCGGTATCGATGGCCCACCCGCGCGTCTTGTTCAGGTAGTTCAGAAATGCGGTGATGTTCATGTGTTGGTCAACCTCTTGAAATCGCGCTCGATGGTGTACTCGTAAGCGTCCAATGTGTCGATATCTGTGCTGCCGTCATCCAGCCGCTCGTCCACGCCGGGGTGCTTGCCGCTGTACAGGGCCGTGGCAAGGGCATCCCGGAGGGTGGCCGCCTCCGGCAGCAGCCAGAACCGCCCGCCGCCCATCAGGATGCAGGTCAGGCGGATGCGGTCATTGATGCGGATCTTGGCACTGTTTTCCACCCGGTCGGCCAGCCAGCTCAGTTTGCAGCGCCGGAGCCTTGCCCGGATGTGATTGATCAGCGTCTGCTCTGCGGAATCGCAGAAGATGTACTGGATCTCGCCCCAGCGGGCAAAGACAGCCATGCAGAACTCCAGCAGCCGGTCGGCCAGAAAGTCGGCATCCTGCGCCACAGGGTCGATGCGCTGGGATGCCAGCCCTACCACGCCGGACCAGCCCGGTAGGATGGCCGTTGCCACAAAGGCATGTTTGGAGCCGTTGCCGCCAAAGTCCACCCCGATGCGCACCCGCCACGGGTGCAGCGGCTTGTCCACAGGCCAGAAAAAACGCCCATCTCCGGCGGCAAGGCTGTCGGCCAGCAGGCGGTAGATCACGCCGTTGGCGGCCATCCACTGCCCCAAGATAAAGCGGTTATAGTAGACCGTGCCGGTGTATTCTTTTTTCAGATCGGCTACGAACTGGGCCGGAAGTGTAGGGTTATCGTCGATGGTGTAGGCTTGACAGTAGATGTCGGCGTCGCTGTCCAGAAAGCGTTTGAACCAGTGCTGCGGGTTTTCCGGGTTGCATGTGCCGTCAAAATGGGAGTGCGGGCAGGACAGACGGCTTTTCAGCATCTGGAACACGCCCTCGTCCCAGGTGGTGATCTCGTCGCCGTAGGCGTACTCGAAGGCTGCGCCCTGGATGCGGGCAATGTGCTTTTTGTTGTCGGCACCGAGGACATACACCTTGCGGCCGAACAGCTGCACGATGTTGCCGGACGCCGAGGTGCGCACGATGCCCACCAGATCCGGCCCCCAGAGCGCCCGCATGGGTTCCAGCACGTTGCGTTCCAGCGTGCCAAGGGTATTGCCCAACATGACCAGCAGGCCCTCGTCCCGCGCGGCAAGGATGCGCTGCGGGATGGTGACGGCACAGTCCAGATAGGTCTTGCCGGAGCGAGTCGCGCCGGTCTTGATGTTCCAGCGGTGGGAGCAGCTGCGGAGAAACGCCTGCTGATACTCAGTCAATGGCACTGTCGATTCCTCCCAGCAGTTTGCGGGCGTTTTCCAGTGCGTCGGCACCGGGGTCCTCCTGCGGGGCTTCCTCGCCCAGCATCTTCAGCAGCACCCCGGCGGCCCGGGCATCGCCGCGCTTTGCGGCTTCGGCCATGCCCATGACCACGCTCATCTGGTTGTCCACGTCCTCCGGGTCCACCTCATCCCGCAGCAGGGCGTTCACCCGGCGGCGGTCGGTCTCCGGCAGGCTGAGGTAATAGTCGGCGGCTTCCTTCATGCTGCGTTTGCGGCGGCGTGCCTTGCCGGACGCAATGCCGCCCTGCTGGGCGATCTCTCTCTGTTCGCTCTCCGTTCGCTTGTTGAACGGGATAAGATTCTTTTCGTTGGACACGTCACCACCTCTCATGGTTCAGGTAAAACAAAAGCCGCCCCGGAGGACGGCAGAAATATGCAAAGGATGCCCGGCTGGTACATTCAGGCTGTTGGTCGGTAAAGGTTGTTCCCCTGTCGCAGCCGGGCAGCACAAAACCCGCAGGATTGAAGGGAGTAAACCTTTCCTGCGGGCTCTTGCGATGATACTATTTTATCATGAAATCAAAGACATGTCACTGACGTCGTACTGACGTTTTACTGACATCTGTCACAGTTCCAAAGCATCCACACCTTTACGGTGATGACGGTAAACCTGCCGTACACAGATGCTCATCTTCTGTGCAATCTGCTCCCAGTCCTGAAAGCGGAGATACTTCAGCCGCAGGACCTCGTAATCCTTCGGGTCGTCCACATCCTCCAGTCGGGCCATAAGTTCGGCGTGGAGATCATCACACAGCATGATCTGTGCATTCAAGGCTTTCTCGGCTCGTTCAATACGTTCTACAGTTCGTGCCAGACTCTGCCCATCACTGCTGCCGCCCGGCATTCCGGTCAGTTGCTGCGTGGTACAACCGGTGTCACGTTCTGCTTCATCTAAATCATCTCGCAGGTGCTTGGCCTTTACCATAGCGTCCCCGTACCGACTGAGCCAGCGTCTTTTCTCTTCGTAGGTCATGCCAGCTCCTCCACCCGGACGAACACCCCGCAGGGGTCCGACCAGAACTTCTCCACGATCTCGCTGCACACCTGCGCGTCATCGGCCCAGAAGTGCAGGCGGGTCATCTCGTCCTTGAGGGCCTTTTCCAGGTTGTCGGTGTCGGGTTTGCTGGTGCGCCACTCGCCGCTGCGGCGCTTGCCCTCGGTGGGAAAGCACCACTTGACCAGCAGCCGCACCGGCTGGCCTGCCGGGATGGGCGCTTTGGGCGCATGGGGCGCGAGATATGCGTGGAGCTTGGCGCGGGCGGCTTTCAGCTCCGGGCTGTCGTGGAGCACCGCGTGGGGCTGGCCACCCTTCATGTAGGCGTGCAGCTGCTTTGCGTTGTGGGTGGTGGTGGGCGGCTGCATGGGGATAAAGAATTGCATGTACATGGGGTTCACCTCGTTTTTCTTTTTTGATGCAGGCCAACGTGATGGGGAGGGTTCCCCGGATGGATGGGGGCTGTGCACGCCCCATCCTCCGGGAGACCCCATCACACACGGACGGATTATGCTATTATATATAGGCATTTTCCGTCCCGGATCCGTAGGAAAATGCGGCATTTTCCGAAATCCGGAAGCCGGACGCGGACGGATTATGCGGGCATTTTACCGTTTTTGTACGTTGCGTAAAACAAAATATTGCAATTTGTAATCATCCGTTGGAACCGGGCTCTTTGCGTCCCACGTCCGCGCCATCTACCCAGTAACCGCCGTCCGCTTTCAGGCGGCGGCGCACGGTGTCCGGCTTCAGGCCCATATACTCGGCCATGGCGTAGACAGTGACCTTGCCGTCCATCGTGCAGGATTCGTAGGCGGTGGACAGCTCCACGGACTTGTTCTTGGCCAGCTTCTCCCGGCTGCCCCAGCGCTTTTCCGCGCCGCGTGCGGCAAAGCCCTTGACGTCTCCGTCCGGCTGGAGATCTTCCAGCAGGCCGCTGTCCGGCTTGTGCACCGGGTAGTCAAACCAGAGGTTCACCGGGTCAAAGCGGGCGAACTCGCGGAGCGTGCCCTCGATGCGCCAGGCAGTCATGCCGTCGGCCTGCTTCTGGGCGGCGGCGACTTCGGCGTCAATGGCCCGCAGGTCGGCCAGGCCCAGGCACTCCTTGGCCACGGCCAGCATCCGGCTCTTGCTGAGGGTATCGTCCGGGCCGTAGGCGTCCGCATGGCCGCGCTTGTCCAGCATGGCCTTGATGACCCGGCAAGCGGCCTTGTTGTGCAGCTGCTGGCGGATGGCATCGGTTGGCACCAGCTCGGTCATGTCCAGCATGGCATCCGGGTCGCGGGCGAACACGCCGGAGCCGGATGCACGGTCCATGCTGCGCTT
>OOCP01001448.1_pt1 | contig 24120 bp, 18 predicted proteins | sample 1671511 | NCBI WGS metagenome assembly OOCP01 (sample SAMN06348164, study PRJEB24527) | human gut metagenome | biome: human gut; feature: ankylosing spondylitis patient; material: feces | host: Homo sapiens | place: China | collected 2015-10 | reverse complement strand
ATTCTATTCTGCTTAGGCAAGATAATTCCTCCATGACCCTCTTCATTTTATATCATGAAGTATTTTGACATAGAGGGCTGGTCCGCGACATTCATGAGTTTGAAGTTTTTCATCGTGATATCCTTAAATTGTTCGATATCGAACTATCTGTTGATAATAAAGAGCAAAATGCCTTTCGCTTGGATGGTTGAAAACGTTACTGTTTCTGAGTCAAAGACTGCGTGAGGCGTCCTAAAGGGCCTCTAAGGTAGTGGCTTCTTCCTTGGACAATGCTTGAGATGCTTATTAAGCGTTTGATTGATCGTCCGCTGATCGTTGGGAAGACGCCACTAACAAGATAACCGTTTTCGCCCAAGCGATCTACCACATCGACACCGTCGACTTGCTGAGCGCGTTTTTTGTGCAAGCTCTGTGACAGTGAGCCCGTCCTGAGAGTAGAGTCGAACGAGGATGTCACCGTGTGAGGGTTGAAGATCGTCTATGCCGATCGCATTCACTTCACACACAATGTATTGACTGGCAAAATCGAGTAATCGCGAGAATGAAGCGATTAAATTTCGATAGGGAGAGGGTTTGCATGTTTTCATCAAATCCCCGATGGCTATGAAAGTTCAATGTGCCGTTTCGCTGAGGGAGGCACATTGTGCCCAAAATACTTTTTTCTGAGTGTATTGGTTTTTTGAGATTTTAGACATACGTCTCACTTATCCCAAAAATGAGTTATCGACTTGACTTCCTCTTCAATTCGTGTAAAATTCATCTTCTCGGTGCGGGAATAGCTCAGTTGGTAGAGCGCAACCTTGCCAAGGTTGAGGTCGCGAGTTCGAGACTCGTTTCCCGCTCCAGAATTCTTGACGAAAGGAACGTTGGGTTCCTTTTTTCTCACTGTTTTGGAACTAGCCGGGGTGACGAAATTGGTAGACGTAGCGGACTTAAAATCCGCCGGCGATAAAAAAGCCGTACGGGTTCGATTCCCGTCCCCGGCACCAGTTCTAGTTCACGAAAACAGCCACCCTCGGGTGGCTTTTTTCTTATCTGCAGGCTGAATTGGGTAGAAATCGTTGGGTAGCTGCTTAATGTAAGTGGGTCCGTCTCCGATTCGGCTCCACACATTGACCGCAAAACGCCGTTCGGTTTGTACGAATCGGCTCAACCTTAACGATAGGAGCCAAAATGGCCAAGCGCAGTGCAAGCTCAAACCCTCCTCTTGGAACGAATCCTTTAAGTGCTTTGTGGCTAAGAGAACATAAGCTATGGAGTGAAACGGGGCGTTTTTCGCGTGGGAAAAAGTATTGGAAAGATCGTCGTGTCCGCGATTTAGGTTTTTATAGCGAAGATCTGCGCATCGAAGGTCAGGTTGAGGGGAGCTATTACAACGACTACTGGGTGACTTACCATATTGACCCGTTTAATGAGCTCGAGAAGCAAAGACTTATCGACATGTTCAAAGTCCATCCCTCGTGGCTTGTGTCGCTGCAACATCAGGTTGTCCCCGAAGAGCTCGTACCCTATTGTGAACAAGTGGGCGTTAGTCTTTATCCGTCGGTGATGGGTATGGATTGTACTTGCCCTGATGCAGGGGATCCTTGTAAACACGGGGTAGCTGTTGCGTTGAGCATCGTGGAGGTGCTCGATCATGATCCGATCGAATTGTTTCGCCTTAAAGGCATGAATCTGAAGGAGCTCTTCCCTCAGGTCAAAGAGAATCGAGCGCTCAGTAGTACGCTTGGAGCGATTCTTGAACATGACTATACACCTGCAGCGCACCCGTTTGACAGTATGGAAGAAGCGCTCGAGGCTGAGATACCAGATTTAGCGGATAGCCTACTGAAGGCCTATACAGACGTGAGCAACGCCCCTTTCTTAAACGGCCATACGCTCAAGACCTTCTATGACGTTACCAAACTCACCATTGAATATGAGAATGAGCAAGTGGCAGTTGAACTCAATACCTTACCTTGGCGGAGTCCACGTCTGGTGATGTATCCGACCCTCGAAGTGTCGCCATACGAGTACAAAATGCATGTAATGAGTCGTACGTCACGTGGGAGGAATCCCAAATATCGAGGATACAACGCAGATGAGATTTGGAACACGATATTGCACACGTCAGCCAGTGTTTGTGAAACCGATCAGAAACTACGACTCTGGAAGCAGGCGTTACTCTTGGCACGTCGTTTGGCTCAGGCGGGCGCCATGTATCCTGTGGCCTACCAAAAAGGTCAAGACGGCGCATCACGCTCGGTGTTGTGGATGCCTGCAACGATGAACGAAACCGTGGCTCGCCAAATCGCTACGCTCCAAGCGCAAGTCGAGTTGCAACGTGAGGATTGGAAGCGCTTTTTGCCTCACGCATCGTATGAGCGAACGCTGGTGGGGACCTCGGCTCGCTTCTTGATTGGAGACACTCAGCGTAATGAAGCTTTGTTGCTCGTGAGTGAAGCCTTGCGGTGGTCAATTGCCAAAGCTATGCGCTCTGTGGACGGCTATACTCGGGAGCGTTTGTGTAAAGCGCTCTTTGTGAACGAAGCGAGCATGGGGATGTCACCCGCTTATGTTCAAGCGTGCGATCGTTTTTTTAGTCCCTTTAGTTTGGGCTATTTGGAACGTCCCTATGAACTCGTGATTACCGTGCGGCGACGGGATCAGGATACGGTGTCTGTGAGCTTGGGGATTCGTATGAAAGGCACTACGGTCGACGAAACGAAGAGTGAGGCGAGCTCTGAGTCCTTATCGTCTGTCGAGCAAGAGGCGTTTGAAGAGGAAACCTTCGTCAGCTACCAAGACGTTCTCACACGCTCAGAGTACGAAAATATTCGTTTTGATGTGGTCGGACTCGCTCAGCATTTAGCCCCCTTTTCTCCAGTGGTGGAGCATATCGTTAAAAACGATGGTAAAAACTATGCCCTCGAAAAAGTTGAGCTCGCTCAGTTTGTTTTTGAACAGATCCCCTCTCTTGTGCTTTTTGGGGTTCGTGTACGACTCCCCAAGAGTTTGCAACGTTTATTGCGTCCCAAACTCTACAGTGATTTTGCCATACAAGGCGATGGCTCAGTGTTGAACCGATCGGCTATCCTCGACTTTAATTGGAGGGTCGCTCTCGGTGACAAGGAGATGAGTTCAGAGGAATTTTTGAAATTATGTCGACACGCGGGTGGTATTGTGGCGTGGGGAGACGATTTCATTTACCTGGAACCTGATGCCATTGCCCGGATGCGTGCAGCGCTTGAGCGACCTCGACAAGTCGGGCGTTTGGCTGCGATTGCTGCGGCTCAGACGGGGGAATACAACGGGTTTCCTGCCGAAGTCTCTCAGAATATTTTGAAAGAACTCGAGCGACTCAATCAGGTAGAAACCGTGAGTTTGCCGGCGGGGCTCAACGCGCACTTACGCCCCTATCAGGAACGCGGGTTTGCATGGTTGCACAAAAACACCACTTTGGGTTTAGGCAGTTTGATTGCCGATGATATGGGGCTTGGTAAAACCATGCAAGTGATTGCATTACTCCTGAAACTCAAAGAGGAAGGAAAAACGCAAGGACCGCACCTTTTGATTGTTCCCACGACCTTGATCGCGAACTGGGAACATGAATTAACCAAATTTGCCCCGAGTTTAAGGTTCCGAATCTACCACGGGAGTGACCGAGTGCTGGATACCGACACGGATATTGTGATTACGAGCTACGGAACGGCGCGTATGGATATTGAGCGGTTAGCGAAATTCACTTGGGAAATGGTGATTCTTGATGAAGCCCAAGCGGTGAAAAATACCACGACTAGTGTGAGTCAGTCACTCAAACAGCTCAAGGCACGCGGTAGCTTCATTGGTATGACGGGGACGCCGGTAGAAAACCGACTGATGGAGTATTGGTCCATCTTTTCATTGGTCGAGCCAGGACTCTTAGGGAGCCAAGCCCATTTTCAGGAAACGTATGTGGTGCCGATTGAACGCAACCATGATCCCGAGGTATTGGAGCGGTTTAAACAACTCACGGCACCTTTTATGCTCCGACGTGTGAAAACTGATAAAAGCATCATCGCGGACTTGCCCGACAAGTTCATGGTGGATCGGTTTGTTTCGCTCAATAAAGAGCAAGCTGCACTCTATCAAGCGACACTCGAGCGAGAAATGCAGGCCATGCAAAAGGCTAAAGAGACGGAAAATAAAGGGCAACAACGCGTCCGTTTGTTGGCTCTGATGACAAAATTGAAGCAAATCTGCAACTCGGTGTCGCAGTTTAAGAATACGCTACAAAAGCGTCCTATTCCCGATTCGGGTAAGGGCGAAGTGCTCATGGATATCTTGGCCGAAGCTCAGGAAAACCAACAAAAAGTGCTGATTTTTACCCAATATGTGCAAATGGGGGAACGACTTCAGAATTGGATTGAAGCGGCAACAGGGGTGCGTCCCGACTTTTTAAATGGAAGCGTGCCGGTGAAAAAACGTGCTGAGATGGTTAAGGCTTTCCAGACCGACGATGCGACGCAGATCATGATTGTGTCACTCAAGGCGGGGGGAACGGGTTTGAATCTCACGAAAGCCACGATCGTGGTCCACTACGATTTGTGGTGGAATCCCGCGGTTGAAAATCAAGCGACGGACCGTGCGTACCGGATTGGGCAAACGCGCGATGTGACCGTGTATCGGTTAATCACACGAGGAACTTTCGAAGAGCGTATCAACGACTTGCTTAACGAAAAGCGTGCTCTTGCGGATTTGACGGTTAGCGTTGGGGAATCTTGGATTGGGGACTTAAGCCAAGATCAGCTAGCAGATCTCTTTAAGTTAGAGGTCTAGCGTTGGGTGAAAATAAATACCATGAATACGGTATTGGTCTTAAAAACACGATCCCTTTTTTGACAAGCCTTCGAAAGGTCTGTATAGTTCTTTCTCTCTAGGAACGTAGGCGGGAATAGCTCAGTTGGTAGAGCGCAACCTTGCCAAGGTTGAGGTCGCGAGTTCGAGACTCGTTTCCCGCTCCACGATACCGATTGCGTACGTTCATTAGGGATGAATGCGGGAATAGCTCAGTTGGTAGAGCGCAACCTTGCCAAGGTTGAGGTCGCGAGTTCGAGACTCGTTTCCCGCTCCAGAATTTCTGAGGAAGGGGAAGCGTTGGCCTCCCCTTTTTCGTTAGTGAAAAAGCCAAAAATGAAAAAGTCGCTTGTTTGAGATGATAAGTACTTTCGTTTTTGCTAAAATTCGTGTCTTTCTGCTTGGGTGAGGGGTTAAAACTGCCGCCACGGGTGGTGCCAAACCGCTCAATAGAGCATACTCGGTGCTACACAAGCAGTGAAGATTTTTTCCGGAATGTCTATAAGTGAATTTTTGCGAGTGCGAACTTATGGACACGAAACAGCACTCGTTACTACGTGGGGTTTGCCATGGCTGTTCAGCAGAACAAAAAATCCACCAGCAAGCGCGGTAACCACCGTGCTCATGACTTTTTAACGAATCCGCCCACCGCCGTCGAAGCGACGACCGGTGAAATCCATCGTCGTCATCACATCAGCCCGACCGGTTTCTACCGCGGCAAGAAAGTGTTGGCTACGAAGGCTGACGAATAAGCAGTCGTGAATTGCTCGGTGTGATTGTGAGACTAAGAAGCTTCCTTGAACGCGAGTTCAAGTAGTCGAACAAAGCACTAGAAATCATTGAAAGGGTCACTTCGATTGAGGTGGCCCTTTTGCTTTACGCAGGGCGACGCTCGGCACAGCGTTTCCCTGATGCCACCGTCTTAACGCCAAACAAACCGACTGCGTTTTTATTTGCCCATTAGTAAAACCGAGAATAGTCAAACCCCTAAGTCTCCTTTTAGCATAACCAACGGTTTCTACGCTAAAACCGCTGTTAAAGGAGAACACCGACATGAGTAAAGCGTTAACGTTTGGTTTGGCCGCTATGATGAGTGCCATCGTGGGCCTGAGTTGTGCCCCGGCCATGGCGGCGGAAGGTCCTGCTCCCGAAGTAGTCGCTCAGCAAATGAAGACGACCTACAAGGTCATCAGCCCCGAAGAAGCCAAGCAAATGATGGGGAAAAAGGGCGTGGTCGTACTGGATGTGCGCACGCCGGAAGAATTTGCTGAAGGTCATATTGAAGGGGCCGTGAATGTGCCCTTACAAAGCCTCAAGCCGGGCGAAAAAGTGAGCGCCGCTCCGGATACGAAGGAAACCCTTTTGGTGTATTGCCGTTCCGGTAAGCGTGCGACCGCCGCGTCGGAAATTTTACTCAAGAGTGGTTACGAAAAAGTGTATAACTTTGGCGGTGTGCAGGGCTGGCCCTTCGGACTCGTGAAGTAGTATTTGTTTACGTTTCTCGCTAAGGCGTGACGCATTCCGTTTTTTTAGGGGCTCACGCCTTTAATTATTCTTGCTATAGTGAAGGCCACAGAGCGCTCCTTGGAGGGAACGCCCCTAAACAGTGTTTGAAATCGAAGGATACCCAATGAATTATTCCCGTATCGTCGGCACGGGGTCACAGATGCCTCAGCAACAGGTGAGCAACGATCAATTGGCTCAACGTCTTGCCCAGAGAGGGATTGAAACCAGTGACGAATGGATTCGTACTCGTACAGGGATTGAAAGCCGTTATTTTGTGAACCCTGAGTTGGGGGAAACCACGACGACGATGGCCATTGCCGCGGCCAAGAAGGCCTTGGCAAACGCGTCCGTCGACCCAAGTAGCATTGATTTGATTATTGTGGCCACCACCACCCCCGATATGGTGTTTCCGTCGGTGGCTTGCCACGTACAAGCCGCGTTGGGGTGTGCTGGCTGTGCCGCGTTTGATGTGCAGGCCGTTTGTGCGGGTTTTATCTATGCGCTTAACGCCGCTGATGCGATGTTGCGCGCGGGGCCCTATAAACGGGCCGTTGTGATTGGCGCCGATACGATGTCACGCTTGGTGGACTTTAACGACCGTTCGACCTGTGTGCTCTTTGGTGACGGTGCAGGGGCCGTGGTCTTAGAGGCCTGCGAAAAGCCAGGGATTATTGCGGCGCGCATGTATGCCGATGGCCGCTTTGATGAGTCCGTTCTCGGTGTGACGGCGCATCTGAATCATGGTGAAATTTGTGGCAATCCCTTTTTAACCATGCAAGGAGCAAAGGTCTTTAAGTTGGCCGTCGATGGCTTAACAGGGAGTGCGCAGGAAGTGGCCCAATTGGCAGGCGTGCGCACCGAAGACGTGAAGGTCTTTATTCCTCATCAGGCGAATTTGCGCATCATGACGATGGTGGCCGAAAAATTAGGTATTCCCGAAGCCAATATGGTGAAAACCGTGATGCATCAAGGGAACACGTCCGCCGCGTCGGTACCCACGGCATTGGATTGGGCCAATCAACACGGCATGATTCATGCGGGGGATTTGGTCTTGTTGCAGGGCGTCGGAGCAGGGATGGCCTGGGGTTCGGCACTGCTGTATTGGTAAGCGACGCCTTGCCTGCCCCAAAGTTGGTAGTGAATTCAACCGTTGGGATGATACGGTCTACTGTTAGACTAATGACTCCTTTTTTTATAGGACTTTGATCCATGAGTATTGCGTTTGTTTTTCCTGGGCAAGGTAGCCAAACGGTGGGCATGTTGCAGGGGTTTGCACAAGCCCAACGCGTCAACGATATGATGGCTCAGGCCGATCGTGCCTTGGGAGAGCCGTTAACGGAACTGATCGCTCAGGGTCCCATTGAAACGCTCTCGTTGACCGTGAATACCCAGCCCGCGATGCTCGCGAGTTCGGTCGCGATCTATCAGCTCTGGCTCGAGCGCGGGGGCGTCAAACCGGCCATGATGGCAGGGCACTCCTTAGGGGAGTACTCGGCGTTGACCGCCGCCGGTGTGCTCAATTTTGACGAAGCAGTGCGCTTGGTGCGTTACCGTGCGACGGTGATGCAAAATGTGGTGCCTGTAGGTGTGGGCGGTATGGCCGCGCTGATTGGTCTTGACGATGCCGCCGTGCTGAAGGTTTGTGAAGAGGCGCGCGATTCGGGGTTAGTGACCCCGGCCAACTTCAATGCACCAGGTCAAGTGGTGATTGCGGGCGAAGTCGCTGCGGTTGAACGCGCGATTGAATTAGCCAAGGCAGCGGGTTGCCGTCGTGCGATTTCGTTGCCTGTGTCGGCGCCCTTCCACTCGCCCATGATGAAAGAAGCGGGGGTTACCCTCTTAAAGCGCTTAGCCGACACCCCGATGCAGGAGGCCTCTGTTCCGGTCTACCGCAATGTCGATGCACAGTTGCATGGAAATGTTGACTCGATTCGCCAAAAACTCTCCGAGCAGGTGTACTCCTCGGTCGAGTGGGTGAAGATTATCGAATCGATGGTGGCCGCTGGCGTTACCGATATTGTGGAGTGTGGTCCGGGTAAAGTCCTCACGGGCCTCATTAAACGTATTACCCCTGAGGTAAAACTCTATAACTTAACCGATGAAGCCGCGCTCAACCAAGCGCTCGAAGCATTGGCTTAAGCGAACTAACGAAGGATTCGTATGACGGATAGTATTTTTTCAGCGTCCGCCTTAGCAGGACGCGTGGCGTTGATCACTGGGGCCAGTCGTGGAATTGGTCGTGCCATTTTGGAGAGTTTTGCTCATTGCGGGGCAACGGTGATCGGTACGGCCACGACGGAGGCAGGGGCACACGCCATTACCGAAGCGCTTCGCACGCTCGGAGCTGAGGGTGAAGGCGTCGTTTTAAATGTTAACGACGCGGAACGCTCGGAAGCGGTGATTGCCGATGTGCTCACGCGTTACGGACACTTGGATGTGTTGGTCAATAACGCAGGGATCACGCAAGATACGCTCACGCTTCGTATGAAAGACGAACAGTGGCAGGCCGTGATTGATACCAATTTAACGGCGGCCTTCCGTTTGGCTCGCGCCGTTGTACGTCCCATGATGCGTCAGCGTTCGGGCCGTATTATCTCGATTAGTTCGGTGGTGGGCGCAATGGGTAACGCGGGTCAAGTCAACTATGCCGCGGCGAAAGCGGGGCTCATGGGGATGACGATGGCTTTGGCGCGCGAAATCGGATCCCGTGGGATCACGGTGAACTGTGTGGCCCCTGGGTTTATTGATACCGACATGACGGCGCAATTGCCCGAAGAACACAAACAACATCTTTTAAGCCAGATTCCGCTTGCTCGTTTAGGCGATGCAAAGGAAGTGGCGAACGCTTGTGTATATTTAGCCAGTGACGCAGGTGCCTACATTACCGGTACCACCTTACACGTCAATGGCGGGATGTACATGGGTTAATTTTAGGTAGGCTCATCAGCTACACAAACGCTTTCTGAGTTGGTAGAATGATGTGCTTAAACTTTTTTTCCGGGGATTTTCCCCCTAACCACATTTCCCCGCACCGAAGCGGGGGTATACCCCTTAGCGGAGTAAAGAGAAATGGACGAAATTGAACAGAAAGTTAAGAAGATTGTCGCTGAACAGTTGGGCTTGAAAGAAGAAGATGTCAAGAACGAAGCGAGCTTCATCGAAGATTTAGGCGCTGACAGCTTGTCGACCGTTGAATTGTCGCTCGCCCTTGAAGATGCTTTCGGTATCGATATCCCTGACACCGACCAGGAAAAGCTCCGTACGGTTCAGTTGGCTATCGAATACGTCAAGGAACGCATGGGGGACTAATTTTCGGCACCTGCCAGACTGGCAAAAGTTTCGTGTTGGGTATCTGACGGATACCCAAACGACGAGGGGGGTCCGCTTCAGTCGGATCCCTTTGTCGTATATAGGAGCAAAGAATCCCTTCAAGACGTTAATCCACACGGATGATTTGTATATCCAAATGTATCGGTGGATCGTGATCTTGGGAGGATGTGCTCCCTAACCTCTTTTAAAGGATGAGTAAAGCGTTCGTGATCAAGGCTTCGCGTGTGCTAACGCACACCGAGAGGGCGTTGAGGGAGCGACCGACTTTGCGAGAACAATCACTATGAATGAACGTCGTGTGGTCATTACGGGTCTTGGGATGATTTCTCCGATTGGTAATGATGTCAAGACCAGCTGGGCCAATGCCTTGGCAGGGGTGAGTGGAGTGGGTTCGATTACCCACTTTGATGCCTCCGAATTCGGTTGTCAGGTGGCGGCCGAGGTGAAAGATTTTGATGCCAACGCTTATTTAGATGTGAAAGAAGTCCGTCGCTTCGATCGCTTTATTCACTTTGGGGTGGCTGCCGGCTTAATGGCGCTCGAAGACTCGAAGTTAGAGATTACGGATGACTTGGCACCGGAAGTGGGGGTCGCGATTGGCTCGGGGATCGGTGGATTGCCCGTGATTTGCACGAACCACAGCGCACTCTTAGAACGTGGTCCTCGCCGTGTGTCGCCCTTCATGATTCCAGGCTGTATCGTAAACATGGCCTCGGGGCAGTTGGCGATTATGAAGAATTTACAGGGTCCCAATATTGCGCACTCGACGGCGTGCTCCACCGGGCTTCATGCCATTGGCGAAGCGATGCATTTGATTAAGCGTGGGGATGCTACCGTCATGGTAGCGGGTGGCGCCGAAGCGGCCATTCATCCCTTAGCGGTGGGGGCCTTTGATGCGATGCATGCGCTCTCGCGCCGTAACGACGACCCGAAGACCGCCTCGCGTCCGTTTGACAAAGACCGTGACGGCTTTGTGATGGGCGAGGGGGCTGGGGTAGTGGTGCTCGAAGAGCTCGAACATGCCTTGGCGCGTGGGGCTCATATCTATGCCGAAGTCGTGGGCTATGGGCTCACGGGGGATGCCCACCACATCACGACGCCTTCAATGGAAGGGCCCAAGCGCTGTATGGAAAACGCGTTACGCCATGCTGGCTTAGCTCCGAGCGATATCGACTACTTGAATGCGCACGGTACGTCGACGCCGTTGGGTGACGCGAACGAAGTGAAGGCGATTGGGGCTGTGTTCGGTGAACACACGCAAAAACTCGTGGTGAGTTCGACGAAGTCCATGACGGGCCACCTCTTAGGGGGTGCCGGTGGTATTGAGTCGGTCTTAACGATTAAGGCCATTGAAGAACAAATCGTTCCGCCGACCATCAATGTGTTTGAGCAAGATCCAGAGTGTCCGATTGACTGCTGCGCCAACGTGGCACGTCCGATGCCGATCCGCTATGCGATGAAAAACTCGTTTGGCTTCGGTGGTACGAATTCAACCGTGATTTATAAGCGCTACGAAGCGTAATTAAGCGTTACGCTCGCGAAATCGTCGCCCTCAGGGAATGCCCTCGGACACATGCCGAAGGCTTCCCCTTGGGCACAAGGCAAGGAGGAGTTTGATACGCCTCCTTTCTTTTTGTCGCCAACCTAGGGCTTAAAGAGAGCACAATTGCTACAATACCAGCTCTTAAGGTGGTCCAATCGGACACACTGATCTCACTACTGTTTTATAAAACTCACATGAAAAATATCCGCAACTTTTCTATCATTGCGCACATTGACCACGGTAAGTCCACGTTGGCTGACCGCTTAATTCAGCGCTGTGGCGGTCTGTCGGACCGTGAAATGAGCGAACAAGTCTTAGACAGCATGGACTTGGAACGCGAACGCGGTATCACCATCAAAGCTCAAACGGCGAGTCTACGTTATAAAGCCAAGGACGGGGAGGTTTATCACTTAAACCTGATCGACACCCCGGGGCACGTGGACTTTTCTTACGAAGTGAGCCGCTCTTTATCTGCTTGTGAAGGGGCTTTGCTGGTGGTCGACGCGACTCAAGGCGTAGAGGCGCAGACCGTGGCGAACTGCTACACCGCGATCGACTTAGGGGTCGAAGTGATTCCCGTCTTAAACAAAATGGACTTGGCGAGCGCGAATCCGATCGCGGCAGCCGAAGAAATTGAAGATGTGATTGGGATTGATGCGACGGACGCCATTCCCTGTTCGGCCAAAACCGGGATGGGGATTGACGATATTCTGGAGCGTGTGGTGCGTGATGTGCCGCCCCCCAAGGGGGATCCTGATGGTCCCTTGCAGGCACTCATCATTGACTCGTGGTTTGACAACTACGTGGGCGTGGTGATGCTCGTACGCGTTGTCAACGGGACGATTCGCCAAAAAGACAAGATTCGCTTGATGGCGACCGGGGCCAATCACTTGGTCGAACAATTGGGGGTCTTTACCCCGAAGTCCGAGTCCCGCACCGAATTGAGCGCGGGCGAAGTGGGCTTTGTGATTTCCGGAATTAAGGAATTGAAGGATGCCCGCGTGGGTGACACGGTCACCTCGGCCAATAAGCCGGCGGAACGTCCGGTGCCTGGGTTTAAAGAAGTGAAGCCTCAGGTGTTCGCGGGGCTCTACCCAGTGGAGGCGAATCAGTACGAAGCGTTGCGTGATGCGCTCACTAAATTGCAGTTAAATGACGCGGCACTTCACTTTGAACCAGAAGTCTCGCAAGCCTTAGGGTTTGGTTTCCGCGCAGGGTTCCTGGGGTTACTGCACATGGATATCGTGCAAGAGCGCTTAGAGCGTGAGTACGATATGGACTTAATCACCACGGCGCCCTCGGTGGTTTACGAAGTCTTGATGACCAACGGTGAAGTCGTGCAGGTGGAAAACCCCTCGAAGTTACCGCCCGTCGACAAGATCGCCGAAATTCGCGAACCGATTGACACCGTGACGATTTTTGTGCCGGATGAACACGTCGGGGCCGTGATGAAACTCTGTCAGGAAAAGCGTGGGGTACAGTTAAACCTCGCCTACCACGGTCGCCAAGTGCACCTCACCTATGAGTTGCCGTTGGCGGAAATTGTGCTCGACTTCTTCGACCGTATGAAGTCGCTCACCCGTGGGTACGCGTCCATGGATTACGAATTTAAAGAGTATCGTGCCTCGGATGTGGTGCGCGTGGATATGCTCATCAATGGCGACAAAGTCGACGCCCTGAGTACGATCCTGCATCGCTCCAATGCCGTCTCGCGTGGTCGTGAAATCGTGACACGTTTACGTTCGCTTATTCCGCGCCAGATGTACGAAGTCGCAATTCAAGCGGCGATTGGGGCCAATATTATTGCGCGTGAAAACGTCAAAGCGCTTCGTAAAAACGTGTTGGCCAAGTGCTATGGCGGTGACATTACCCGTAAGCGCAAGCTCTTAGAGAAACAAAAAGCCGGTAAAAAGCGAATGAAGCAGGTGGGGTCGGTCGAAATCCCACAGGAAGCGTTCTTAGCCATTTTGCAGGTTGAAGAAAAATAAGGCTCTCGTCAAAGAGAGAAGGGCGGTAAACGGCTCACCCCCGTTTACCGTGCTGCCCACTCAAAGGACTCAGTTTCCTGAAACGATTTTTAGGGTTGTAGAAGTATGAATTTCCCATTAATTTTGACGATTTTGACGATTCTGACGGGGCTCTTTTATGTGGCCGACAAAGTACGTTTCCAAAAAGATCGTCAACGCCAAGCCGATGACGACGAAGCCCTGTTTCGTCAAGCCAACGCCGAAGCGTTAGCGCGTGGGGATCAGCGTGTATTGGATGAACTCGCCGATCGTCGTCAGAAGCATTTACGCCAGCCGTGGTGGTTGGAATACACCGCTGGGCTCTTCCCAGTGATTCTCGCGGTCTTTATTTTGCGTAGTTTCTTATTTGAGCCTTTCCGTATTCCGTCGGGCTCGATGTTACCCACCTTGCACGTGGGAGACTTCATTTTGGTCAACAAGTTTGACTACGGTATTCGCTTACCGGTCGTCAATAAGACGATCATTCCCGTGGGTAAACCTGAACGTGGTGATGTGGTCGTGTTCCGTTATCCGATGGATACCTCGGTGGACTACATCAAGCGTGTGGTCGGTTTGCCAGGCGATACGGTGGTGTATCACAACAAAGTCTTAACGATCAATGGGCAAGTGCAGCCCATGACGGGCAATCGTGATTTCGTCGATGAGATGACGATGCGCTCCTTAAATGAGCACGATGAACAACTCGGTAAAGTGAATCACTTGGTGGCGATTGATCCGAACCGTCCTTCGTGGGTTCTGCCGCAGGCGTTGTTAAAGAAAGATCCCAACTGCCAGTACGATAGTGAGGGCTTTGTCTGTAAGGTGCCCGACAATAGTTACTTCGTGATGGGCGACAATCGCGATAATTCCGAAGACTCTCGTTATTGGGGGTTTGTGCCGGATGAGAATTTAGTCGGTCGCGCCGTCTTTATTTGGGCTAACTTTGGGGATATGTCCCGCATTGGTGGCTTCAATTAATGAGGAAACGGTCGTGAAAGGAAATAAAGATTTCAGTGAGCTCGAAGCAACCATTGGGTATCACTTTAACAATACCAAACTCTTGGAGCGCGCCCTCACGCACCGGTCGTTTTCTGCTGAACACAATGAGCGCCTGGAGTTTCTGGGCGATTCGGTCGTGAATTTTGTCGTCGGTCATGCGCTTTTCGTGCGTGATAAGCACTTTACGGAAGGCGAATTGAGTCGCGTGCGTGCCAACTTGGTCTGCGAAAAGATGCTTGCCTCGATTGGTCAGGAGCTCAACATTTCCCAGTACCTCTTCATGGGGGAAGGGGAAGTGAAAATGGGGGGCCGTAACCGCCCGTCCATTACCGCGGATGCCGTGGAAGCCCTCTTTGGAGCGGTCTACGTGGATGGCGGTTTTGAGGAAGCACACGCCGTGGTGATGCGTATTTTTGAACCGATTTTGGCCAAACTCTCTCCAGAACAGTTGAGTAAAGACGCGAAAACGCGTTTGCAAGAATACTTGCAGCACGAACACTGCCCGCTGCCTCAGTATGGGGTCGTGGAAGTGAGCGGTATGGCCCATGAATTGGAATTCACGTGCTTTTGCCGCGTGCACAGCCGTGGCGAAACGCTCGAAGAGCAGGGCCGTGCTCGCAATCGCCGCGCTGCAGAACAAGAGGCGGCAGCCAAAATCTTGGAGCGCCTTAAAGCGCCCCATGAATTGATTAGGGAAGACCCTCAGGAGTAAGCCCATGGAAGAAACAAAAGACGATACCCCCGATTTGGAGGCGATGCTCGCCGCCCTGCCCGGGTCGCACAACGTGAGTGTCCCGGAGGGGTTTCGCTGTGGCTATGTGGCCGTGATCGGTCGCCCCAATGTGGGGAAATCTACCTTGATCAACCATTTGATCGGGGAAAAAGTGTCGATTACGTCCAAGAAACCCCAAACCACCCGTGATCGTGTGCTCGGGGTGGTGACGCGTGAAAACGCCCAGTTTGTGTTTATGGATACCCCAGGGTTTCAGACCAAGGTGGGTAATCAATTGATCAAACGGATGAACCGCACGGTTCGCTCGACGCTGGGTGAAGTGGATGCGGTGATTTTCGTGATTGAGTCGGGTGGTTGGAAGCCGGCCGATTTAGAAGTCTTGAAACTCTTAAATCGCGACGCTAAAAACGTGATTTTGGCGATTAACAAAACCGACTTGGCCAAAGATCGTACGACACTCTTACCCTTAATGGCGCAGTCGATGGAGAAATTCCCCTTTACGGCGATTGTGCCGGTGTCGGCTGAAAAAGAACGTCAGCTTGGGGAACTATTGGACGAAGTGGAAAAGCTGCTCCCTGAGAGTGTGCCGTTCTTCGATCCGGATATGTATACGGATCGTAGTCCGCGCTTCTTGGTGGCCGAGACGATTCGTGAAAAGGCGTTCCGTTTGTTGGGCGACGAATTGCCCTACGGGATTGCGGTGACCATCGACAAATGGGTTGAAACCGATGAGAACGCCGATATCGTCGCCACGTTGATTGTGGAGCGCGAAAGCCATAAGCCGATCGTGATCGGTGAAGGTGGCGCCAAACTGCGTGAAATTGGTCGCTTGGCTCGCCAAGACGTGATCGATATGCTCGGTAAACCCGTGCATTTGGAAGTCTGGGTGCGTGTGCGTCGTGGCTGGTCCGATGACGTGAAGGCCCTCAAAACACTGGGTTACGAATAACCCCACGCGCTAGGACGATACGATGGCCAATCGTAACGACGAGACGAGGGACGGGCCCCTGCGGGGCCCGGGGGCCTCACAACCGCGTACGGGATTAGGGGTACCGCGCCCACGCTCGGATCGTGCCTCGGGGCGTAGCAGCACGGGGCCCAGAGCACGCCCGTTGATACTCGATCGTCTCTCTTCCTACCAAGGAAGCGACACGCTCGATACGGTGTTGCGACGTCGCCAATCGGTCGAGCGCATGCTCGAAGGGTATTTGAGCGATGACGCGCTCTCCGAGACCGATGGGGCAATGCCAAGCCGAGTGAACGATGAGCCGGGTTTTATTTTGCATACTTGGGATTGGTCCGAAACGAGCCAGTTGCTTGACGTGCTCACGCTTCACTATGGTCGTGTCTTCATGGTTGCCAAAGGCGCGAAACGCGCGTCTTCGCAAATGCGCGGACTGCTGACTCCCTTTTGCCCCGTCCTCTTTAATTGGACGGGAAAAAAAGAAGCCAAACAACTCTCGAGCGTGACCTGGTTAGGCACGATGACGCCCTTGACGGGGGAAACGCTCATGAGCGGGTTTTACGTGAACGAATTGGTCATTCGACTCTGTCGTCGTGAAGAGGTGCACCCAGGGTTATTTGCTGCCTATGTGAGCGTACTCGATACGCTTGCACTGGGCGACAAAGCCGATATGCAACCCGCCTTGCGTGCGTTTGAAACCACGATTTTGACCTTGGCTGGGTGGCAACCCGTGGCGCCCGACTACCCTGAGTATCCGTATTACCGGGTGGCCGAGGGGGAACTGGTGGGGGTGAGTGCTGAGCAAGCCGAACGGTTCACCGAGGCGGTGAAGGACGGCGCACTGGTGGTGAGCCGTGAGGCAGTGGGGGCCCTGCTGACGCAAGACTTTACGAATAAAACCCATCAGCGAGCCCTGCGCGATATCCTCAAAGCCCTGATTCAGCATCACCTCGGAGGACGTGAAATGAACACACGTCGTATTTTGGCCGAGCTCAATCAGCTTACACGCTTATAATGGTTTCACATCCGAGCGTCTCAGGGGGACGCTCATTGAGTACTTTAAAATCAAAGGTTTTACATGTCAGTCACTCTCACTGCTTCGTTGGGTCCCGTCTGTGTGGACATCGCGGGCACGTCCCTTACTGAACACGAACGTCAACGATTGCGCCACCCGATGACCGGGATGGTGATCCTTTTTACGCGTAACTATACCGATCGTGCTCAACTCAAGGCGCTTTGTGAGGATATCCATGCCACACGCCCTGGGATTTTGATTGCGGTGGACCACGAAGGCGGACGCGTACAGCGCTTCCGTGAGGAATTTACCGTGGTGCCCGCGATGGGGGATTTGCGCACTCGCGGTGACGCGAAAGCGCACTTTTTTGCTGCCGGTGCCATTTTGGCTGAGGAGTTGCTCGCGTGCGGGGTGGATCTGACGTTTGCCCCCGTGCTCGATATTGACTATGGGCGATCGGGCGTCATTGGCAATCGTAGCTTTGGCGCCACCCCTAAGGAAGTGATTGATAACGCGGGGGCTTTTATTGATGGCTTAGCTGCAGCCGGGATGCGTAGCTGCGGGAAACATTTCCCGGGGCACGGGTGGGCGGAAGCCGACAGTCACATTGCGCTTCCTAGCGATGAGCGTGAACTCCACTCGCTTTGGGCCGATATGGAACCCTATCGCGCTCTGAGAAGCTTGGCCTCGGTGATGACCGCCCACGTGAGCTATAAAGCCTTTAATGACGAATTGGCGACCTTTTCGCCCACGCTCTTAAAGCAAGTGTTGCGTGAGGAGTTAGGGTTTAACGGGTTGATTTTCTCGGACGACTTGTCCATGAAAGCGGCTGCGACCAATACCATCACCGCACGCGCTGAACGCGCTTTACGTGCGGGCTGCGATATGGTGCTGGTCTGCAATGACCCCGACGCGGCGGACGAACTCTTGGCGAATTTAACGTGGACCTCGAGTGAGGCGTTTATGGAACGCTACGACGGACTGCGACCCCAGCGCCACAGTACCATCGATTTAGCACAACATAAGGCGCTACTTTTTGCCTAAAGCGCTACGATAGGGTGGAGAATCGATTCTCGATTTATCCACCCTTGCCGTCTTTGAGAGACGGTTCTTTTTAGGGGTACGCTGTGTGAGCGTTGCTCAACGTACTACTTCTCCCAATCAACGCGGAGACCGCTGTGATCATCGAATCTTTACTGGACACCGACCTTTATAAATTCACCATGCAGCAGTGCGTGTTGCACCAGTTCCCTGGTGCCTATGTGGAGTATCGGTTTAAGTGTCGCACGCCCCATGTGGACCTGCGTCCGTTTGTGGCGGACATCAATCGTGAGCTCGATAGCTTGTGTGAATTGCGCTTTAGCGATGAGGAGTTACAGTACTTAGCCGGACTTCGGTTTATCAAACAGGATTACGTGGATTTTTTGAGCCTCTTTCACCTCAAACGCTCCTACATCCAGGTAACGGAATCGAACGACTATCCGTGCGGTATTGATATCTCGATTCGTGGCCCATGGTTACACACGATTCTGTTTGAAATTCCTGTGTTGGCATTAGTCAACGAAATCTACTTCCGTCACCACTATCCAGATCTGGACAAAACCGAAGGACGCCGTCGCTTGGACGCCAAGATGGCCATGCTCTTAAACGAGCCCGACAATGCGGACTTGCATATTTCGGACTACGGGACACGGCGTCGCTTTTCGCGTGCTTGGCAAGAAGAGGTCATTCAACGCTTAAAGGCGGGCCTAGGCAACATGCTCTCGGGCACGAGTAATGTGTGGTTGGCGAAAAAGTACCAATTAACCCCCTTAGGGACGATGGCGCACGAATACCTGCAAGCCTGTCAAGCCTTAGGGCCTCGTTTACGCGACTCCCAAGTCTTTGGTTTCGAGATGTGGGCCAAGGAGTACCGCGGGGACTTAGGGATTGCCTTGTCGGACGTCTACGGGATGGAGCCCTTCTTGAAAGACTTCGATATGTACTTCTGCAAACTCTTTGACGGGGCCCGTCATGACTCTGGGGATCCTTTTGTCTGGGGCGAACGCATGATTGAGCACTGGACCAAAAATAAATGTGACCCGCGTAGTAAGTCCTTAATTTTCAGTGATGCCTTAACGGTGCCTCGCATTATCGAACTCTATCGACGTTTCCATGGACGCGTGGGGATCGGGTTTGGGATTGGTACGAACTTAATGAATGACTTGGGACCCACGGCGCTTAACGTGGTCATCAAGATGATCAAAGCCAACGGTCAGCCCGTGGCGAAAATCTCGGATGCGCCCGAAAAAGGGATGTGCGAGGACGAAGGGTATTTGTCGTATTTGCGTCAAGTCTTTGGTCTGGAAGCCCCGAGCAAAGCCGCCCAGATTGCCACAAAAACCTCTGAATAGCGCTCGGTAGGGGTTGTCCTACACAAGGGCCAGTCACGTGTGGGGGAGGCTGAAACATCCTCCCTCGCATAGCTTGATGTGTGACGCGCATTAAATCCCCTAGGCAAAATACCTAGGGGAGGGTTAGAAATATTCAAATTTCGTAAAAAATCTCAGCAGAAATTACAAAAGGAGTGTATTTTTTTAGGGGTGTCTTCTTAGTTCGTTGGACTTAGGCACTCAGGTTGTGAGCGATGTGCATTGGAAAAACCACTCCCCTGTTGTCAGCGGTTCTTCCAACGTGCGTCTTTTAGATTGTATTTTTGCCCCCAAAGGACAAACCGTTTAGCTGGGGGATGAAGGAGTGAAATTGTGAAGATGCTTTCAGTATTGCGACGAGCGTTGCCCATCGTGGGACTGTTACCCGCTGCGGCCTTTGCCTCGGCTGGTTTAGACGGTACGAGTTTAGGGCTCACGTGGGCAGTTCCCTTTGCGGGGATTTTGCTCTCGATCGCACTCTTTCCACTGTTTGCTCCGCACATCTGGCATCACCACTTCGGTAAGATTGCCGTCTTTTGGGCACTGTGCTGTGCCATTCCGCTCTGGATTTTCTTTGGTGGGCATGTGGCCTTTGACGCCATTGCGCATATTCTGCTCACCGACTATTTACCATTCTTGATTTTCGTCGGCTCCCTCTTTATTGTCGCTGGGGGTATTCACGTGCGCGGTTCGTTTGTGGGTCGCCCGATTGTGAACGTTTGCTTTTTGGGCTTAGGGGCCGTGTTGGCGAACTTCATGGGGACGACGGGGGCCGCGATGTTGCTCATCCGTCCGCTCATTGGCGCCAATGAAAACCGTACGCGCAAAATCCATACGTTTATTTTCTTCATTTTCTTAGTGGCCAACGTCGGTGGCGCGTTAACGCCGCTCGGGGATCCGCCCTTATTCTTGGGGTTCTTGAAAGGGGTGAGCTTCTTCTGGACGACGCAGCACTTGATTGCGCCCTGGTTGATGACCGTTGGGATTCTCTTAGCGATCTATTTCCTCATCGACTCGTTGATGTTCAAAAAGGACGTTGCAGACGGGTTTAAAGCGCCTGCTGACAAAGCTAAGTTTGGGATTGACGGAGGGGTGAATGTGCTCCTCTTGGCGCTCATCATTGGCGCTGTGCTCCTGGCGGGGTTCTGGAAGTCCGGTCAAGAGTTTACGTTCTTAGGCGTGCACTTTGCCTTAGAAGGGTTAGTACGTGACGTGCTCTTTATTATCGCGGCTGGGCTCTCATTGAAGCTCACGACGCGTGAAACCCGTGAAGCGAATCACTTCACGTGGGATCCGATTATGGAAGTCGCGAAGCTCTTCTTTGGGATCTTTATCTGTATCGTTCCGGTGCTGGAAATGTTACGTGCTGGTCATGCGGGGGCCTTCGCTCCGATCGTGGCCCTCGTGACCAATACCGATGGCACCTTCAATAACACGGTCTTTTTCTGGTTGACGGGGATCTTGTCGGCCCTCTTAGACAATGCACCGACCTACCTGGCGTTCTTTAACTTGGCCGGCGGCGATCCGTTGGTGTTGATGGGTGAAGATTCGCACACCTTGATGGCGATTTCGCTCGGTTCCGTCTTCATGGGGGCAGTCACCTACATCGGTAACGCGCCGAACTTTATGACGGTGGCGATCTGTAATGAACGCGGTGTGAAGATGCCGAGCTTCTTCGGGTATATGGTCTGGTCGGTATTGATTCTCTTCCCGACGTTCTTGTTAATGGACTTGGTGTTCGTCGCGTAAGTTAACGGCGGACTCACGACGAAAAAGGGAGTAGTGCTCGGTTTAGCTACTCCCTTTTTTCCGTACCGAGCGCACCGTGATTTTGCGCTAGGCGGATTTTCTGAACTCGGTTAAACTAGCGGCTATTCTCTCTACTCAATTGTGCGTCCCTTTTGCTGGGGACTTTTTCTCGTTCATCCGATGTCTACCCTTCGAGCGCTTTTCTGGTACGGCTGGCTTCCCGTCACTTTGATCTTTGCCTGGCAAGCGATCAGTCAGACGGGCTGGGTTCCTGCCTTTTTATTGCCAGCGCCCACGACGGTGCTTCACACCGCCTGGTCGTTGCTGAGCTCGGGGGCACTCGTACATCATGCCTGGGTGAGCTCCTTACGCGTGCTGGGGGGCTTTTGGGTATCGGCCAGTCTGGCGATTGGTTTGGCATTTTTATTTCATCGATTTCGTTGGCTTTCGCGTTCCACGTTTGTGCTGGTGGAAGCGCTACGACTCATTCCTCCCTTGTCCCTTGTTCCCTTGTTGATTCTCTGGATGGGGATTGACGAGGCACCGAAGATCGCCATTGTGGTGCTGGCCACCTTTTTCCCTGTGTATTTATCGGTCTCACATGCGCTCGAGAATGCGGAGCAAAAATGGGATGAGTTAAGTGCCATGCTCACGCTGACCCGTGCACAGCACTACCGCCACATCCTCTGGCCTGCTACTCTGCCGGCGCTCAGTACGGGACTGCAAATCGGCTTTGGCTATGCGTGGCGTGCCTTGGTGTCGGCGGAATTGTTAGCGGCCGCCTCGGGGTTAGGGTACCTCATTGAAGACGCGGCGACCCTGATGCACACCGATGTGGTGCTCGTTGGGGTTTTGACGATTGCGCTACTGGGAATGCTCTCAGAGGCCCTCTTTAAGCGCTTTTTGACGCGTCTCATTAGTCGTAAGGAGGGAAAGTGATGACGGGGGGCGAATCTACTCACGGGGCACTTCGCTTAGCGCATGTTCGTAAAGGATTTGCCGTAGGGGATCAACGTATCTACCCCGTGAACGACTTGTCACTCAGCATTGCCGCAGGCGAAGTGACGGTCCTCATGGGACGTTCGGGTTGTGGCAAAAGTACGCTCTTAAAACTCATGGCGGGGTTATTGGAGCCGGATACGGGCGAGATCATTCGTCCGAACCCGCACGCCATTGCGATGGTGTTTCAAGACCCGCGACTCTTGCCATGGAAAACCGTCGCCGAGAATGTTGCCTTGGGGTTACTCGATATACCCGACGCTGAGCGTGATGCACGCATTGACGAGTGGCTTCGCCGCGTAGGGCTGAGTGCGTGGCGACAAAGTTTCCCGGACTCCCTCTCCGGGGGACAAGCGCAGCGGGTCTCGCTTGCCCGAGCGCTCGCGCGTTCACCAGAAGTGTTGCTCTTAGACGAACCGTTTGCCGCCCTGGATGCCTTAACCCGCATCGAAATGCAACGCATGAGTTTCCCCTTATTGCGCAAAGCCGGTAAAACCATTGTGATGGTGACTCACGATGTGCGCGAAGGCGTGCGCCTGGCTGACCGTGTGCTGCTCTTGGAAGGCGGGCGAATTCGCGAAGATATTCGCGTGACGCTCACCGAGTCGGAGCGTGAAAACCCGTCACAATTGTTGCCCTACGAAGACCATATTTTGAGCGTTCTTTTGAAGACCACGCCCTGACGGTCCAATAGAAAATAGGGAAAGCTCTCGAATTTATAAGACACTTAATTTATTTAGTAAATCGCCATCTCGGCGAAATTCGTTAGTGTTGAGTTGAAACAAAGAACCGTGAAACAAAACGCCCCTCGTGACGAGATTAGTCGAATAGGTTAGGTAAAATGGATGAGTTTTTGATTCTCATATGAGAATTATTCTCAATAATCTTTTCCATTAATAAACGAGGACAGTAGCGTGAGCGGGTGGTTAGATCGGGTTAAACAGGTAGCGGCGTGGGCCCTCGGGGGGCTTTGTCTGAGCGTGCTCTTGGCGCGTGTCGCACTTGCTGGCGATTTCCCGGCCGAACTCCACATTACCTACGTCAAGCAACCCTTTAACCTCCAGAACATGCTCCTTAAAAACCAATCTCGCCTGGAGGAGGCCTTTAAAGCGAAAGGGACGAAAGTGGTCTGGCATACGATCAGTGCCGGTACACAGCAACTTCAAGGGTTGGCGGCGGGAAGCCTTGATGTGACGGCCGCGATGAACACGACGACTTTACTGCTGGCCCGTAGCCAAGGCGTGGCGATTAAAGCCATTGCGGGGGTAGCCCATCCGAGTGACCTGTTTGCGCTTGTCTCACAAGCCCCCTTAACACCGAACACCCTCAAAGGGATGGTCTTTGCTGGCCCCAAAGGGACGATCATGCATCAACTTCTTTGGAAAGTCCTGCGCGACGCTGGGCTTACGCTCAATGATGTGACCCTTCTCACCATGGATCCCACGCATGCGCTCGCGAGCTTACAGACGGGGCGAACGCAAGGGGCGCTCTTAGTCGGGCATTTGGTGACGAGCGCTCAAGAGGCGGGGTTTAACCATACCGTGAGTGCAACGGGACGACTCGATCCGACCTTAGTGATGGTTGCGCGTGACGCGTTTCTCACGACGTACCCCGAGGCAGCGCAACTACTGCGTCAAATTGCCCGAGAAACATACGATTGGATGATGTCGCACCCCGAGGAAGCGATTGCGATCGGCGCCAAAGAGCAAGGCATTAGCCTAGAGGAGGCCCGTCGTTTATTTACCGGATCCCATTTCTTCTTTGATCTCACGGAACGCGAAACGCGTGCGTTGCGTGACGATGCTCTCTTTTTACGTGAGACAGGTCTGGTGCCTGCCTCCGCTATCGAACCGACGTTATCAAAAATCGTCGCCGCTGATACCCCTAGCTTTAGCTATGGGGATACAGCGGCGTTTTTTGCTATTGAATTAGGAAAAATAAAGTAGTATAATATGAAATACAAAAGTAATCACAATATCGTATATTCATGTAAATACCATGTAGTTTTTTGTCCAAAATACAGGCGAAAAGTCCTTGTTGGCGAAATAGA